>Ga0102812_10003348_pt1 | contig 10523 bp, 7 predicted proteins | sample ColrivemetaGS713_FD_79334 | JGI IMG/M metagenome (GOLD analysis project Ga0102812, IMG submission 79334) | Estuarine microbial communities from the Columbia River estuary - Flood tide ETM metaG S.713 | ecosystem: Environmental > Aquatic > Marine > Intertidal zone > Estuary | place: USA: Columbia...
ATAAAGATAAAGATAAAGATAAAGATAAAGATAAAGATAAAGATAAAGATAAAGATAAAGATAAAGATAAAGATAAAGATAAAGATAAAGATAAAGATAAAGATATTATGTTAAATATTTATCTTTTTTTAAAAATATTTTCGCAAATTATCATAATCGTTGTTTTGGCATGATTACAGTTGAATTATTATAACTACAATTTGCTATTAAATACTGTTGACCTTAATTATTCCTCAATCAAACTTAATCATTGGACGAGGATAATCTATATTTTCCAATCCAAACATCAATCGCTCTTGTTCAGAAAGTTGTTGTAACACTCCCAAGGTTTCGCAACTGATTTTAGCCAGTTCAGGACACCATAATTTCATGAACTCACCTTTAGCATCGTATTTTTTGGCTTGAATTACGAGATTGAAATACCGATCTCTACCATCATTTCCAACTCCTGAAACATATGCCCAGTTTCCCCAATTCGAATACACGTCGTAATCTATCAATTGAGATTCGAACCATGCTGCGCCCCAACGCCAATCAATTTCTACGTTTTTTGCCATAAAACTTGCCACAATTTGTCTGCCTCTATTCGACATCCAACCTGTTTCTAACAATTCTCGCATATTTGCATCAATAAGAGGAAATCCAGTTTTACCTAATCTCCATTTTTCAAAAAGAGCTTTATCTTTTTTCCAGACTTTCTGGGTTTGACTAATCCCATTTTGTCCAAAATAAGCTCGTTCATGCTTAAAGAAAATGTATCGCCAATATTCTCGCCAAAGCAATTCAACAACAAGCCAATAGGTTGAATCATTTTTAACTCGTTCCTTTTCATAACGCTTCACTTCTTTTACAAGATATCGTGGGCTCACACAACCTATTGCTAAATAAGAAGATAGCTTCGACGAATAATGTAAACCTATAAAACCATTTCGCGTTTCTTTGTAAGATGCTAGAGCATCTGTTTCAAATAAATACTCTTCGACTCGCTGTTTCCCAAAGCGTTCTCCCCCTTTAAAAGGAAATGCTGTTCGCTTGTCAACATCTCCCAATTTTTGAACTTCAGTTTGAATAGCTTCAATTGAAATATAATTTTCTGTGTTAAATAACCATTTTTTTAAGATTGTACTTTCTTCTTTATTCTCATCTTGATCAAAGTTAAAATCATACAACTTAGTTGGTTCTGGTAAATCTTCTTGAATGGAACAATGAGTTTCAACTTGTTTTCTGAACTGTGTGAAAACATCAGGTGTTTGTTTTAAATCAAAAGGAAGTGAATTTACATTGTAAAGAACTGAGTTAAAGTGCCGAATTACTTTTACACCGTGATTCTTGCAAATCTGAGTAAGCACTTGTTCTTCCTTTCGCTCATTCCAAGCAATTTCAGCTTGAAAATAAATGTGATTCACGATTCTTGTTTCACACAGTTTCTCAAATACCCTACTTGAATTAGCCTTAAGAATATGTAAAGTAGCACCCTTTTTTTTCAGATTTTCATGCAAATCAATTAAGGATTCTAATAAAAATCGTTTTCTATGTTTTCCAATTGATGGGAAACCCAAATCATAAAAGTTCTCAATAATTTCTGGGAAAATATAAATACATAACACTGGGAGTTCTTGCTTTTCGGCAGCAAGCAACGATGGATTATCATGAATTCTTAAATCATTCCTGAACCAAACTATATTTACCATGTACTAAAAAAGCTGTTGATTTTTTATTATTCTAAATTTTCGTCTAAAAATAAAGAACAACCAACATTATACCATTCAGGATTCTTACTTATATCTGAAAAAGCCCCTACACCAACTTGACCAAATTTGATTTTATCACTATTTATATCAATTACTTTTCCATCTGAGCGAATGAATGAACTACTAGTTTGCACATATAAACATGCGGAATAAGACAAAGTTGAGTTTATTTTTTGGGGTTCTCCATAAATCTGTAACAAATACTTTTCGTCACCACAGAACTCTTTACAGGCATCGATTAGTACTGTTGAATTATTGACCCAAGAATAGGTTGAGAAATCAAAAACAGGAAGTATTACAGTACGAATAGAATCTAAGGTATTATCCTCATAATGATAGAAACTAGCTTGTACGGTACAGTTTGATAGCGTTTCTAAACGAAGTAAGGTTCTTCCATCTGGAGAAGGAACCACGGTTCTACGTTGAAAATCTCCGCTTCTATCTCTACAAGGAGCAGAATTGCTCAACCTAAAATCTTTTATCAGTGTACCATCTAAAGAATACATGTAAAAATCACCCTCTTCTAAACCAACGAGAATATAATTCATCGTTTTCATGTAGAATAATTGATTGGCATTTCCTGGAATAAACGAAGTAATATTTGAAATTTCTGTAGAAGCTTCAGTTCTTCGTATTACTTTAAATTGTTGATTACGAATATCTGAACCGGAAGGGTAATTATCTTTTCCTTCATATTCGCTTAATATGTACGCCAGTTCAGTACCATCGTCGGCCCAAACGGCAGCGTTTATGCTATCACGACTTTCCCATGTAGCACAAGAAGTTACAAAAAGAAGAAAGAACCCAATGACCTGAATAACAGTGCGTAAGCCACTTACTTTAGAATTTGAAACTAACATCTGTCTTAATAATGTGAAAAATTCAACTAGCTTAAACATCAATCGTTTAGAAAAGATTCATGTTATTCAGTGAATTTCTAGTTTAATTGCATTATTTGCGCAAAAATCTAACAACAATTTAAAAAAAAGCTTTTCAAAGAATTGAGAATAATCAAATCAATGAAAAGCTATATGAATATGCAGAAATAAATTAAACCAAGTCTAATGCTTGATTTACATCCCAAATCAAATCTTGATCGTTTTCGACACCAACTGAAAGACGAATTAAATTGGAAGTAATTCCTACTTCAATTTTTTCTTGAATATCAACACCGGCATGAGTCATTGTATCGGGATGTTGAACCAAAGATTCTGTTCCACCAAGACTAACCGCTAACTTTATTAATTTCAAAGCGTTGATAAATCTAAAAGCTTCTTTTTCTCCGCCTTTTATTTCAAATGATAGCATAGCACCTGGTGAAGAATATTGTCTTTTATAGGTGTCCCAATCTTCACTTCCTTCAGTAATCAATCCCAGATAATTTACTTTTTTAACTTTCGGGTGATTCACTAAAAAATTTGCAACTTCTTCAGCATTCTTAGCCTGCTGTTCCATTCTAATTTTCAAGGTTTCGAGACTCCTGAGTAATAACCAACCTGTATGCGGTGAAGCCATATTTCCAAGAAACGTTCTTAAGGTTTTAACTCTCGTCATTACTTCTTTTGACCCACAAACAGCACCGGCAATCACGTCACTATGTCCACCAATATATTTTGTAGCGGAATACAATGAGAAGTCAGCACCGTGTTTGAGAGGATGCTGCCATAATGGGCCCATGTAAGTATTATCTACAGCAACTAGAATTTGTTTTTCTGGAGTACTTAAAGAATCTGCTAATCTTTTTAGCGCTTCAATATCAACTAAAGCGTTGGTAGGGTTGGCAGGAGTTTCTGTATAAATCAAAGCGAGCTTATCTGCTAATCCACTGTCGTTTAAACGTTTCAGAATATCTTTACGTTCATCTCCAGGTTTGAAAGACAAAGTATGAACACCAATTTTTTTCAGAAAATAATGAATGAAGTGATCAGTGCCTCCGTAAACTGGAGTACTATATAAAAGTAAATCGCCAGGATTTAAAAACTCTAATAAGACAGTGGTAATAGCTGCCATGCCACTTTCAAAAACTGCACAATCTTCAGCATCATCCCAAAGAGTTAAACGGTTTTCTAAAATTTCTAAATCCGGATTATTTAAACGACTGTATATTAATCCAAGTTCTTCTGTTTCACCTTTTTCTCGAAGTCCATAAGCAACTTCAAAAAAGGCTTTACCTTCTTCAGCACTCTTAAAAACAAAAGTTGATGTTTGAAATATCGGTGATTTTATTGAGCCTTCCGATAATTCCGGTTTATAGCCATACGACATCATTAGGCTTTCCGGTTTAAATAACGCTCTTTTGTTCATTAGTACTTCCTCACTATAACACTTTTTATTCTAGACCCCAAGGTTAGCTAATATTCATATAAAAGGAAACAAGATTACCCTATTGTAAGCGCTTTTTTAAAGCAATAAACCCTATTTCTTTGAATCTTCCTTAAAGATTTTTATTTAGCCATTTATCCATACAGATTCACTACTGCGAATCTATTCTATTCAGAAAAGTATAACCCGAAATAAACTCAGGCTTAATGAAGAACTCCCACGAAATAAAAACTATTTATTGCATAACAAACAAGCTTAGAAATAAAGGGAGCTTCCTTCCAGATAACTCCCTTTCTAGCAATCTACATCTGTGAGTATGCAATAAAATTCTAGTCCATCATTCTACGCAAGAATGCAGGTTGTTCACTATCACTCTTATCAATTCGTTCTGAATGACCATTTAACAATGTGTTTCTTGGCATTCCACTAACTTGTCTAGTACGATTTAAACCGAATGGTTGTGACTCTTGTTCTGTTTCTTCTTCATGTAAAGGAGTTGTTGGAGCTTTACGAATAAAGGAAGGAACATCCATTTTTTTAAGGTTATTTTCACCTCTGTAATATTCAGTACTTCTACGAGATGGAACTCTAGCACCTATGCTGTCAACTGTTGGGATAGAAACCTTTGGAGTTGATGGCATCGGTTTGGATGGAGTAGCATCCATATTTTTACGAGAAGAAGTAACTTTTGTACCTTGATTTGTAGTAGTAACTTCGAATCCAGTAGCAATTACAGTTACACGTAATTCGTCACCGTATTCATTATCGAGTACTGTACCCATAATGATTTCAGCATCTTCACCAGCTTCTTGATTAATTACACTTGTAGCAAGGTTAATCTCACGTAATCCAAGTCCTTCAGAACCAGAAATATTAACAAGTACATTTCTTGCACCTCTAATACTTACACCATCTAATAATGGGGAACTGATAGCAGCTCTAGCTGCAATTTCAGCACGATCAGGACCTGATGCAATGGCAGAACCCATAATTGCAGCACCACCATCGAGCATGGTTGTTTTAACATCTGCAAAGTCAAGGTTAATCACACCTGGCATTAAGATTAAATCTGAAATACCTCTTGTTGCACCATAAAGAACTTCATTTGCCATTTCAAATGCCTGAACTAAAGTTGTGTCTTCATTAGACACATCCATCAATCGTTCGTTTGGAATTACAATAACGGTATCGCAATTTTTCTTTAATTCAAGAATTCCTTCCATTGCAAATTTAGAGCGTACTTTGCCTTCGCAAATAAATGGAGTAGTTACAACACCAACTGTTAAAATTCCTTTTCTTTTTGCAATTCCAGCAACTATTGGAGCTCCACCAGTTCCAGTACCACCGCCCATTCCGGCTGTGATAAAGACCATGTCTGCACCGTCAATTGCTTCTTCAATTTCATGACGATTTTCTTCAACAGCTTCACGACCAATTTCAGGACGTGCACCGGCACCCAAACCTGAGGTAAGGGATTTACCAACTTGAATACAAATATCTGCACTGTTCAGCTTTAAAGCTTGTGCATCTGTGTTTAAAGCAATGTATTCTACATTGTTTAGACCTTTAACAATCATATTATTGATTGCATTTCCGCCGCCGCCGCCGACGCCGATTACCTTAATTTTTGCGTTTTGTGAACCTTGATCGTCAAAGTTAAAACGAGATGTTCTATTGCTTGCCATAATTGTGTCCTTGTTTATATGTATGTATGTATTGCTATGTAGATTGTATTTGTATGTAGATTTATAAAATCATTAAAACTCACTGAACCAGTCTTTCATGCGGTCAGTAACTTTTTTAATGACTGTTTCAACAGGCGTGGTAGTTGAGCTATTCCCTAGTGAACTATCTTTTTCTAGGCCAGCACTGCCGACCGCCATTGAACCAGATTTAGATTTAAGAGCATGTAGCACTAAGCCTACTCCTGTTGCGAATATTGGATTATTAACCTCACTTACTAATCCGCCCGTTAATCCGCGTGGAATTCCCACTTTTGCATCCATGCCTAAAACATCATTTGCCAATGGGCAAATTCCACTTAATAGAGAACCGCCGCCAGTAAATACGACACCTGCGCTTAGTTCACTTGCATATCCGCTACGTTTTATTTCAATTGCTACAATTTCCAATATCTCTTCCATGCGAGCTTGGATAATTTGTGCAAGAATACTTTTTTTAATTTCTTTTGGAGGTCTTCCTGCAATTCCAGGAACAGGAATGATTTCTTCCTCTTCAACAAGATTTACATAAGCTAAACCATGTTCATGCTTTAGTTTGATAGCTTGCTCTTCAAGTACACTCAATCCAATACGAATATCATCGGTCACTTTACTTCCTGCAATAGCAACAACTGAAATATGACGAATTACATTATCTTGAAAAATGGCAATATCTGTGGTTCCACCACCTATATCAACTAAAACAACTCCTGCTTCTTTTTCTTCGTCTTCTAAAACAGCATAAGATGAACCTAATGGCTCAAGAATTACATCAGCAACCTGATAACCAGCTCGTTCTACACAACGGTAAATGTTTTTTGCAGCTGAAACCAAACCTGTGATTACATGAACCTCAGCTTCCATTCTCATACCACTCATTCCAACAGGATCTGTAATTCCATCTTGGCCATCAACGATAAATTCTTGTGGAATTACATGAATAATTGACTGGTCAGTAGGAAGCATTATCCGTTGGCAATCTTCTAGAAGACGCTCAACATCATGTGGAGTAATTTCTTGATCTTTATTATTTATGGTGATTACACCTTTACTTCGCATGCTTCTTATGTGATCGCCAGCAATCCCGACATTTACGGCATGAACTTTGATACCAGAAGCTAACTCAGCTTGTTCAACAGCTTTTCTTATGGCATTTACAGTTTTTTCGATATTTACCACAACGCCACGGTTTAATCCGTCACTCGGTGCTTTACCAACACCAAGGATGTTTACTTTGCCATTTTCATCGGCAGAAGCAACTATTGCACACACTTTTGTGGTACCAATATCTAAACCAACAACAATTCGTTCATTCATAATTCTATTTTTTTACTCAGTTTTGTTTTTTGTAGATTGCTGCTATATAAATAGCCGTTTTTGGTTTTATCGGGTTATAACTTGCCCTTGCCATCGTAAATCAACTTCCGAAAGCGATGCTAATCCCACTTTTGGAGCGATTTGTGCATAAAAAGATTCCCAGCTTTTCAGTCCATTTTCAGAATTATTTTTTCCGAAAATCAGTTTTATTCCATTTTCTGTACTCATTGCAACAACTCCGTCTTCATTTGACCATGCTACCTCACTAATTGTAGAATTCCCTAATGCATGAGAATGTAATGCTGTTAAAAATCGACTCATTTCTTTAAAATAAGTAGTATTTAACGTGTCATTTACCTTCTTTATAGGAAATCCAAATACTAGTGGCACATTTGGAGTTTTATCAGAGAGTTGTGGAAGTATTATTCCGTCCTGATCAACTAAGGCTTTTTTTCTTCCATCAAGAAGTAATCCTAAAGGTATTCGCTCAATGACAAAGATTTTTACTTGTGATGGGGGCATTAAAATTACTTCCGCTTGTTTTACATAAGGAAGTGTTTCAATTCGCTTGATCACAACGGTTAAATCAACCGAGTCTGGGCTTACATTTGCAGGAATATTTGCTTTTGCTATGATGGATTCTTCACTGGTATAATAGTTTCCTTCAACCAGTACATTTTTCATGGTAGCATTTTTATAGCGTAGATAACCAATACTAATTCCTATAAGAATTATAGCTACTGCTGCTATTGTGTACCATCCTCTTTTATTTTTTTTAGATTCTACAAAATTTTCATTTGAAGAATCATCTCCTGAAGTTTCAGTTAAAACTTCAGTTTTAACTTTTTTATCCTTTTTTAAAGGTTCTTCTGATTGTGGGCTTTCAGTTGTTTCAACTATACTTTCTTTTTTACTTTTTGTTGGTCTAGTTGATGAAAACTCAGTTTCAAAGTCATTTGTGGCTTTAACATATTCCTCTTCACTTTTAAGCAAAGTTTTCTCATTTTCTGATTTAACACCAGAATTATTGTCATTTTCGCTCGATGATTCAGACTCGTTTGCGCGTCTTAAGTACTCATCGAGGAAATCACTTTGCTCCGTTAAAGGTTTGTTTTTCTTGTCAGCCACGTTTGTGAATATTTATACTTTTTGAGTGAGTATTTCGGCAAATTCTTCACCGTATTTATAAATGTCACCTGCGCCCATTGTGATTACAATGTCACCGGCTTTTACAATTTCCTCAAGCTTTGCAGCTAAGTCTTTTTTATTTGGTACATAATGCACATTTCTATGACCGTAATTTCTTGCGGTATCTGCAATTAAAGCACCCGTAACGCCTTCAATAGGTTTTTCTCTTGAAGGGTAAATGTCAGTGATTACTAATACTTCTGCTTCAAAGAAGCTCAGTCCAAATTCTTCATATAAATCTTGTGTTCTGGAATACAAATGAGGTTGAAATACCGCAACAATTCGTTTGTCTTTCCAACCATCATGAGCTGCTTTTAAGGTTGCTTGAACTTCTGTTGGGTGATGAGCATAATCGTCAACAATAAGAATATCATTTATGTCTTCTTTTACTTGGAAGCGACGGAAAACACCAGAAAATTTCTCAACACCAATTTTGATTTTTTCCCAGCTCATATTTAGTTCTAAACCAATTCCGATAGAAGCTAAAGCATTTTTAACATTATGAATACCAGGAGCTTGTAAGGTAACACGACCCAATACTTTATCAAGGAAAACGACAGTAAATGTAGTTTCCATTTCAGAAGCTTGAATATCAATTGCTCTTAATTGTGCTTGTGGAGTGAGACCATAACTAACGATTCGTTTTTTTACATGTGGTATAATTGAGCGAACCATAGGATCGTCTAAACACATTACAACGGCACCGTAAAATGGAACTTTATTAGCAAATTCAATAAATGCTTCTTTTATATCATTAATATCTTCGTAAATATCTAAATGATCTGCATCTATATTGGTAATTACAACAAGACTTGGGCTCAATTTTAAGAATGTTCTATCGTATTCATCAGCTTCAACAATCATGATATCGCCATTGCCAACAACAGCGTTTGTTTTGTCAAAACTGTGAACTCTCCCACCAACCATAATTGTTGGGCTAAATTCACCAGACTGAACAACAAGTCCAGTCATTGTAGTAGTAGTGGTTTTCCCATGGGTACCTGCTATACCAATTCCAAATTTCATCCTCATCAATTCAGACAGCATTTCTGAGCGTTTGATTACAGGAATCTTTCTTTTGATTGCCTCACGTGTTTCTACATTTTCCGTTGCGCTAACGGCACTTGTAAAAACAACAACATCTGCTCCATTAATATTTTCTGCAGCATGTCCAATATGTACTTCTGCACCCAGACTTTTTAATCTCTCGGTGTTTTCACTTGCAGCTCCATCAGAACCTGAAATTTCATAGCCTTTCTTTAGTAGAATTTCAGCCATTCCACTCATTCCAATTCCGCCTATTCCAACGAAATGAACTTTTTTTGTTTTACCGAATATGGGTTGTGTTTGAATCAATTGTGGCATAAAACTAATTACTTTTACTATCTATTAAATGTAGAATTTGATATGCTATTTCTTTTGCAGCTTCAGGTTTTGCAAGCGAAAAGGCTAAGGCCGACATTCGCTCTAATTGCTCATTGTCGAATATTACATCCTTAACTGTTGAAATAAATAAACTCGATAACTCATGATCTCTGAGCATGATCGCAGCACCATTTTCAACCATTGCTTTTGCATTGTAGGTTTGATGATCGCCAGCTACATAAGGTGATGGAACTAAAATGGAAGGCTTTCCTGTTACTAATAATTCTGCACAGGAACTCGCACCGGCGCGACTAATTACTAAATCACTTATTCCATATGCAAAAGGCATATTATCGAGGAAACTCACTAATCGTAGATTTTCGAAATTCTTAATCGGTACTTCTTTAATTAATGAGTCATAAAAACGAGTTCCACATTGCCATAAAATTTGCAAACCCATTTCATTGTGTAATAAGTCAAGATTATCACGAACGGTTTCGTTTATAGCACGTGCTCCAAGACTTCCACCAAGTACCAATAATGTTGGTTTATTTGGAGAGAAACCAAAAGCAGTATAGGCTTCATTTCCCACTTTTTGGAGCAAAGCTTTTCTTGTTGGGTTTCCTAATAATCGCGTTTTCTTTTTTGGAAAAAAGTCATCTGCTTGCTCAAAAGCTGTAAAGATTAAATCAGCTTTTGAAGCTAATAATCGATTTGTGACACCGGGTAAACTATTTTGTTCTTGTAACACAACAGGTATTTTTAGTTTGTTAGCAACATATCCGACCGGCCCAGCAACATATCCTCCACAGGCAACTACCAAATCCGGTTTTATTTTTTTCAAAATACGACGTGTCTG
>Ga0102812_10003351_pt1 | contig 10516 bp, 8 predicted proteins | sample ColrivemetaGS713_FD_79334 | JGI IMG/M metagenome (GOLD analysis project Ga0102812, IMG submission 79334) | Estuarine microbial communities from the Columbia River estuary - Flood tide ETM metaG S.713 | ecosystem: Environmental > Aquatic > Marine > Intertidal zone > Estuary | place: USA: Columbia...
GATAAGGCACGCACGGCAAGTGATGTGTATGCTTCCTCATTCGATATTACTTTAAAGCAAGTCAAAGAAATCGAGAGGAAACTTGAAGAGGCTTTTCCTGCAGTAGCTAGTTATTATTCTCAGGGAAGCAAAAGTGAAGCTATCAGTGGCGGTATTGTTGTTGGCAAACAGAAAGCCTCAGCAGTTCGCAAACCTGCCTTTAAAACACAGGTTGCTTTCGGTAAAAAGATCGATAACTTTGTCGAAGGTAACCGCACAAAAACCAACACTTCTACCAGTAACGCAAATGGGTTTATGTCAGTAATGGAAGAGGCTGGTGTTGGTGGTGTTGTGCTACTTATCCACAGTCTTGACGCTGCAATTATGACCCGTGTGTTGTCACAGATGGGTGTCATGAATATACATGATGCGATTATCACTGGTGTGTTTGACACGCAGAAAGGAGCCAAGTTATTAAACGAAGCTTTCTATGAAGTAATGAATAATTATAGTTTGATGGGCGCTGTCGCTGACAGTGCTGCCAGAACTCAAGAAAGTTACTTGGCTTTCCTAGAAACAGTGAAAGATCCTGCAGAGAAAGAAAGATTATCTGAGCTTTACTATGCTAGAGAGGTGAGATATTACGCACCCAAGGTCGGTGTGATAACTCAAGCAGGTTATGATTCAGGTAAGTACCCGGGAGCTAAAGAACTTGATCCATTGGATTCCATGGATGAGAACTTTGCCTTGTTACAAAAAACCAACGGTAGAGTAAAGACTGGGCGTGCTAAGTTGCTCCCAACGCTGCAGAGCTGGAATAACTACTTCTTCAACTCTGGGGAGCACATCGTAGTCGACAAGGACTCCTTCGGTTCTCAAACTTTAGACGCAGAGGCTTTCATTAATTCTTTCAGTAAGCACAGCCAAACTGTGAGTAAGATGAACAGCATAGATGTGTTTAACAGCATGGAAGACAAAGGTACGGTTCAACCCTCGCCTGAGCACAAGACTCATTTACTAGAAATGCTTTCCTCTATAGTGAATAAGCAACTCGTGGATTTCTCCCTCCATTTGAATGAGGCGGTAGGCAATGAATCTATTGGTTTAACCACACTAACCGATATGTACCTGCAGCACAGAATCGATGAAACACAACCTGAAGGTAGCAGGATACTTTCGATGGGTACCCGCATGTCATCTCAAGAGGTGCTAGTGCATGAAATGGTGCACAACATCACCGCAAAGTTTCTGAATGTGGGCGGGACAAACCAGAGAGCTATTACCCGTCTTTGGCGATTAGCCAAGGCTAAATTAAAGCCAGAAGACTTTATAGAAGATCAAACGCTTGTACCTACGGACGTTGAGTATGCCGCACAGCTCGAAGCGGCCCAAGCTCGCTATGATCACATGTTCCGTCCAGAAACAGCCATAGATCCACGCACAGGGGCTCCTGTGGTAGGTGACGGATCCTCGAAGCACCTACATGAATTTGTAGCTTTTGGTTTAACTAACCAGCGCATGAAAACATTGCTTGCGAGTGACAAATTAAACGCAGGTTCGGTTAAAGAAGCTTGGTTGGGTAAAACTACTCTGTATGAAAAAATGAAAGCAGTATTTGATACATTGCTTGAAATTATTAATGACCGTCTGATCAATTCCACTAATGTCAGTAAAGACAAGCAGTTAGAAGCATTAGTTAAGGATATGTTGAACATTGAACTGCGTCACAAAAATGGCGTGCTTACCGCACTAAGTAACGGTAGCAATGTCTTAACAGAAGGTATGGGAAAATTGATAGGTGCTGTATCTATCCCTATGCAGAAGTGGGCGAACTCTCAAAGAGTTAAAGATGCAAAGCCGGGTCTAATATCTATCGGCGGTAAGGCGGTAAGAATACTGGAGGCCAACCAGCCTGAAGCATTCCGCGCAGTTACCAACAAAGCACGGGACGCTATGCAGAGTGGTAAGTATGGTTTGATCCAAGAGCTGATAACTGAGCTGCAAGGCATGACGAAAGAAAATGTGAAGATGCATGAGCTCAATAGGTACTCCAATAAGATGGTGGATCAGGCGCGTAAGCACATGTCTACTATTGTTAAAAACGTAGTCTCCTCTGCGTATGATCCACTTAATCCACTGACTACAGCAACCAAGGCTGCGTTAACTAAGGTTGTTCTTAAAACAGATTTGTCCTCATTAATGAATGATTTTACTCTTGATGAGATGAAGCAAATGATGGTGGATCCAGCATTCTTGAATAAGAGTATTAGGGACATCCAAGTTAGGCTTAAGAAGAGTAAGCACCACAACTTTTATCGCAGATCTGCCAGAAGCTTGGGTTATCTGATGGTGGTTGGGCAGCCTATTGAAGATGTGACCAATGTGAATGCTTATAACATTGCTAGATTGGCCGGCACTTCTCGGCCGATGGTAGGCAATCTAAACGCAGATTCTATTACTGGTATAGAAAAAGACATTGATATGTTGGCGACCCTCTATGCACTAAGTTTCTCTGCGAAAGCACAGAAGAAATTGGTGGCTGATCTTATAACCAGCGAACAGGCCCGGGCATCCACTGACAAGAGCGACGGTTTTGTAACTACATTGGCTTTGCATCAAGACTTGAAAGAGCAGGCTAAACTCTACAATTTTCAAGGTAACCCTGAGTCTTTTGTAAAAGGACATATTGCTCAGATCACTAATCCTCGTATAGCCTTGAAAGTTACCACCAAAGCACTGGGCATGGAGTTACTTGATCAAGGTTACACCCGTCTTGAAAAGCGTGTGAAGAGGGATCCAAAGGATCCTGTGCAGGATGATTTATACATCTACGTTAATCGTGATGGAGCGCCTAGTACATACAGTGCAGGTACTTTCTCACTAACTGAGAAACACGCCAGAGGTGCAGATGTATTGCAAATTCAGGAACAGCTGGGTGTGAACAATGGTGCCACTGTAGCTACTTTGCATAATGCTAGAATAAAGCAGAGTAAAGCAAAAGCCGGTGATGCTATGTTCCAGTCTGGTGAGGCACCCATAGATCCAACTAGAAATTTGATGGTGCCTATCATTGGTAAGGATATGGAGTCCAACGGTTACCGCTATATGATGGAAGAGGATACCAGAGACAGCCTCTTGGAACGTCACAATGATTTCGATGCAATCATGGGAGCTATGGCAGGTAATATTATTGATAAAGTTAACAGTGCTACAGTGAACAAGAAGACGGTGGAAGCTTTATATGACCAGTATAAAACAGACTACTCTAAGCATAGTAATATCTATGTAAGAGTCGGCCCTACGTCTACTGACAAAGCCATGAGAGAAAGATGGTTGATGCTACCGGAGGAAACCAAGCGAGAAGTAAATAGAGTTTGGGGGCCTAACGGGATGGTGATAAGGAAGGACTTAGTGCCGTTGATTTTTGGTCAGCGTAAACCAAGTATCTTTGATATGTATAACAAAGATGCAGAGGACTTGAATCGCATTGAAAAGATGGCTGTTAAATTCACTACTCAGTATTTTGCAGGAGCCCACTTACCTACTAAATTGCGTAAGTTTGAAGCTATCGTGAAATAGGTAGTTAAAGAAGGTAAAGATTTCATTGTTGTAAAAACCGGTACGGTTACTGCAGCTAACTTCGCATCTAATAGCTTGTTGCTAAAAATGCTTGGTGTATCAATGAAAGATATTGTTAATTTGCAGTGGGAAGCAACTAACGGTTTATTGCGGTATCAAAAAGATAAGCTTGAGTTGGATAGTTTGAGACAGACTCTTGTTGTTGATAAACAAGACATCGCAGGTAGAAGTAGACTATCTACCACTGTGACTCGAAAGACGGAATCGCGTATTGCTGAATTAGAGCATGACTTGGCTAAAAATCCAGTACACGAATTGGTTGATGCGGGGGTTTTGCAATCAATTATTGAAGACATTGAAGGCGAGGAAAATACTTATTCTTATAAAACAGATTTGGATAAGAAGATTGAAGCCAAGACAGATTGGGTGCCTGCTCCTATTAAGACAGCAGCCAGAACTCTATACATGGCTCATGATACTCCGCTGTACAAGGTTATGAATAATGCTGTACGAATGAGTGATTTCGTAGCGCGATATGCGCTACATAAGCACTTCACCACTCGTGCTAATAATCCACTCAGCAAAGAAGATTCGATTAATAAAGTAGTGGATATTTTCATTAACTATGACATCCCCACCAGTACCGTGCTTCAGTATGGTAACGATGTTGGTTTGTTGTGGTTCACTAAGTACACCATAAGAGTACAAAAGGTAATCTGGGAAGTTCTAAAAGACAATCCAAGCTCTACCTTGGTTACGCTGATACTCAATTCTTTCTTCGGGGATCTTTCAGTAATTATGGATAGTGCTGTTCCATTCAATAAAGGTGTGTTTGATGTAGTAGGGAGTCCACTCATGGGAGCAAGTGCCGCTGGGGACATACTTACCATGAATGCACTCGGTTCTGTGTGGTGAGGTTATTTATCTTTCTCATCATCGGGATCGTCATCTACTGCTTTAACACCGTAGAAGATGATCGCCCCAATTAGCCCTATGACCATTAGTGCTATAAACCCTACTCCGGTCAGGAGTAGGGCTATCACTACACAGATAATCATAAAGGTCTTAATAAAGGCCACTATGTTATCCATAGGTTTTAATCCCCGAAGATTGGTTTAGTAGTTGCAGGGATAGAAGGGGTGAATGGAGGTGTGTCTTCGACTGCCTCTTCAACTTCTTCTGCTGTTACTTTTTCAACTTCTTTCTTGGGTGACTTTTTAGCTCCAGCTTTCTTTGGTTTGTCATCTTCATCATCGATGGCAATCTCAGCTATGAAGCCGTTCTCTTTGCGACCGGCAGTCATGTCAACTGTTACGGTCTTACCTTCCAGTGAAATACCCTGAGAGGTAACATAATCTACCAAGGCAATTTCAATTTCAGGTTGGGTCAGTACGATTTTCATTTGATTTCCTTAATTATGGATCACATAAGTTTGGGCTGCATAGTGGGCTATCATGAGTGCATCACTGCACCCGTCCAGCAATCCACCTCTGGGCCCTCTGATGGTTACAGCTGGGTAAAGTCTGTCACATATACTTGCGACTTCTTTTTTAATATCGTTACCCTTAGCTTTAACTCCAACGTGTTTCTGCCACACCTTAGGCTGTACTCGCATAACCATGATGCCTGTAGCCTGAGCCAAGGTATTAACTACACCTACGTTGTATCCAAACATAAAGTTTGATTTAGCAGATGCACCATGGATCGAGTGAACATCCTCAATCATGATGGCTTTCACATCGCATGTTTCCTTCAGATGCAGGATTCTTTCGAGCAACTCGAAAGGCTTATCAGTGGTCGGGTAGAACATGACTTCGTTTTGGTTCGGTGCAAGAACGCATATAGACCCCTTAGCTCCGGGGTCTATGCCTATAAAAACCACAGGTTTCCCTGTGTTAGTTATAGAATCAGCCATTAGCTGAACAACGAGGTTGACTTAGGTGCTGCTGCAGCTTTAGGTGCACCAGCTGTAGAACCGCCTGTAGCGCCCTTAGCCTTGTTTTTAGTTACACCAGTCCACTTCTTCGCCCATGCATCCATAAAGTCTGCAGAGGTCGCCTCAGCACGGATTTCGGCTACTGTGAGCCCATCCTTTGAGCGGAATAACTTATCAATCTCGTTTTCTTCTCGAGTTTCACCTGATGGTACATAAGCGCCCGCATCATTCTTGACGTTTTTATCCACAGTTTGCTTGATCATACCTACACGGATCTCTTGACCGGTAAGATCAGTCAATACAGGAACAGTGGTAGGAACCTCAGCCTTGGCATCGTAGCTCCATAGCTTCAGTACCTTGTCTTCGGTATCCAACTGAGAAATTTCTTTACCTACTGTGAGTAGGGACAAGGCATTTGCAATGTTGAAGCCCGGTAGGTAGTTGCGCTTACCGTCTCTCTCGTAGTAGTTTTTGTTGCCCTTAGCATCGCCAGAGGTAACCCAAAGTTGTTGACGCACATCGCGTCCACCCATGTTGAGCTCTAGGTTCAAGCTCATGGCTCCACCAGTTGATTTACCGATGTAAGCAACTTTGATGGTTGCATCGTATACACCAGATTCAACTGCGCCGCCGCCACCTAATACATCAGATTCGTTGGCAATGTTGTTGTCTGTTTTTAAGCTGTCTAGTAGTGACATAATTTTCTCTCTTGGTAAAAGCTGGCTACTGAGTAGCCAGATGATTAATGACTTAGCTGTAGTATTCAGCCAATCGGGTATTTAAGAACTCAACATTGTTGTCAATGTAAGTCTCGTTTACTGCCCACATTCCCATAGGAGAACGAATGCGTTCTGATATGGTTCCTTTGGTCAGTCGTGTTTGAAAGCAGTATTTAAAACCAAGCATTTCCTCTTCTTCTGTGATGTTCAAGAAGGGCGAGGAGTAATTAGCAAGATCTTTAATCTTCACTCGCTTAGTTGAAACTACTGTAGAGAAGTAGGCCTCGATTCCATTATTCTTCAATGAGCCTTTCACAGGTACCTTGGTTTCAATGACATTTTCATTTTCATTGAGGGTACCTACTGTGTGGGCAGTGAAGTAGACATTCTTAGTGGATGTAGCTACATGGGCTTGCATCAAAGTCTTAAAGTATTGTGCAAAGTCGCCCCATGCCTTCATTGTATTTGCAGAAGGTAGAACATAAATAGATTCAAACTGATCCATGAGGAACGTGAGTGAATCAATAATGATCGTATGACAGTCTTTGTCTTCTTCCGCTCGTTGAAATACTTCATGAATCTGCAATGGATCCACGATATTAAACTCACGAAATCCACTCTTAAAGGGTAAGCGTTTGTTGGATTCGGTATTGCAATACCAGATGCCTGCAGGGTTCTGAAGATCTTTCAGTGATGCCGATTTACCGGTGGCACTTTCACCGCTGATCAATACCAGATTGTCGTTCATTATAGTTCCTTGTTTTTGATGCACAAAGGGGCGGGGAGCCGCCCTATGCGTTATCTCTTGTAGCAATTGCCCGTGTTGCGGATACAAGAATAGTGGTGAGTACTTCTGTCTCTTCCATCTTATCCTGCAGTTTGTTGTTAAGGGCTAGTACGTTATTTCTAACAGTGTCCAGACTTTGGCCTGAATCCACTAATAGCAATGCGTACTTGATCAGCTGGTTTGAGCGATTGCCAATGCCAGTATTGTTCACGAACCAACGCTCTATGTTAGATAGAGATTGTTGATCATTAACAATTTTCTTACGCTCTTCATTCTTGGTAGTCTTAGGAATGAATAGCAAAGCATCCAGCATCTCTCCGTCTACATACTCATAGATTCCGTTGTGTGACATCCACTTACGGGCTCTCTGATTGGTCTGTGTATCCACTGAGAATGGGAGCCATTCATAGATATTAGACATGAACTCTTTATAATCTTTCGAGTCCATACGGAGGGTGTAGCTTATTGGGAAGATAATCCGGTACCGATTGTTAGTAGCAGAATGACGCTTCGTTGTGTAGAACATACATTTGTAGTCCTTCAACAGCATCTTAGCTGTGTTCATTTCAGTACCACCATCTACATCGACCACTACCAGATTAAATCCCGGCAATGCATTCTCTTCCTTGCGGTAACCATCGAGGAGGTGATGCGCTACCCAATGGTATCCATCCAGCTGAGTCAGCTTATGCAGCTGATCAAACGGGACTTCTTCATTGCTGTAGTTAGCAGCCATCTCTGTACCGTAGGAGATCAAGACTTTATTCAAATCTGTCTTCTGTAGTGATTCACCTTTCAAGAACTCGATACCATCATTGAACATACGCTTGATGATAATGTTGTTCTTATACCCATAGGCAATAGCCAGTGTCATGAGCTCACGCTTCGCTGCTTCTGCACCCTTGTAGAAGGGTAGGTCTTCGACCAAATCAACGTGTGTGACCTCACGGCCGATCTCAGCTATATATTTTGCTAGCTTCACATAGTTACGGTCACGAGTGAGTAGCCTTGTGAATGCTTCCCCTGATTCCTCAGCTAACTTGATAGCACTGTATAAGTGATCTTCAGTTATGCAAGATGAACCATCAATGAAAGCGTAGGCCCCTGCAAGCTTGAGTGCCTTAAAGTATCTATGAGACATTTCTGCCTTACGGATCTCTTCGTGCTCTGCATAGCTTTCAGATAACTCTTCGCAATAAAGCCGATACTCAATCAAAAGAAGACTTACTGCTTTATCCATAGTTAACTTTTTATCAAAGTTAATACGGTCTGCCAGTTGACCCAAGTGGGTAGACAGTCCCTCTAGGTAAACGTCACCTGAGGTATCCGTTAACAAGTCAAAGACCTGTTCTGGAGTAAGCTTGGTCTGCTTAGGATTTGCTCTGCTGTAACCAAAGAAGCAACGTCTGGCATACCCTGTTTCGAGCATAGAATAAAATTCTTCCTCTACTCGTCCGCCACTCAGCAACTTGGATGGAGTACCAAATAGCATCATGTTAGTAGGAGTCTTGCCATCGATCTCTTCGCTTCGGACATTCTCCGAAGTGTTCTTGGTCAGTTTTTGTTTAACTTTACCTACGTCATACAATTCTAGGAATGTATTCAACACATCAACTTGACCCAATAGGTTTGAGCCTATCTCGTCAATTTCCATGTTCATGGATCCTGCATTTGCCATTAATAGCTTATGACGCATCTGCTTAACCGCAGCTGTAGTACCTGAGTCGAATGAGAAGGCGAGTACGCCTAGATTATCGAACTCTTTTTTAACGCGCTCATACTCATCGTTAGGATCCACAACAATATTAGTTGTGATCGTCTTACGATTGGCACGCTGTACCGCTAGTTTATTTAGGTTGGTTTCACCAATAGCAGGAAAGGTTTCCTCAAGGAATAATTCCTTGAACTGATTGATAATCTTTTCTTCCACAATGTTAGTGGAGTGTCCTTTACCCTGACCTGATGTTGCCAAGTTCATAGCATACATATTGATCGGGATAATTCCCCGATCGTGTGTATCAATCTTGGCTCGCATCATTGAGGCGACTTTAGAAAAGTAATAACCAATCAGCACACGAAAGAATAACGGGTTAGCGCTCTGTGTTTTATTACACAGAATTTTAACCACTTCTTCCGACTTACCATGGTATTCCAGTTCATCAAGATTTCGCATGTTATGCCTCAGAGGTAGGAATTATAGATGAAGGCAAGTCTTCTCGATTAACCTTGCCTCGCCAGATACGAGAATAGGAGGTCTTACCTTTGTTCAATGAAAGCTCTCCATTTAACTGATGGGTAAGTTCGTCCTGTGTTTGCTTTTTACCACCAGTATTTTTTATAACGTGTACTTTGTATGCTTCCAAGACATGATCAAAATGTTCCTGTGTGAACTGCGTTGTATCGTACTTTTTGCGGCAGCTGGTAGCAGTAGGTACTTCTACAGGTTTGGTTTTTGGAGCTAAATCCTCAAACCATTCGTAGATTTCTTGCCCCATTTTTACTAATCCAAGTGTTATACCAATGGTTTTCAGGCCTGCTGTGATTGCTGGAAAAGCCATGTTGTTCTCCTAAAGTTTTAAAGTACCATCTGCTATGTAAGCAGATGCCTGATTGCAAATGGAAGCTGCAGGACAGTATCTACACGCCTTCACTTCCCCTTTTACTTCGACTACGATTCCACTGTTACCATCATTGCTTAACTGAATGTTGGCCTGAACAATGTCATCGAAATTCTTGGTGCTTCTAGCAGTTATTTTACCGCTCTTGTAATACTTCCATACCGGCGCTGATCGCCATAATTCCTCGTCAGTACACGGTGGCATGTCATCCTGATTCTTATTCATGTTGGAGGTTACTTCTGCTAGCTTGTTTCTAACAAAAGCTTCAGTTGCCTCTACACTTTTCAGGGGTAGAACGTATTCCATTACACGGTTCTTGGGATAATTTTTATCTGTGTTGGCTCGCATAGCCTGCCAATCAGTAAAAATGAATTGAATAGCCATGTGATCGTTTGTAATGATCTCAGGGTTTAACCAGCGGTAGATACTTCCCTGCATGATGTATTTCTCATCATTGGTTTTCTTGAGGTAAGTAAAGGTACCAGTCGATTTAAAATCCTCGAGTCTTCCTTCAATAACAAAATCAAATTTCCCTGATATGTTATATCCGTCAACGACCTTGTTTACCCGCTGCTCCATGTAAACCGGTATGGTGTCTTCTGTTAGATCCTTTGGATCTGGATTGATTAACACCCTCTCGATCACGTTATTGGGATAACCAAGATCTTGTAGGCTGGTTTTATAGTTGTTTAACCAAGCTCTTTCGATACTATCGTGGATAGCTGTACCCATTTTACTAGCAACCAGTGAGGCTACGTCCGTCAATGAGTCATTAAGGGCCATTTTAGAGCCCAAACAGAGCTGTTTGGTTGGTTTTAGTAGTGAGGTAGCACTTATGTGCTGCGGGTCTTCTGAGTGATCGTAGGTGTCTTCTGCGAGCCATACGGCCATACTCAGA
>Ga0102812_10003353_pt1 | contig 10514 bp, 10 predicted proteins | sample ColrivemetaGS713_FD_79334 | JGI IMG/M metagenome (GOLD analysis project Ga0102812, IMG submission 79334) | Estuarine microbial communities from the Columbia River estuary - Flood tide ETM metaG S.713 | ecosystem: Environmental > Aquatic > Marine > Intertidal zone > Estuary | place: USA...
CACTAGCAGTTATTGGTAATGTAGTTGTAACAGAGGCTGATTGAAATATCATACTCGGTACAGTTGTACTCCCTGCATAGATAGCAATTTGACTACCTGAACCCTGCCAATTTATTCGACCTAAGTGACTAGATTGAGCAGCACCTCTACCACCGAAATAGATGTTAGCAGTACCATATTGTTCAGTCAAGAACTCAAGGTTAGCTTGACCACCATAACTACTTCCTGATGTGAAGCCAGTAATCGCAACATTTGCAGTACCTGTAGACCTCTCAATATGTAATTCGCTATCAGGACTAGTTGTTCCCATTCCGATTTTACCATCCTGACCTACATGAATTCTATTCACACCTTGTGTAAAAATGTCCACACCGAAATATCCTGCCATATATGCACCCCTACCGCCTATTACATTAGCTCCTTTTGGCTTATGTATGCCGAATCCATAGTGGTTCAAGTATCTAGTAACTGAATCATTACCTACGTTTGCGAAATCATCTGAAAATAAATAACCTACACCCCTACCTTCATTAACAGTAGTACTCGCTTCGGGTATTTGAATAAATTTCTCAGCCCTTAATTCATCAGTAAATCTACCCTTACCGTTAATATCTAGTTTGTAGTTAGGATTAGTTGTTCCAATACCAACATTACCTGCACTATCAATTCTCACTCTCTCTATACTCCCTGCACTATTAGGGCTTGTATATAAAGCCATGCCCGTTAAGTTAGAACTACTAGATTCGGATACCGCACCAATATTAACCTCTTTACGATACTCTTGCGAATACCCGTTGTTAATAGATATCGTCGTAGCCTCTCCTTCATTAATTCCTTGACCTTTGAAGAACGCTACATTATTAGTTCCCGCAGTATAGTCAGTTACAGTTAATTTAGCTTGTGGCTGATATGAATAATCACCAACAGCAAATCCACCTGCTACACGACTATCTCCTGTTCCTGTTCCGATAAATGCACCTACAGTATTAATACTACCTGATGACCTGTCAAATGTTATTCTAGTAGCTGAATTGTCTCTAATTATAAAATTAGAATTCAGCAGGTTCATCATGATTTCAGATGCACCATTTGTTTGAAGCAAACCTTGAATAGTTGTTCCAAAGTAAAGAGGAACACCTGTAGCCATTCTTAAATTACCCGCTGTCTTAGTGGTTGCTACATCACTTCTTAAATATTTACTATCTGTATAATCTGTATGATTACCTGCATGTAAAACCTTATTTCCATTTGCATAATATTCCTGATGAACATAAGCATTACCATTTCTAGCATCTACACTAAAAGCAGGTGTACCTTGCGCTACAGTATATCCACCAATGGTAGGACTTACACTAAATCCATACCAAGTCTGAATAGCTACGTTGTTTATCTTACCTAATCCTGCGAAATCAGCACCTCCTGTTACATAAGAACCTGAAGTAGCTGTTGTAGGAGTTGAAGCGTTGCTAACATAATTAAGTCTTAACCCACTACTTCCTTGTGCTGTAGCATATATAAATCCTGTGAAATCATCATTAGCATTACTTCTTATGTAATTATTATTGATAACAGCAATAGCAGAATCCATCTGACCTTTGTTGACTGCGTCAGTTGTTAAAGTACCATCAGCTAGATTGCTAATCTTTCCACCCTCCATTGACAAGCCCTCCACTCCTTCTATAAGTACAGTGCTGCTAAAAACAGTTTCATCTTGAAAAGTATTAGTACCTGTAAACGTATTATCAATATCTGTAAGCACCATATTAGGAACTACTATATTACCAAATGCATCTGCGACATTACCTTGTACAGAAACAGCTAGTTGACCGTTTGCTCTAGGTAACTTTAAGAACCAATTAGTTCCATCTGTTGTAGATGTTCTTGATAAATTAATAGTACCTGAGCCTAAATTAAACTGAATACTATTTTCTATGTATGCATTAGCTGTGGTGACATCACCTGTAACAAAAATCTCATTAAGAAATCGTGTATCTTCATTAAAGGTATTCTCTCCTGTCCAAGTGTTATCTAAGACTAAAAGATTTGCGATAGCACCATCTAATTGACCTTTATTAACAGCATCTGTAGCAATAACTCCATTTCCAAGAAATTGTATCTTATGGTTTGACATTCCTAAACCTGCGTTTGCTCCTAGCGCACCGTTATCTATTTCAACAATACCTTGAAAATAATTATTACCTGTCCAAGTGTTATTTGATGATAAAAGATTAGTTTCAGAAGTTAAATAACCTTGAGTAGAATGATCACCCCAACCATACGCCGTGTCCCATTCAGTACTGTTATCTGTAAAACCATAATCAATTAGTAGTGAATTAGGTGTAAAGTAACTAGGTACTGCACTTGTAAATAATCCTGTTGTAGCATTGTAAGAAGTAAAAAACTCTCCAGCTACTAATGCTTTAGTCTGTGCTAGTTGTTTGCCTATTGGCATATATAATAGACCCGCATCATAATACTCATGAGCAGTCTCTCCTACATTAACTCTAATAGCTTTTAAACTAGCGCCTACCTTAGTGATTGGTGTATCTGTTAAAGAGTCGTATAATGTTACACCTCCGCCTCCAATAGTGCTACCACCTCCAACTGCTGGTATAGAACCTCTAAGATCTACTGTCCCTCCAGGTTCTATTATTACTGTTGAAGTACTTCTTTTTACTACAACCTTAGTAATTAAGAACCCAGTTCCTAAATACTCTACTGGTATTGTATAATCAGTGTGGTTATCTACATCATTGATAGCATCAGTGACATTAGTATAAGAACCCGTAGGTATATTAAAAAATAACTTACAATCTTTAGTTTCTTCAGATACAACGCCCCATACAACTAGGGGGTAATATTTATTGTTTCCAATTATCGCTCCTGTACTATCTTCATTTATAGCAGGAGATATTCCGTTAGCTATCTCGTAAGGGGTATCAAAATCATTAATAACAAAAGCGGGCTTAATAGCTGTATTATACAATGGGAATGCGTGATCGTGTAATTGAGACACAACTCCTGATGTGTATGCAAGATTTATAACAGCTGCTGCTGTACCCTCAGGTACTGATTGAGTTAGAACAACCCCATTTTGCCATGCTGCAGGTCTCTTTCTTACCCACTCATTAAGGTGAGTTAAGTGTCCTTGACCATTACTTCCTTGTAAATGATCTGTATATGCGTGTGTTTTATATAGTCCGTATAAGGAGGCTGAAAGAGCACTCTGAACTACAAATCTACCTACAGGTGTATACTGAGTTCCTGTTGGGAACCCATTAGTACTTACAGTCATTACACCTACTGGATCTATATATACCCAGTTTTGAATAGGGACCGCATCTGTACCTAGTATTAAATCAATGTTTATACCGGAAGTAACACTTATATAATTTTGACTAGTAATTAAAGATAATCTGTTATTAGCCGCTTGACTAAATAAAGCACAATTTACAGTAGTGCCATTTGAAGTTATAACAACATTATTAGGTTCTAATATAGCTCCATTATAGAAAGCATTATTATCTTGGTCATTACTAATTATTCTAAGTTCTGCGAAGATTGATCCATCAACCTGAGCTTTGTTAATACCACCCATTCTAACTTCATATGAAGGAGATAAGGGTCTAGTTAAACTATAGGCTCCCGGTATTGTATCTGATAACCATATAGCTGAGTTCGGTGTATACGCAGATGTATCAACGCTTCTTACTAGTCCTGAGGTTGTTGCCCATCCATAAGTACCAGGTTCTATTGAGTGAGTTGCAATACCAATAGTATTTAAAGCGGATACTGCATCTGATGCAATAGCTAGCTCTACCTCAAGTGAACCGTCAGGTGCATTACCTACAACTGTTACTGCTGCTCCATTAGTTATAGTGACTCCATTAGCGTTATATACTCTTACTCTTTGTTCTTCACCTAGGTCTAAAGCAGTTTCAGACTCATCATTATATAATACGAAAGTCTTCTTAACAGTGTCGTAATACATTCTACCTTCTTTCCATCCTGGATCTCCGGTAACCGTATTAAAGTCTATATACTCCGGATTAATAGGTAGGTAAGAATCGGTTGTAAATTTTTTAGTAACTAAAGACTGATCACCGCCGGTTAATATTAAAGCATTAGTTAAAGCTGGAACTTGTATAGTTCTATCACTATTAATTAATAATACCGTTTCTTGTAATGCTTGTGTATTGTAAGATTGAGCTGTTGTGCCTAGTTGCACTACTATGTTACTAGTATTTCTAGATCCTGTTATATAAAAATCTGAGGTAAAATAAAACCCCATATTGTTTCTTAATTCCTCTTCAAAGTAGTCGTTACCATACAATATAAAATCCCCTCCTGTTTCGTATCCAACGCCTCCTTGTATAAAACTGAAACCGCCCCATGTTTGCTCCCCTGCATTATTAGGCACATTAATAAGAATACCACTAGCCTTATTAGCATTTCCTTCTATGTATAAGCCTCCTGAAGCGGGATCTAAAGGTTTATACTTTGTGCCAAAATAAGAATCTATAGGTGTTACAATCTCGAATTGATCACTTGCAGCACCTCCTTTTATATTGACAATCATTGTTCCTGCTGAAACACTTGATACTAAGATCGTTCCTGCTAATACTTTAGACGTTTCAGGCTCTGTGCTTTGTAAACCACCTGGTTCCGTTATAGATAGCCATACAGCTGTGGAGTTTGGGAATGCTGAAGTGTTAACTCCTATAAGTTTACCCTGCATTAATACATATCCAAAGCCACCTGATACTATATCTGATAAAGTAAACCCAACTATATTAGATTTAGATACATCGTCTGTTACATCTGTTAAGGCTACATAACCATTTCCATTAGCATGTGTTCCTGTTATAGATACACATTTTCCACTGGAAATATCAAATCCAGTGTTGTTATATACTTTAGTTCTTGTTTGTGTTCCGACAGGTAGCTTTATAGAGCTATCGTCATTATATAATGAATATGTTTTATTACTATCATCCCAAAATAATCTAGCTTCTGCGTAAACAGGGTCAGCTACATCTTTTGTTAAGTCTAGCCACTTTGTTGATAACGGGCCGGTTATTGCTATTGATGCATTGAACTTCATATTATGATGCTTCTTGTTTCGTTATTAATATCCTTATAGGATTCGTAGGAGCGGAGTAGAATGTTACAGTTACAGCGCTTACAGTGGTGCTAACCCAATCTGCAAAGTATACCTCGTTTGTAACAGTGTCATACATGTGAACCGATATATCTCTTGAATTAAAATTATGTGATACTAACTGTGATCCAGTTATAGTCTCAGCGTATATCTTACCTGTAGTACTTACGACTGCTATTTCATAATATAAGTTATCATCCTTTTGGATTTGCCATACGTTGGATGATTCATTCCATCTAAGACCTCTGTTTACATCAGTCCCCCTCTCTATTATTAATCCGCTATTTTCTGTAGCAGGCCCAGTAGCGTTACTGTTTAACGTGATAATATTATCAGCTAGTTTTATTTCTTCTGTATTAATCGTTGTAGTGGTCCCAGACACAACCAAATTACCTGAGACAGTTAAACCGCCTACAGTTACATTATTAGCTGTTACGGATCCCCTGGTGGTCACCTGGTCTAATGTATCAGTCGATGTGTATGATGTTAAATATCCTTGTACTGAGTGATCTCCCCATCCAAAGGCTGTATTCCAGTTTATAATATCAGAAGATAAGATACCAGCTGCAACATGCGCTAAGAATATAGGGTCTGTCTCTGTAAAGCTCGTTAAGTAGCCTGCATCGTTCACTAAATTGGATATATTGTCGCCTATACTCAAATAGTTCGTAGGTAATGGTATCCAGGCAGTTCCATTATGCCACTTAAGAACGTCATCAGTGCTATCTAAATATATTTTACCCTTCTCAGCTACTGGCGCGACACCTGTTACATGAAGTTTAAGATTCTGAGCTTGATACCCGTTAAAGTCTACATTGTGATATATTAACATTAGTTACAATATGCTTTACCTGTTAATGCTTCACCGAAAGTTACTGTAATTTGATTTGCGCTAACTTGTGTTTCTCTGCCATAGATACGTACACCTGATGCGTTATATGTTTCGACTGATGCGAATTTTCCTAAATTGTGATTAATTGTCCATGTAGTAGAAGCTGATGCTTGACTATGTGTATAATCAAGATCTCCTGTACCTGGCGTAACTGGTTGGAACCCAGGGTATACAGCTAAAACATACAATGCTTCACCTACAATTACTCCATTTGATTCAATAACGTTTAGCGTCATATCATAAAATAAAGGGTCAGTTACGTTTTGAGTTAAAGCAATAACCTCTGCTACTACAAAATTATTAGTAGCGCCTGATTCTGCTATTATTATATATTTGTCTACAAGTGTAGTTAAATAGTCTATTACTATGTTCTCACCAAAGTTACTGGTAGAAATAAGTATAGAGGAAAGATCGGATAAATTATCTCCGTTCCCTCCCCATCCTAAATAGGATAGTGTACCTAACTCTCTTGGACCCGCGCTATCTTGCCATATAAAAGTATTCTGTCCAGCAATACCTACCGTATCGCTTTGGCTAATGAAATCAGCTATACCTTGTGGTGAAAAGTTTTTAGTTACGTTTCCCGCAGAGTCAGTACCAAGCCATTTGTCTTGCGCTGTTAGCGCAGCTGTTTTAACTATATAGTTTTCTATTCTAGGCATTACTTCTTAAATGTTTTCATCATTTTCTCTAAACCTCTAGATCCGAAATAGAACACAGTCATAGTGGTGAACAAAGATTCTATTGGGTTGATGTACATTTTATTTATGGTGAATGATCCCATGTTTCCATCGAACAATGCCATGAACATAAATATTATAAACATTAAACCATAAGTAACTGGTCTAACTAATCTTGTTATGGTATGCTCATTATCCGTTTCTAATCTCTTAGTAACTTCCTGCATCTCCACCATATCATATTCTAACTCTTGTAAAGCTAGTTTCATTTGAGCTTCTGATAACTCCTCAGAGTTTGATAATACCTCTAATGCTCCTTTTATATTACCTGTTGCGACATTGCCAACAACCTCAGCTACATCTGAAAAGTTAATAGATCTAAGAAAGTTCCCTAACTTAGTTCCATTGCCACCATTCTTTCTTTTATTCGGGTTTGTTTGTTCTGCCATATTGTTCTTTTTATCTATCCGGATCGTCGATCATATCGTCTATAGCCTTGTTAGAGACTTTGTCTGTATATGAGTCGTCATTATAATAACAACTAGATCTACCTGTTGGTATATCCTCTTCTCCCAGTAGTATTCTGTAAATACGCATTATTAAATGTTGCGTCTTAAACGAGGTCTTGTATATAGTGTATTTTATCGATGTTCTGTTTCGTTGTCTCCAAACATCAATAAATCCTGCTTTCCTTAATTTTTCCCATCGCTTTCTATCCCATGAGTAAGTGTAAGTTCCATTAATAAAATCATTACGCGTAAACCGCTTTTTGCAATCTAAATATATGAGTAATTCTAGATCAGCGTCGGTTAGGTCATAAGTTTTACAGGCCCATTTTCGAACGAGCCTGTAGTACTTAAATAATTGTATGTCCTTGATTGTACCTGAATCTATTCTCATTTATCTATAGATACTAGGTCTCCTAGTTTTAAAACTTTTAAAGGCTCATCATCCAGCCATCTAATCTCATGACCTGAATGACGATCATACCAAACGGTATCTCCTTCTTCTATTTTTACTGGTTCATCTTTCATTTCTGCTACAACTCTACTACCTACCGAAACTACTTCAGCTTTTAGGTATCTTAGTTCTGTATCTAAGTCTGTAGAGAGCTGCAACCCTCCGGCTACTTTATGGCCTTGTTCTTTTATTGGTCTTACTACTACGTGAAAATTTAGTGCGTGTCTCATTAGTTTATTCTTTTATTAGAGATTACAGTACCGGCTGATACGATTGTTTTGACTACGCTTACCGCGTTCTTTAGTGCTGTTTTAGTAACTAACACTGGGTCGATAATTCCGCGCTGTATCATATCTACAATCTCTCCGGTTACAACATCTACGCCTGTACCTTCTTTACTTAGTATCACATTCATTAATGGATCTGGTAGTACAGTTTCTGCGTTTTCTAATATTGCAAAGAATGGGGACTTAATAGCCTCCGCTAATATTAAAGCTCCTTCTTTCACAGGTTCACTTTTTAAGCATAGTCGTTGTGAAGCATTCAGTAATGCGATTCCTCCACCTGGTACGATACCTTCTGCGATAGCAGCTTTGACTGCGTATATGGCATCTTCAGTTCTATCCTTCTTTTCTTTTAATTCTATCTTAGATTTCGCTCCTACTTGAATAAGAGATACTGCTCCTGATAGAATATTTATTCTTTCTTCTAATTTACTTACCATGTAAGCATTAGGTTCTTTCTTAATTTTCTTTCTTATATCAGCTATCCTTGAGTCAACGCCTTCTGGTGTTTGCACTTGTAGGATTGTCTTGAGCTGACTTGTTACGGATCGTTCAACCTCACCTAGTACGGAAGCATCGATGAAATCCATATCATCTCCTAACTCTTCACTGATTGGTGTTGCTCCGGTCATCAAAGCTAAATCCGCTACTGCATCTTGTTTTGTTGTACCGAATCCTGGTAAATCAATAACGTTTACTTTAAGAACTCCTTTAACCTTATTAGATACTAATGTAGCTAATGGTTGTTGTTCCACTTCTCCTATAATAAGGATAGACCTGTTTTTCTTTAAACACATCTCTAAGATATTCTGTATCTTTCTTAAGTTTGCTAATGGTGACGTTAAGATCAATACTAAAGGATTATCCAGCTCAGCTGTTTCTCTTTCAGGGTTTGTTCTTAAGTATTGTGATTTAAGACCACATTTGATTTGCACGCCTTCAGTTGTTTCAACTGTTGTGTGTTCATCTTCTGAATCTTCCATTAATACCTCACCATCTAATCCAGCTTTGATAAAAGCATCTGCAATGATAGCTCCTAGTTCTTCATCGTTATTACAACTGATTGCTGCAACATGTGATATCATATCTCCGACGATAGGTACTGTAACATCCTCTAGGTATCCTAAGACCTCATCCAAAGCTACCTCAATGTCTTCTTTAATAGTTCTAGTAGTATCTGATCCTTTATATTCTGTAATGCCTTTAAGCAACGCTTGAGCCAATACTGTAGCGGTAGTAGTTCCATCTCCAGCTTCTGTCACTGTTTTAGATGCAGCTTCCTTAATCATCATTGCTCCCATGTTCTCAATAGGATCCCAAAGTGGTAAACAAGTTTCCGCAACTGTTACACCATCTTTAGTAATGACAGGATTACCCAGTGCGTCTTCGTATATAATACATTGACCGCCTGCACCTAGTGTGCTCTTTACTGCAGTAGCTAATTGATTTACACCAGATATAATCTTGGCTTGCCCTTCTTTTTTAGGTGTGATATCCTTTATAAGGGTACTTGGATTGTTAAACTCCATAATATTTGATTTGATTTAATTTGAAATGTTTTAACCGCGTCAGCGGTTCCGAAATTTTTTTTAAGGCTTATCCTTTCTTTCGGTCGCTTGTTTTACTAACTCGTCAACTTTATCAGCTAACTTACTTAATTTTGCTTCGTTATTACGATAAATAAATATCGCTCCGATTGCTGCTGCTACTATTACTAATACTATCATAATCTATTTTGCTTTTGAAGCTCTAGAAGCTGTAGCCGCTCTTTTCTTTTGTTGCGCAGTGTGTACTGCTTTATCTCTTTTCTCTGCTTTTTTCAAAGCTTGTTGTTCGTTCACTGTTCCAGTAGTAGTCTTATATACTTTACCTGATTGCGATTTGTATCCAACATACTTACCAGCTTTATTCTTCAACGAAGAACCTTTATACTTGATAGGTTTGAATACTCCTGTTTTTGTTTTAGCCGCTGATACAAATTTCTTACTAACTGTAGCCTTACCTCCAGCCCTAGTCTCCATCGTAAGTTTCTTCTTACCGATGTTATTCGTTACTGTTGCTTTCTTTTTTGCTGGTTGCTTCATTTGCTTTTTAATTTTCCGTATTTTTTAGGTCCTAATTTTTGCACTGTGTAGCTTCCTCCGCTCAACATGTTTGATCCTTTACTTTTTGGATACCCTTTTGGCAACATTATAGTATCTCCTTTTTTCATACCAGCTGTTGTATTACTGGATATCATTGTAAAAGGTTTACCTTTCTTATTTCTTTTAACTTTACCGGTGTTCTCGCCGACTATTTTTTTTCCTGGGCCTTTCTGTTTCATTTACCTTTGTTTTTTAAATAACGTTTCATCGCTTTGCCGATATGCCCTGCTAGAACCGCTGCATCAACCTTGATAGGTTCCGATGTTTCTTTCACTGGGATTTCCGCTTTCGCTTTTACTTCTTTTACTTTCTTTGCCATAATTAACCTTTTTTCTTATGTTTAGTATTATTAACCTTTGTACCTTTACCATGTCCTCCCCGATTAGCTTTAAC
>Ga0102812_10003356_pt1 | contig 10508 bp, 6 predicted proteins | sample ColrivemetaGS713_FD_79334 | JGI IMG/M metagenome (GOLD analysis project Ga0102812, IMG submission 79334) | Estuarine microbial communities from the Columbia River estuary - Flood tide ETM metaG S.713 | ecosystem: Environmental > Aquatic > Marine > Intertidal zone > Estuary | place: USA: Columbia...
CCTGATCGTATGATCGCACTGGTACGATTGGGGTCGTCCTGATCGTATGATCGCACTGGTACGATTGGGGTCGTCCTGATCGTATGATCGCACTGGTACGATTGGGGTCGTCCTGATCGTATGATCGCATTGGTACGATTGGTGTTGCGCTGATCGTATGATCGCATTGGTACGATTAGGGTCGTCCTGATCGTATGATCGTGTTGGTACGATTGAGCGACCTTTTCCAAAGTCGGAAGTGGGAGGTGGGAAGTCGGAAATTGGTCAACCATCAACCATCAACCATCAACAAACAACCACCACCAAACCCTCGAACAAACAAACCATCAAACCACCTACTCTCTCCCCGATGACAACCAGGCTTCCTGGCGTTTTTTTACCTTGCCCTTTACCTCTTTTTCTGGTAAAAGACTAACGCTAAAACCAGGGTCATAGGAGGCAATGAAAGTGCCCGTAGTTTCGATGCCGTTTTGCTTAAACCGAAGTTGGCACGGTTGCCCAATTTTCAGACCAGCTACGGCTTGGTCCCATGGTTCTTTGGTGTCAATTGCAATATCATTTATGGCCAAAATATAGTCTCCTTCTTCCAGTCCAGCTGCGTAAAGGGGGCTGTTGGCAAATATTGTTCCTGCCACCTGCAGGCCTTCGTCATTATCCCGCAGGCGTAGCCCATAGAAGCCGACACTATCTGTTTCGTTGAGCTCCATTTTTACACCAAAGTCTTCCAAAAGCCCTTTTAGGTCGGGTAAGCCACTGCCGTAAATATGAGTGGCAAACCAATTTTTGGCAAAAGCTTCCTTGCCGGTTAATTCAGCAAGGAGGTGCTCCAGATCGGGGATGTTATACGGAATTTCTGGCTGACCGTAGCGTTGCCATACCAGGCGCATGAAGCTATTTAAGTTGGTATCATGATCGCGACGGAGCTCCAAGTCAAGGGCTAGCCCTAATACCGCGCCGTAGGAATAATAGCTGATGAACGTATTGTTGAAATTGTCTGGATCAATCGAAGAGGCGGCGTCTACGAAGGGGGCACACTGGCTCATCCCGATCGGGCCGCGATAGCGAGTGCCTGGTCGTAACAAGACATAATTAAGCATCCCGGTAAGCCCACTTGCGTAGTCTTCTGCACTCAGAATGCCGGCCCGTTGCAAACTAAGGTCATCAAAATAACTGGTAAAGCCTTCGGCAAACCATAGTTCACCAGAAAGATTAGCCTCGTCAAAATCGAATGGCTCTAGTGATGCTGGCCGTATCCGTTCCACATTCCAGCAATGGAAAAATTCGTGAGAAATGGTTCCGATCAGCCGATCTTCATATCCTTCCAAAGGAACCGAAGCACTGCAAACAGTGCTGTTGCGATGTTCCATCCCGTCGCCATTAACGTAAGGGTTGTAAGCGCAAAGGAAGGTATAGCGGCCAAAATCAAAAGCGGGCAACTCACCGTAAATGGCTTGTTGTTCCAGCACTACTTTTTGGGTCCAATTGGAGTAAGCATCCAATAAACTATCCGGGTCTGGCGTCAGGAAAGCCATCTCAACCGTATCAACTCTACTACCGCTGGTGACCATCCAACGACGGAAACGAATGTCCCCTACAAAAGTCGGACTGTCGTAGAAATAGTAGTAATCCGGTGCCCTAAAACGGCGATTACCTACCCGCTGCAATTGGGTAGCCACCTGCCAGTCGGGTTGCTGGTCTGCCGGGATCGATAATTCTACTGGACGGTCCTCAAGGCCTATCCCGTAGACAAAAGTTGCGGGCATATTCAGATGCAACTTGCGGTTGTCCACCTTGGCGTAAGTACCATCGGCGCGATTAGCGTACAGCGTATATTTGAAGACCGCCGCGCCCTTATGACCTGCGACCGTCCACTCGTTCAGCCCCGTCCTACTGACGGATAGTGCGCTACCATCTAACGAAAAGGCTTCCACACCATAAACGTTTTTGGCAAAATTATGGGTCGCATAACGTCCAGGCGAAGCCGTTGGCATCTTTACGACCAGTGGCTGCGGCGGCAACGATGGGAAGGTTACCTCCACCCCCAACTCATGATGCTGGATGTTTTCAAGATTTAGTATATATTGAATCGCTTGCTGAGCGTGCGCCGAAAGGCCAAGGCTGAGCAAAATAATGGTGCAAAGGATCAGGTTCTTCATAATGGTAAAGGTAAGCACTTCCGCGGGAAATCGAAGGCTCCTTGTGTGCGGGTTGTGAGGTGCGGGTTTTGAACCACATAAGGCACTTAAGGGCACATGAGGTTTTTCTTTTTTTACACAAGAGGTTGCGGGTTGCGAGTTACGTGCCTTTATAAAAAAAGCCTCCGTACCCCTGCCTGCAAGGCCAGCTTGCTGGCAGGCAGGTTAGAGCCTTAGTGGCTAAAAAACCTCCGCGTCTCAGTGCCTCCGTGGCAAATAAAATTTTCGTGTAATTCCGTGCTTTAGTGCTTTAGTGGCTAAAAAAACCTCCGCGTCTCCTTACCTCCGCGGCAAAAAAAACCTTCCGTGCAATTCCGTGTTTCTGTGCTTTAGTGGCTAAAAACCTCCGCGTCTCCGCGCATCTGCGGCTAAAAAAAATTTCGTGCAATTCTGTGCTTTAGTGCCTTAGTGTCTAAAAAATCTCCGTGGCTAAAAAAAAACTATTTATCCCGCTTTGCAAACACGATCAAAAAGCCCAATCCTACCACCATCACCCCCACTAAAGGCCACCAGGGCCATGCCATTTTCACCTTCACCGGATTCACATTACCGATCACAATACTCGGAGCCCAGTGCACCGGCTGACGGGTGGTCGGACTACTAATTTGGTCGTCTTTCAGGTAGATCAACTTGGCTTTCTGCAAAGCCACATCTTTGGGGTAGCCATGACTTAATTGCTCGTAAAACAACTTCATAAGTTTAGAGGACGAATTGTCGGGGATGCTCCACAAACTGGCCACTACCGAGGGGATACCCGCGTAGTGAAAAGCGCGTGCCAGTGTCATCGGCCCCTCACCGGGTTGCAGTTTACCGTAGCCGGTATTGCAGGCGCTGAGTACGGCCATCTCGCCGGTGAGCTCCAGGCCATAGATCTCGGCGGCCCGCAAAAAGATATCTGAGGAGTCACTCTTGGTAAAGATGAGTGCCGAATTCATCGGGAACTCCAGGTCATAACTACCGTGCATGGAGAGGTGAAGAAAGTTGTAGTCGCTGGACTCCTGGAGAAATCTTTGCTTGGTAACTTCTTCGTTGAGCCAGCTATCTCCGTCGGTAATGGCCACAATATCCCGTACCTCATCATCGGAATAAGAGAGCTTACCCAGGTAGCGGCGGGTCGTATCCACCGCGAAACCACAAGGAAGCGTGAAAGTTGTATCAATTTTTTCCATCTTGGCGTAATCAATCTCCCGGAGGTAATCCAGCGTATGGTCATCGTATTCCATCCCAAAACCTACAAAGCCTTTGCTCGCAGAGCGGGGGTAGTACTCCTGCTCGACGAGCAACTTGCTGGAATACGCATAGCTAAACGCATATTTTTCGATGAGGAAACCTTCCGCGCCATCCATTTGCTTGATGTCTTTGTACAAGAGTGCCTCAAACGACAAGTAATTGAGCAGCCCATCAGGGATGATTACCAGTCGATTTTTCTGTTCACCGAGTTGGGCGAGGGGGGCGGCTAGCAGGAGGTTGTAGAAATACCGTCCCAGTTGGATGTAGGTTTGTTCGCAATCCTTCTCGATGCCATTGGTGAGCAACTCCCGGAACAGCTCCACCGAGTCGGTCAGCCCGGCAGGCGTAGCTTTAGCAAATATCTTGAAATTTTTGCCATCCATGAGGAAGGTATAGATGCTGTCCTGGCCCACAAAATACTCCAGCATGGCCTGGTCTTTATGCAGTTGCTTTTGCACGTCGGCGACCAGTGGCGGCTTATCCGCGCTGTATTTGAGTTGGTAGTACGCCGGATAGTCTTTTTCGAGTTGCTGGATAAACTGAAAGTAAGCCTGTTCCTTTTCGAAGACCACACTTTGCAAGCTATCGATGGCCTTTTCGTTTTGGTAAGCATCGTAGAGGAAGCCCTCCTGTTCGGAGAGGGCATCGCGGAGGGTTTTCTCCTCTTCCTGCACCGCGAGGGGCAGCTTGGCGAAGGTCATGGCGCGATCGCTTTGCAAGCTTTCCAGCAGGAGGATGGCTTTGTTGCGGGCGTTGAGGGCGTAGGCCTGTTCCAGGTACTGTTGCTTGCCCGTTTGAGCATACAACTGGTGATTGAGCTGGATGCCCAACTCATAAACCGGCATCACCTGCTGGATGAGGTAAAACTTGGAGAGCGACGACTGATAGCTCCGCCGGCTCTGCGTCACCAGTCGATTGAGCAGGGCCACATCCTGGAGCGCGCGCTGTTTTTCTCCCCTACTGGCCAGCACCCGCGCGCGGAAACCAATAATTTCGATCACCCGCTTAAACGGCCCGATGATGCTGATATTTTCGTCAGCTCCCGTCGTCTTCAACTCTGGTGCTACCACCTGCATCGCCTTTTCGAGAAAAGCCAGGCTGCTATCGTATTTGCCCAGCGCATGCTCCAACTTCCCTTTTTTGAAATAAATTTCTGCGAAGCGGGGCAGGCGGCCGGTGCTGTCTACTTCAAGGAGTAGGCGCAGGGCCTCGGCGTAGTGGTATTCGGCCTCATCATACTCTTTCTTTTGGAGATAGAGTTGGAGGAGGTTGGCGTGGGAGTTGGAGAGATTTTCGCTTTTGACTTTTGAGGCTTCAGACTTATGTTGATCAAAGCGATAGTTGTAATTCTCTAGCAAAAGTGGCTCTGCTAGGGAGATTTCGCCAAGAGCTAGATATGCTAACCCCAAATTTCCACGTATCACTTTGCTCGTTGAAAATTTAGGCTCTTTTAAATACATAGAATAGAGTGTCTTTGCCTCAGAATATCTTAATTGATCAAGAAGAATTCCTCCGATTAGTATTTTTGTTCGACTCTCAGCAAGTGGAAATAAGGATTTACTACGCAGTATTGATTTACCTAATTTTAATGCTGTATTGAAATCTCCGGATCTTCTATTTACTCTCATTAACTCATAACTCCAATTTACCCAAATAGAATCTTTGTGGTCTAATTCTTCATTAGCATTAAGAAAATTAATAGCGTCTTCAATACTTTTTTTTGCTTCTGAATATCTACCAATAGAAGTTTGTATGGCTCCCTTGTTGAAATACGAGTTCGCAGTAATAAGATTATTTTGCCCATACGCCAGTTGATAATAATAAATAGCCGAATCAGTATAAAGTAGCGAGGTGTTAAATTCACTGAACCCTAAATAATAAGTAACACTCTTCCTTTGGTACAATCGAGCAATCGTAGAATCAGCACATCCTAATTCTGCACAGAGATTAAAAGCCTCCTCCAGGTATGGTAGACTTTCTTTATTATTAAACTCTTCAGCTTTATCCGCTAAAGCATGGGCCAATGAGTCAGCTGATTGTCCTTGTATAGAGGTAAGGCAAAACAAAAAGCAAAGGGAAAGTAGAATTCTTTCCAAGCTCTTAGGTATTTGTTCGTACAATAGATGTAGTGTTTTAATCATCTTTTTATCAGTGGGTTATGTTTGTTTTTTTTTCTTAAGGTACACTGCTATTTGGATATGTTTTCTCCAAAAAAGAAAAAAGGCAAGAAAAAAATGTCACGTTTTGTCTTTTTTGAGCTTATATAGAGGACAGATTATTCAATCAGCAAGATAACAACAAAGATGAAAACAGTTGTAAGTACTTTTTTAGCATTTTTTTTCACGGTAGCCTTGTTTGCGCAAAACTTTGTTGCGGATGAGTTTATCGTAGAATACGTAGCAGGAACGACCAATACCCAGCAGCAGGCGGTACGTGACTTATTTGGTATCACCACATCTACCGACATTGGTGAGGATATCGAACTTTGGGAAGATATTGCTTTTCCGCTTTCGGTGACAGAAGATGGAGAAACGACCATTATTGATGATGTAGAAGGACTATTACATTATATCAGTATTCAGGGGGATGAAGAGGGGGAAAACACTCTAGCCATCATCAACAACGGCGATCCAAATTATCTCATATCTTTAATAGACGATGGAATAGGTATGAATGCAACTTTTGACCCTTTACCTTTTTGTGATGATCAAATTAATACTCGGATAATTGGACCACCTTTGTCCGAAGGTGAGCAGCAGAATGTGGTTAAGGTAATTATTGTTGATCAAAAAGTGGACAGTGATAATGATTTTATACATTTTGCTGCCGACCTAGGTAATGACTTTAACTCCGGAGGTAATCATGGAAACGAAGTTTATTCAGTAATAAAAAACCAACTAAATCAGGCTGGGATCGAAGATGTGATATTTTATAATGTTGAGTTATTTGACTATGAGGGTACCTCTACCTATAATAGGTTATTAGAAACATTTGATTTACTAAATTCTGGGCCAGTTTCTTCTTTGTTACAAAATTCAATAATGAATTTCAGCGCTAATATGATAATTAGCGAAGAAGCTGAATCCTTAATTCTCTGGCAAATGTGGAAGCATTTAATTACGGTTAATAACATGTTACTAATATCTAGCGCCGGTAATCAAGGTTTGACATTCGAGAATATCTTTCCTGCTGGAGCTAATTGGTTGAATGAATTATCGGTGGCAGGTACGCAAGATTGTTTTTATAAACAGTGGGCATACACGAATTCCAATCCCGTAGATTTTGATATAGCTGCAGAAGCTGAAAACGTTACTGTATTTGATGGTCAGAATTTTAAACTTGCAAATGGGACTTCATTTTCCTCAGCATTTGTAACAGGAGCCGCGGCCCAATTAGCTGCAAGGTGTCCGACTTTTGATCCTATCGCTATTAAGAATGCCCTTTTATATCATGCTGAAATTAATCCGTATATGGTGAACGTAGTCAATCAAGGTAGAACGCTCGATGTCTCTTCTTCAATAATAGGTTGGAATAATTGTAGAAATACAGGAATTCAAGGTTTGGAAGAAGTTCCTTTGATCACCACCCCCCTCACCCTAACCACCACCCCCAACCCCTTCTCCACCACCGCACTCGTCACCATTGAGCTGCCGGAGGCAGGCGATGTGACCATCAGCATGTACAACATGATCGGCCAGCGGGTGCACGAGGAGTTTATCTCCAACCAGCAGGAGATGTTGGAACTGGAGTGGCCTACCCCCGCTCGGCTTACCCCCGGCACCTACCTGCTACGGGTGCAAGCCGGTGAGGCAGTGGAACAAATGATGATGGTGAAACAGTAAGAGGTATTTGGTACGAGGTACTTGGATAAAGCCCTTGCCGGTCCCTGCGCCCTTGAGGGAAGGGCTCAAGGCGGCGGGGAGACAGGAGCCGTAATAACGACGAGAACGGTCTTCTTCCCAAAAAGATTTTTTCATAAGTAAGCGATCCGGTCGCCCTGTAATAGGGTGACCGGTTTTTATTTGCCCCCCAAAAATGCTAATGGATTGTTAAGCAAAACCCTTGGTTCTTCGCGCCGATGAAAAGTGATTATTTTCACGTGATGTTTAACTCCAGTGCTGCCTGCCGGCCATGCTGGCACAGCAGATTGGCATACGCGGTGCCCTGGTGTGCTGTCAAGAATTCGAAATTTGCAGGTAAATATCAAGGTATCAGTTGCTTAATACTTGACACTCGGATGGAACACCTTTTGAATCTAAGTACAAAGTACCCAATACCAAGTACCGTGAGATTGGGGGCAAGTAATTACCGTATTGTCAGGGTTTCACCCCCCAACCTCACGTTATTTTACGTCTGTCATCACCTCCCGTCAATGAAACAACTGTTCTTCTCTCTAGGCTTTACCTGTCTGCTTGCCGCTTGCCAACCAACGATCTCTCCGCTGGGAATAGCTGCGGACTACCTGCCGCCTACCGATTTACTCCGCAAAGGGGTGGTCAATAAGTATTATTTTCACTATAGTAGCGCCGATGGGTACAACAAGTCCACCGATATCCGCTACCATCTTTATCGCCTTTCGGGAGATGATCGCCTGGAAATTACTACTTACGATGCCGGTTTTGAACCGCTCGATCGTAGCCTAACGTATTTTAAGGATAATCAGCAATTGCTCGTACAGCAAGAAGCTTTTTGGCAGGGCGATACCTTTTCTGCTAATATCCTCCAACCCGTATTGTTCGACTGGCAGAGCGATACGGCTCGACTCGAAACCCAGACGGTCTATCAGGGAGGTACGGAAGAAAAACTCCTCCTGCGGCAAACTCACCAGGTGGATAGCTTGATCGACCAACAACCCGCAAAGATTTTTTACAAGGAGCGTGAACAGCACTACCACTACCCCGAGCGCGATGACCGCAGCTTCCAAACCCAAATACGCGATACCTACCTCAGCGGCATGGGCCTCTACGCAAGGGAGCTGTACACCGAAGAGGGTGTGGTGAAGATGGAATTGGTGGAGCAAATGTCCCGCAAAACCTTCCTCAAACGCCGCGCCGCCGCCCCCAAACGCGTAGGCTACATCAACCCGGCAAACACCATGGACAACGGCACCGCATTTAAAGTGTGCCACCCCAGGGAGCGTATCCACGACTATTACAACGGCCGCCCCGATGCCGGCTACCGCCCCGGAAAACGCGCCCTGGAAGCCGTCTTCCGCGAGCAGCTCGATAGCACTTTTTTCACCGGCGTCTCTGGCTACCTCACCTATCGCTTCGTCATCAATTGCGAAGGCCAGGCCGGCCGCTTCATCACCGAAGAAGCGGACCTCAACTTCAAAAGAATGGAATTTCCACAGCCCCTCGTGCAACGCTGTTTCGAAATCCTCCACGGTCTCACCGATTGGGAAGCCGCCGTACTCGGCACCGAACCTGTCGACACTTACGCCTACATCACCCTAAAATTCCACGATGGCACCCTCCTGGAAATCTTACCTTAACCACCCGTTCGGCGTCGGCTTCGCCTGCGTCGTTGTGTCCGCAAAAATCCGTTTTGCGCTTGGCAAATTCGTGAAGGGCAAATTCGTAAAGTCGGGCAAATTCGTGAATTTGCCCTGTACAGCCCCTTTTGTAATCCCTCAGATGGTTCAAAAAAAGACCTCATGTGCCCTTAGGTGTCTTATGTGGTTCAAAAACCCACTATCTGTTTCAAAAAAACTACCACTTAAATTGGAAAATCAAAACAAAAACAACCCACCCATCATGTCTTCCTCCCTCCGTGAGGGAGGACCGAGGAGGGAGCTAATCCCTCATATAGTTCAAAAAAAACCTCATGTGCCCTTAGGTGCCTTATGTGGTTCAAGAAAATTTCCATGATTGACAACAAATACCCCCTCCTCATCCTTCCTCTCCTGATGGTCATCCTGCTTACCTCTTGTGGCCAGCAACGCCAGCAGTGGTACAAAAAATCCTTCTCCCCTGAGGAACAAATCGCCTTGGCCAAGACCCTCGCCGACGGCATCAGCAATTACTACCAAGGCTCCCCCAGTAGCCAGTTGCTCCTCGAAGAAGCCCGCATGCTGGACCCCAACAACGCCCTGGTCTACCGCGAGATCGGCGTACCCTACCTCAAGCGCGGTATCGCCTCGGCCTTCCCGCACTACTACGGCAAAGCCGCCGACCTCGACCCCCTCGGCTGGACCGGTTGGCGCGGCTACCTCTACCTCTATTTCTACCACGACTACGAGCGCGCCCTCACCGACTTCAATCGCCTCGACACCATCACCCCCGGCGTGGTCGATTACCCCCAATCCGTCAGCGTCGACTTCATGCGTGGCGTCTGCTACCTCCAACTGGGGCAATACGAACCCGCTATTAGCTATTTCGACCAGCACATTGAGTACGAGACGGGCGTCACCGGTTTCAAATACATCGCCCCCGAAACCTTCCTCTTCCGCGGCATCGCCTACCTCAGTATGGGCCAACCCGCCGCCGCCATCCAATCCTTTGAGACCGGCCTCTCCCTCGAAGACTACAATGCCGACCTCATGTACTGGCTCGCCAAAACCCATGCCCAGGAAGGCCACACTGCCCAAGCTCGCAACTACCTCGCCCAAGCCCAACAAGCTTTCGCTAAAAAGGACTACAACCGGCGCCCCTACGTAGAAGAATTTTACCAGCTCTACGAAACCGATCTGACCGCCCTGGCTGCAGAGCTTAATTAAAGGGAAAGCCATTTTTTTGGGCCATGCCTTCTCCCGTCCCGACTAGAAAAGTCGGGACGGGAGAAGGCACCAGGCTATTCGCCGCACCTTCATGCAGGGTATAAAACCCTGCCCTACGGAGCGGCTACTATCCTTTGTCCAAGGTCGCTCCACGCCCCGCGCTCCGGCCTAAAAGCCTATGCCCCGATACGATCATCTCTGATCTATCGGGAGGCACGTCTAGCACTCTATTTGTTTGGGGTCGGCTATGCCTGCGTGGGAGTGTCCGCAAAATTCCGTTTTGCGTTTGGTGAATTCGTGAAGTCGGACAAATTCGTGAATCTGCCCGACTTCACAGCCTCCTTAAATGCCCTTATAATCCCTTA
>Ga0102812_10003362_pt1 | contig 10499 bp, 6 predicted proteins | sample ColrivemetaGS713_FD_79334 | JGI IMG/M metagenome (GOLD analysis project Ga0102812, IMG submission 79334) | Estuarine microbial communities from the Columbia River estuary - Flood tide ETM metaG S.713 | ecosystem: Environmental > Aquatic > Marine > Intertidal zone > Estuary | place: USA: Columbia...
ACCTAATTTCCGCGTCCCGCCGCGCCTCGGGGTCCATCCCGGCATGATAGGACAGCGCGTTATGCCCGCCATTGCGCAGGGCCTGCGCCAGCGTTTCAGTGCGCGCTCGGCTACCGCAATACACAATGCCCGACAGGCACTTGCGCGCCGCGACAAAGCTCATCAACTGGGCACGCGGGTTGTCTTTGGCTTCAAAGGCAATGTTCAAATTCGGCCGATCAAACCCACGCAGAAAAACTTGCGGGCTGCGGCCTGCAAACAGCCGCGCCACAATTTCATCGCGGGTTTCGGCGTCGGCAGTGGCGGTCAGCGCCACCAAAGGCACGTTCAATCTGTCGCGCAGCGCACCAATTTTCAGGTAATCCGGGCGGAAATCATGGCCCCATTGGCTAACGCAATGCGCTTCATCCACGGCGATCAGGGTCACATTCACGCGCGCAAGCATCCGCGCTGTCCCCTCGCGGCCCAGCCGTTCAGGCGCCATGTAAAGTAGCTTTAGCGCGCCATCATCCAGCGCCGCAAAAACCTCCTCAATCTCTTCTTCTGTGTTACCGGACGTCAATGCACCGGCCGCTACCCCCGCATCCCGTAAGGCACGCACTTGGTCACGCATCAAGGCAATCAGCGGCGAGATGACGAGCGTCACCCCTTCGCGGGCCAATGCTGGCAGTTGAAAACACAGGGATTTGCCGCCGCCTGTTGGCATAACGGTCAGCACATCTTGGCCAGCGGTGACAGCGGCCACCACCTCCTCTTGCCCGGGGCGGAAGGATTCAAAGCCAAATACACTGCGCAGAAGTTTGGTTTGGGCGTTCATGGACCCTGTCTAGCCTGCGCGGACTCTGCCCTCAATAGCCCAAAGCACAACCATCTTTGCGCGGATCTGATGCACCAATCAGAATACCCCGCGCCGCGTCAATTTGAATGGCCTGCGCCCCGCCCATTGGCCCTTTGCGCCAAGCAATATTATGCCCCAAATCGGCCAAATCCTGGGCAACCTCTGGCGTAAATCCGGTTTCCAACCACAGCGCATCTTTCTCAGCAAACGAGCGCGGCGCGTTTATTGCGGCCTGCATGTCCATGCCATAATCCACGAGATTTGACATAAAGAACACATGGCCCGCCGCTTGGTACTGGCCGCCCATTACGCTAAATGGCATCAGGTTACCCCCGTCGCGTAGCATCGCGGGGATAATCGTATGCATCGGGCGCTTGCCGGGGCCAAACTCATTCGGGTGGCCCTCACTCAGCGAAAAGCCCGAGCCGCGATTATGAAACAATATTCCAAATTTTTGTGAGGCATGGCCCGACCCAAATGCGTTGAAAATTGAATAAATAAGGCTCAGCGCCATGCCGTCCTTATCGACCACCGACAGGTTCACCGTGTCCTTATGGACATTCTCCAACGCCACGCTTGGCAAGGGCAACACGGCTTTGGGCGAAATCAGCTGCGCCAATTTAGTGGCGGTTTCAGGCGCGGTTAAATGCGCCAAAGCCTCGCCCATAAAGGTAGGGTCGGCAACAAACCGGTTGCGCGCATCATAGGCAAGCTTGCCTGCCTCGGCCAGAATGTGCGTACGCGCAGCGCCGACCGGGTCCATCCCCTCAAAGTCAAAATGACCAAGGATATTTGCCAACAACAAGGCCGTCACACCCTGCCCATTGGGGGGCAATTCCAGCAATTCGCGCCCGCGATACGTGGTTGAAACCGGGCTGATATAATCCATGCACACACGCGCAAGGTCATCATGGCTATGCCCGCCACCCAAACCTGCAAGGCTATTGATCAAGTCCTCTGCCACCTCGCCCTCATAAAACCCAGCCCGGCCATGCTTTGCGATTTCGCGCAAAACATTGGCCTGACCGGGGGCCCGAAAAATATCGCCGATGCGTAGGGGCTTGCCGTTTTTCAAGTATAAGGTTCTTGCATGGCCGTGCAAATTATCCGCCGCCTCAACCCAATCAAACGCCACGCGTGGGGCAACAGGAATCCCCTCCTCAGCGTAACGAATGGCGGGGGCCAGAATTTGCGCAAGCTCCATTGAGCCATGGTCTTCAACCAACCGCACCATGCCATCTACAGCACCCGGCATCGTCACGGCATCCACATCGCTTGGCGCCAAAACGGTGCGACCGGCGGCGCGCAGGGCGGCGGCATTTGCCGACGCGGGCGCGCGGCCGGAGGCGTTGAGCCCAATGATATGATCCGCCCCCGCCGGGCGCAGCAGCGCAAAACAATCGCCCCCCAGCCCGGTCATCTGCGGCTCACAAATATTCAGCACCATGGCCGCCGCCACCCCGGCATCCACAGCATTGCCCCCAGCCTGCAACATCGCAATCGCCGTCTGCGCCGCCAGCGGATGGCTGGTAGCGCACATACCGTTTTGCGCCATTACGACTGATCGCCCCACCGCCTGAAAATCGCGCATATCGCCCCCTAAATTCACCTGCCCAAGCTGCCTTTTTGGCTAGCTTCTGCAAGCTTTAACTTGCAGCAAGCGCCATATTTTCGCAGGATAGCGTATGGCCGTTGTCAATCACCCCGCCCTTAACCCCAACCCCCAGCCACAGCCGCAGGTCGCGTATCAACGCGCCGAGCTAGCGATTATTCTTGCCGTTTACGGACGCTTCGTGGCGGCAGGGTTATGGCGAGACTATGGTATTTCCGCGTTGCGCGAGTTTGCTGTTTTTTCGGTTTTTCGCCACACGGCCGAACAGCCCATGTACCGAATTGAAAAACACCCCAAAAACCGCGGCCGTCAGGGGCAATATCAGGTAATAGGCATGGATGGCCGCATCTTAAAACGCGGCGATGACTTGGCACAGGTTCTGCGCGTGTTTGACCGCCAGCTTTTGCGCGCATTGTAGCGCTAAATATATTCCGGAATTTCAACGGTGATCGCGGTGATATTATCGCGTCCACCACCATCCAGCGCCAAGGAAATTAGCTCATCACAAACCGAGGTTATCGGGGCAGATGCCATGGCGTATTGAATATCGGCATGGCTGGCATAGCCAGATAGCCCATCGCTGCACAGCAAAAACCGATCACCCGGTTCATAGGTGCCGCGGATCTTATCAATCTCAAGCGTATCACCCACACCCACGGCGCGGGTTATGACGTTGCCATGCGGGTGGCTTTCAATCTCTTCAGCAGTGATTTGGCCGGAATCAAACAGATCATTCACCAAGGAATGATCACGCGACAGCTGAATCAACTGGCCATCGCGGCACATATATAGCCGCGAATCCCCCACCCATAGGCAGGCAAAATGCGGCTCGGAAAGTATAAGCGCGATGGCGGTTGACCCGATCGTGCCACCCCCGCGTCGTTCGGCTTCAACCTGAATTGCATAATGTGATTCCAGCATCGCTGTGCGCACAGCGCGCATCGCTTCGCCCGAGGGCATACCCCGATCCATACGGTCTATTTGGGCAACTACGGTCTGGCTGGCGAAATCACCGCCTGAATGCCCGCCCATACCGTCGGCCACCACAAAAACGCCCAATTCTTCAACGCTGATTAGTGAATCTTCGTTCAGCTTTCGAACTTTCCCGACATGGGTTTTCCCGCAATGGTGAAAAAAGCTCATAATTAGGCTCCCATATCTACGGCATGTGGGTCATGGCCCATCAGCTTCATAAACGCCGACCCCTCGGGCAGGCCAGAAAACATGTGTCTTACCGGGTCACCGAATTCGGCCCCCGGCGCAGAACGCCATTGGCTGGTGCGTGGTGTAGGTGCAGGCCCGTCTTTTGGGGCGGGCAGTTTAGCCAACATCCCCTCGAGGGCAGATTTCCCGTTCAAACTGTCAAGCATTTCCAGCGCGACATCCTCAATCGGGATGAACAATTCGTCGTTTTCAAGCCCGCCCTCTGACCCAGAACCTTCGCTGATTACGGCAAGTGGGAATAGGCGGCCGACCGCATCTTGACTGGGCATCATCACGCCGTAAACCGGGCGATCATGTGCCACATCAGCGCCAAGTTGAAAACGCCAGATCGGTGCGCTGGCATAAAGATCGCGCCAGCCTGCACCGATTAGGCTGCGCGCATAGGCGATGCCTTGTTGCAGCCACGGGTCCCACGCCCCAACAAACCCACGGCTGGCCCCACCCCGGACGAAGTCGCCTAAGGCAGGGAACTTGCCATAGTATCCGTAGGGCCCGGCCATTCTTACAGCGAACTCGGGCAGCGGAACCCGCGGATGATGCTCAGATCAAACGGGTTAATCGCGGCCCCGGCGCGCAGTTCAAACACTGCTATACGCCCACCTACGTTAAAGATCACACGGCTGCGGTCTGCAACGTTGGTGCGGCGCACTTCTGCCCCATCTAGCATTCTGAAAAACGCCCATGGCCCTTCAAAGCCCTGACCGTTTTCGGCATTGCGCACCGCAGGCTGGAAGGCAACCTGCGTCGGCCCACCCGAGCCGGGCCATTGCATCGGCGTTACCTGCTGGGGTTGGCTTTGGCGATAATCCAGCACCTGCCCGTCGACGACAACTTGCACGCGGTCGGCCGCCGGGTCCAAGGCGACAGGCTTCAGATCAAACGTAATGGCCGGCAGGCCCGGCGCCAGGAAGAAGGCATCGCGAATTTCTGCCGCGCGCTGGAATTGCGCCAAAACAGAATCCGATATCCCCAATTCTTGGTTATTCACCCGACGCCATTTCCACGGGTTGGACGCGGTGTCAACAAAAGCCGCAAGGTTGGTTTGGAAGAACCCATCAATCAGCCCTTGCGGGGCAAACAGGCGCGCAAATTCCTGAATGGGCACATCGGCACTTTGCCCTTGGAAGAAGGGATAACGGTTTTCAATGGCCCGATTACAGCTTGGCAAAACCTGTGCCTGCCATTGCGCGTTCAGCGCGGCGCGCGCCCCGCCCGCCTGCACACCAGATGCCGCCTCGGTGATCTGTGTCGCCCAACGCTTCATCGGGTCAGGAATGCGCCCCAGTGCAACCTGCAAATCCTGCGTCGCAGTCGAATTGAGGCTGCTGGAACCCCCGGTTACCGACAGTCGGTTCAGTTCTTGATAAAGCGCGGTCAACTTGCCCATCGTATCGGCCAACTCGGTTGGAACACCTTCTTCGCCAACCGAAAAATCACGCAACCAACGGAAGCGTTCTTCGACTGTTGTGCCCGGTGGTGGTGGGGCAGGCTGGCCCGCTGCAACGGCCGAACTTGCCAAAACATCCACCAACATCCGCGTGCGGATAGATAGGTTATCGAGCGCCGTCTCAGCCCCGAAATTGGCCACATCGGTCGCTGCACCTGCAACATCCACTGGCCCCGGTGGCGCCGTCAGGCGCGTCTGCGCCTCAATCGAGATGAGCAGTTTTGCAACGGGCGAATTTGGACCTGAGATGATGTCGAGCGTTTGGACAACATCGCTCATCGCGCCCATTGGGGTAATATCTACATCGCCCAAAATACGCTCATACGCGGCGATATAATCGGTATAGTAGAGATCCAGAACCTCGGTCGCGATCCGGGTCAGCGCTTCTTCATCGCTCAGATCTTCGCCCCGTTCGCCAAGCACCCAGTTTTCAGCCCGAAGCTGTTGGGCAACATCAAGCGCGGCAGGCAAGAACACATTGTAAAAGCCTGCGCGCGTATAAATCCCCTCAACCCCTTCGGATAAAGGCACGCCGGATGGGCGAATAAGAACGCGTGATGCCAATGGCCCGCCCTGTTCCAACACCCGCCAATCATTCACAGCACGCGATTCAGGGCTCGCAATGATCGAGTTGTAAACCCGCAGCGATACCGGTGTTTCGCTAAGAAGCGCCTGCACCTGCGTTACCAATGGCCCGTGCAAAGATACCTCTTGCATGGGCTGGTTGATCAGCTCGGTCAGATGGCCAAGTAGGTCAGTGCGGGCCTCAAGCATTGGTTCACCTGGATAGGTCATCTCCCAGTCTACCGATATCAGGTCGACCACCAATTGCTGGTCCATCGGCCCCTGAACGCCTAACATCATATAGACTTTGAGCAATTCATAGAGCAGTTCTGGGTTGTTCAGGTTCGCCTGCATCTGGCGCTCAAGCTTAAGCAGCAGACGCGGCAGCAAACGCTCATTCAGTGCGCGTCGATAGGTAAGCGCAGCGGCGTTGCCAACATTGTCACCCTGATAAAGCCCCCACGTCAGATCGCGCGGCGGCTCGGGGTCGTCTTGGGCCGGGTTGCCGGGCAGGTCGCGCAAAATATTCAGCGGCTCAATCAGCGGCAAGACGTCGATGTCATCAATCGGGCTGAGCGGAATAACCGTGATCAGTTGGTTATAGCGGTCAACATCTGCGCTAGCCTGCGCGATCATCTCTTTGTTGCCGAGGAAAGAGAAGGTCCAGAGCGTGCCAACCCCTGCAGCAAACAAAATCGCCGCCGCAATGGCGCTGCGCTTAATCCACTTGTAACGACGTTCAACCTTATCATCAGCCGAGACCAATCCAGCCTCGCCGAAAATCACCTTTTCAATAAGGTGGCGCAGGAAATAGCTGCGGCCTTGGCCCGAGCCCGAGCCAATAGCCTGTCGGCCTATCCCAAAAGTGCGGGCCATGTTCATCATCAAACGGTCAATCGGGGTGCCTTCTTGGGTGCCCGACGTAAAATAAACCCCGCGCAGGAATTGCTGGTCTTGGTATTTGTTTTCCTGAAACACATCCGTCAGAAATTCGCGCGCAACGCCCTGCAAGCTGGCCAATTGCTGTGCAAACCCATTGATTAGCCCGCGGCGCTGATGGTCTGTTTCCTGCTGAAGGCGTTCCAATGTCAGATTGTTCAGTTGGCCCAATAGGGCTGTAAACTGCCCGTCAAATTCCGCCAAAGCGTTGATTTTGGTCTTTGGTCCTTTGATGGGATATGTGAAGCCCCAGACTTGGTCACGCTCCTCGCGGCCCAAATTCTCAAAAAACTCACTGAATCCGGCGATCAGGTCGGCCTTGGTAAACAGAATATAAACTGGGAATCGTACACCCAGTTTTTCACGCAATTCCACCAAACGCTGCCGAATGGCATTGGCGTGCTCCTTACGCGCCGCCATGTCGAGCATCGAAATATCCGACAATGAAATCGCCACCATCGCCCCGTTTATCGGCTGGCGTTTGCGGTTGCGTTTAAGCATGTTGAGAAAGCCTAGCCAAGCATCCCGGTCAGCCTCGGCATCAGAATCTTGGGTTGTATAGCGGCCGGCGGTATCGATCAGCACGGCTTCATTAGTGAACCACCAATCACAGTTGCGCGTGCCGCCAATGCCGCCCAACGCCTGCATGCCCATCTTTTCAGCCAGCGGGAAATTCAGGCCCGAATTCACGATGGCCGTGGTTTTACCCGCCCCCGGTGGCCCAATCATAATATACCAAGGCAACTGATACAGGTTCTTGGACCCGCCCTTGCCACCCAGTTTTGATTTCTTCAGGATTTGCAGCGCTTCTTTCATGCGCTTGCGCATTTCGGCCAGTTCCTCGCCGACCACGTCATCGTCTTCCTCAACCGCGACGATTTCCTCGTCCATGCGCCGTTCACGGCGGCGGCGGCGAATCGTGCGGATTGTCAGCCAAAGGATGACTATGAAAAACAGCACGCCGATTGTGATGTATTTCGAAAGAGCAGTACCAAAAGGCCGCCAACTGCCAAAGGCCAGCAGGTCACCGAACAAATAGATTAAGGCCGAAAAAATGGCGGTCAGCAGCAGGCTTATCAGCCAAGCAGAACCGAAAATTTTCTTAATAATGCGCCACATAAATTTCGGTCCTAACGAACAAGTATTACTTCGACGCGCCGGTTTTTGGCGCGTCCTTCGCGGGTGCCATTATCGGCGATCGGCTCAGACTCGGCCCGTCCTTCAGCAGACAGGCGTCCCGGTATTTCGATGATTGTTGCCATAGATGCCATGACCGCCTCGGCACGTTTCAGAGACAACACGGTGTTATTTGGGAAACGCGCCGTTGCGATGGGAATTGAATCCGAATGCCCGGCCACAATCAGCGTGCCAGTCTCGTTATTCAACGCCTCAGCAACACGGCGGATTTTAGGTAGATATTCGTCCTGCAGCACATCCGAACCCGGCCCAAACATCGCCAAGCCATTTCCTTCGGAGGCAATCCGAATGGTCAGCGTGTTGCCCGACTGGAAAACCTCGACAATACCTTCGGCTATTTCAGCCTGCAAAAACTCTGAGACGCGGTCGACTTGGTCCACAGTCGCTGGCGGCGGCGGTGGCGGCGGCGGCGGCGGTGCGCGGCGTGTCAGTTCCACTGGCTGGGTCGAACCCAAGGTTGCCAATTGGCCCTGCACACGCTCGGTATCGCCCGAAAGGGCGAAGGTAAGGCCGGTAAACGCAAGGCTAAGGATAACGGCCAAAACGCCTGCAATAACCCAAACCGAAAGCCAAGCCCGCAACACCTTATGGCCAAGTTTCAAACCATCCCAAGCGGGGGATAAGGCCCGTTCGGCCTGCCCGCGATTGGCGCGGATCAGCCTGGCCAAGCCTTCGCGAATGCGCAAATGCTTGTCCGTGCCCTGATGTTCCACCCGCAAGCGGCCCTCAAAGCCCAACGACAGGCAGACATAGATAAATTCGAGCAGTTCCAGATTATTGGCTGGGTCTTGTTCCAATTTAGCCAAAACATCAAAAAACCGGTCACCACCATGGGTTTCCTTGTGGAATGTGCCCACCATGGATTGCTGCGTCCAGATAGACCGCCCACCCCAAGGCGTGTTTAGCACCACATCATCGACCGTGGCACACAGCGCATAACGCGCAATGTTTACATTGCGGGCATGTACGCCCGCCTGAAGTGCGCGGTTTTCAAATTGCTGAATTTCTCGCACCACCGCCCCGCGCAATGCATCGGGGTTGGTGTGTTGGGCGCGGTTACGAATGCGCCCGATCAGCGCGAAAATAGGTGCAGCCGAGGCGTTCAGCGGGTTTAGCCCGGTTGTTGAAAACTCTGCCTCATCGACACCGGAACGAGCGGCAGCTGGTGCGCCACTTGCTGGCGGTGGCGGTGCGGGGGCTGTAGATGGCGGCGAAACAGCCTGCGCATAGGGGTCAAACGGGGCCGGGGCCGATGGCGCCGCGGGGGCCGCCGGAGAGGCCGGCCGAGACGGCGCGCGGCCACCTGGGCGCAGGTTTACAACCGTTCTTTCGGTATCACCTGGTTCGGCAAACGGATCGTCACCACTCATGTTTCAGCTCCACATCACGCGTTACGGATCGCCCAAAGTTCCATTTCCAACCCTGGGAAATCGCCTGCCACATGCACGGCAATCCCGCCAGATGTTGTCAGCTGTTTCCACAGCGGCCCATCACGGTCGAGTTCAAAATAGGTTGTGCCAGAGTTAAATGGCACCTGACGCGGTGCGACCGGCAAGGGCCGCATATCCACACCCGGCAGGGCCGAGTTCACAAGCTGGCGAATGCTTTCCACCGGCCCGATTTTAACCTGGGTTGGGAAGTGGCGGCGCAGGCTTTCTGGCGTCACCTCGGCCTTAGCTGCCAGCACAAATTTGGCCCCGCCCAGCAAACGTTTATCGGCCACCATCGCCACCGAAATCCCGTATTTGCGGGCTTCAAGCGCGATTTTTACGGCGTTTTGTTCAAGCACAGCTGACAGATACTGGCGCAAAGCGCGCATCAGGTCACGAAACGTGCCCGTCAGATCTTCGTGCTTATAGGGTTTCATGTCGGGCAGGCGCTTGGCACTGTCCATAAAGGTCGAAAGTTCGCCCGCCAACCCAAGCAGCATTTCATACATCGTGCAGGGGTGCGTGTTTTCAATATGTGTCAAATGGCGCACCATTGGCAAATATCGGTTCACGCATTGCAACAGCAAAAAGTCCTGAATTTCGGCAGCACCCTTTGCTGGGCCACCTTCGGCCAAACGGCCTGCCAGCGCGTCACAGCGATGCGAAAGCAACCCCTCAACCTCTTGCAGAAAATCAGCAAGTGTTCCAGACGCCCGCACATCCAAACAGCTTGGAATAAAGCCTTTATCAAGCACGACAGCGGAATCGGAGCGCACCTCAATAATCCGAGCAATCGGGATTACCAGCAAATCGGACGTGTCATCCACATCCAGCGCAAAGTTTAGCCGAAGTTTACCCACGGCCAAAGTTGCGGGGGATTTTTCATTGCCGACCGCGTTAGTCACGTCAATTTCCGCTGGGCGAAACCGCGCCGCCGATTTTTCGGCACCCGACATATCCACCTCGGTCGCGCCATGGCGTCGGGTGGGAATGGTCAGATACACAACGGTGTTCTTTACGGTTTCTGGCACATCCATTGCGGGCGGGTGGTCATCGGCGGCGGGCACGCGGAAAATAGCACCATCCGGTGTCATCCCACGCGCGCTTTTCAGCGCGATTTTGCCTAGGCGCAGCAATTCCTCATCAATTGTCAGTTCCGACACGCCCCAGACATAGGGTGCGACGCTGGTGGCAACCCCACCAACCAATGCCTCAATATAGCGATCTTGCTGTTGAAAATGCTGTGGC
>Ga0102812_10003364_pt1 | contig 10498 bp, 8 predicted proteins | sample ColrivemetaGS713_FD_79334 | JGI IMG/M metagenome (GOLD analysis project Ga0102812, IMG submission 79334) | Estuarine microbial communities from the Columbia River estuary - Flood tide ETM metaG S.713 | ecosystem: Environmental > Aquatic > Marine > Intertidal zone > Estuary | place: USA: Columbia...
ACGAAAAATATATTGTGTTGAAATTTTTTGAACAAAAATCTATTAGCTTTTTATTTGCAACTTCATGTGATGGTATCTTTACATTCTTGATACCAAGGTCATTGATAACTTTAGCGCCCCTTGTTCCAAAAACACTTATAAGAAAATCTAGATTATATTTTTGACATAAAGATTGTAAATTAGTTATTTTTTGTTCTGTTAATGCTGCTTTATTATATATCTCCCGTCTTCCATCTGTATCCCATTCTCCGCTTTTTAAATACTTTGGATCCCAATATTGAAACTTTGCTACTGTAGCACCTGATTTAGATGCTGATTCAATCATACTCTCAGCCAAGCTCTCATCTCCCATATGGTTCCAACCAATTTCTGCAATAATTTTTGTATTCATTCTAAATCTCTGTAATTTTTGTGTAATTGTATCAAACTTTGAAATATATATTTGTAATACACATATATATATGTATTCTTTTTAAGCAGAATATAGGTTTATAATAGTTAAAACTTTAAATATATAAAAAAATGAATCCTGAAAATAATAAAACTGATTATGATTTCATAGATATTTCAAAAATTTTTTCATCTTTATGGGATTCTAAAATATTGATTATATTTACTTCAGTAATCTTCTTAGGCATTGGAGTTATTTATTCATTGTCTCTACCTAATATTTATAAGGCGGAATCTTTAATTATCTCATCTAAAGATGCTAATTCAGGTTCATCAAATCCTTCAGGCTTGGGTGGACTCGCTCGATTAGCTGGTGTTAGTGTTCAAGCTGATGCTGGAAGCAATAAGGTTATGATTATTAAAACTCTTAAATCTAGAAAATTCATAATGAACTTTATCAAAAAAGAGGGTATTTTGCCTGAAATACTTGCCGTGAAAGGTATGGACGAAAATGGCTTAATTTATAACAAATCTATATATGATCCATATAAAAAAGAGTGGAATAAAGAATTCTTAAAAAAAAGAAACAACCCTTCTTTGCTTGAAGCTTATGAAAAATTTGTTACTAATAATATGATTATTAAAGTTGATGATGGAGATGGTTCTATAAATTTATATACATATTTTTATTCTCCTGAAGTTGCATATAGTTGGAATAAAAAATTAATTATCTACTTAAATGATTTTATGAAGGAAAAAGATTTGGTTCGTTCAAATAGATTGGTTGACTTTTATAAATCAAGTCTTACAGAATCTCAGTCTTCACAAATTCAAATCATTATTGGAAGCCTTTTAAATGAAACATATAAAGAATTGGCTTTAATGGATGCTGATCCTGAATATGCATTGTCAACTTTAGATCCAGCCCTGATGCCTGAAAAAAAAGACTCACCCAGAAGATCCGTTATCGTGATTTTCTTTGGCTTTATGGGTCTTGTGATAGCATGTGGTTACGCAGTATTTAGAAAATATCTTCTAAATAATGACTGATAAAAATTAATAAGAATTATGACAAGACTCATACCACATAACGATAAATCTCTCAGCATACAGAAAGTTAAGATTGAGAAATCTAAGCCTATTATTAATGATAGGGAAACATTTATAGTTGACGCATGCAAAAATAAAAATGTTCTTCATATTGGATGCATTGGAACCATGATAGAAAGAATCTCATCATCAGATAAACTTGAAGCTAATGAATTATGTCTTCATGAAAAAATAGATGCGGTTGCAAAAAAAACCCTTGGTATAGACATTGATGAATTAGGCATCAATGTATTAAAGAAGAAAAATGCTTCGTTAGAATTAATCATGATAAATGTTGAAGATATTAATCCTGAAGATATTGACCTAGATGTTGATTTAATAGTATTGGGTGAGGTTTTAGAACATATGGGAAATCCTATGAGGGCATTAGAGGCTATGAAAAAAATTGCAGAAGTGAATAATGCACAAATACTAATTACTGTACCAAATGCTTTTGGTCTTAGAAATATAATTGCGATGGTGTTCAATCACAGCGAGATAACAAGGCTAGATCATTATTACTATTTTTCAAGTGTGGTACTTAACTCCTTAGCAAGAGATGCAGGTCTTGTAAGAGTAAAGCAGCAGTATTATTCTCTGACCCTCAGAAGAAGTTTGTTAAAGAGAATCATTAAGAAGGTTCTATTTAACAATTTGATATATAGATTCCGTCCAGGCTTAGCTGAAGGATTAGTTGTCTTCCTTGAAGCTCGAAAAGACTAAACCTTATAGTACGTTTTGTACCATTCGTTAAAAATTTTTAATCCATCATCTAAGTTTGTTTTTGGTTTAAATCCATAATCTTCAGTAAGGGTATCTATATCAGCAAAGGTTTTGTATATATCTCCCATTTGCATCGGCTTCATAACTTTTTTTATTTCTTTACCTGTTATGCTTTCAATTTTATTTATAAACTCCATTAAACTAACTGGAGAATTATTTCCAATGTTATAAATTCTATGAGAATTAGATGACGCATCATCTAAGTTATTTTTTTTAATAAATGATTTTTTAATAATTGCCTCTATACCATCAACAATATCATCTATATATGTAAAATCTCTATACAAATCGCCGTTATTAAATACTTTAATTTCTGAGTTTTCATATGCTGCTTTTGTAAATAAAAAATATGCCATATCTGGTCTTCCCCATGGGCCATAAACTGTAAAAAATCTAAGTCCAGTTGTATTTAATCCATATAAATGAGAGTAACTGTGAGCCATTAGCTCATTAGATTTTTTTGAAGCAGCATATAAGCTGGCTGGGCTATCTGATAAATTTTTTACAGAGTATGGGTAGTTCTTATTTAAACCATATACAGAGGAACTTGAGGCATATATTAAATGGTTAATATTGCTATCTTTTGATGCCTCTAGAATATTTAAAAATCCTTTAATATTTGATTCGATGTAAGTTTGAGGGTTTGTTATGGAATATCTTACACCTGCCTGTGCGGCCAAATTACATACTATGTCAAAATTATTTTCTGAAAATAATTTTTTAATTTTATCACTATCAACTAAATCGATTTTTTTAAAAATAAGATCATTATATTTTGAAGATCTGATATGTTCAGAGTCTAACTTATCGATGTAAATGCCAAGCTCAGCAAGCCTAGAATATTTTAGATCTTCATCATAATAATTATTTATGGAGTCGATAGCTATTACTTCGATGCCTTGTTGGCATAGTTTTTTTGTAAGATGATATCCTATGAAGCCTGCAGATCCTGTAATTAAAATTTTCATTTTTATTTTATATAAGGACTTTGCTCCCCTCTACCAATAGCAAAATATTTGAATCCTTTTAATTTTAAATAATCTGGATCATATATGTTTCTGCCATCAAATATTAATGCTGAGTTAAGTAGTTTTTTTAAAGTTATAATATTGAATTCTTTGAACTCATTCCATTCCGTGCAAATAATCAAGCATTCAGCATTTTTGGCACTATTTTCTGGACTATTGGTATAAATCATATTTTGAGTTTTAGGAAATATTTGCTTCAATGATTCCAAGGCAACTGGATCATAAGCCTTGATTATTGCTCCAGCTTTTAAGAGACTCTTAATTAAATTGATACTTGGTGCCTCTCTTATATCATCTGTTTCTGGCTTGAATGATACACCCCAAAGACCAAAAGTTTTACCTTGTAAATTTCCATTAAAGTAAGAATCTACTTTTTTAAAAAGTAAGTTTTTTTGCTCTTTGTTTACGCTTTCTATAGATTTAAGTATTTTTGGTTGGTATGAATTTTTTTTAGCAATATCGATCAGCGCTTTGACATCTTTTGGAAAACAAGATCCTCCGTAGCCGCATCCTGGATTTATAAATTGGTACCCTATTCTAGAATCTGAACCTATGCCATTTCTAACTTCATTAATATCTATGTTTAGAATATCAGAAATTTGACTAAGCTCATTCATAAAACTAATTTTAGTAGCTAACATTGCATTTGCTGCATATTTTGTTAACTCTGCTGCTTCTGGCTTCATGAAAATAATATCATTATTTTTTTTGATGAATGGTTTATAGCACTCTTCAAGCAACTTTTTACTTTTTTTATCTCCATCCTCTATTCCACAAATAATTCTGTCTGGTTTGTTAAAATCATTAATTGCAGCGCCCTCTTTTAAAAATTCTGGGTTAGAGCACACTGAAAATTTTATTTCTTTATTTCTTTTTTTAATCTGTTTGCTGATAATATTTTTTACTTTTTTTTGAGATCCAACAGGAACAGTGGATTTATTAATAACTACTTTAAAAGCATTAATTGAATCACCAATGTTTTTTGCTACATCTAAAACATATTGAAGATCTGCTGATCCGTCTTCAGCAGGAGGAGTTCCAACTGCAATAAATATCAATTTACTCTCTATAACGGCTTTCTTAGAGTTAGTAGTAAAGCTGATTTTTTTATTTTTAATACTCTTTTTTAAGATTCTATCCAAGCCAGGTTCGTATATTGGAATGAAGCCCGTATTTAATAAATCTATTCTTTCTTTATTAATATCGACACAAATAACATCATGCCCACGAGCAGCAAGACATACACCAGTAACTAATCCAACATAGCCAGATCCAAATATTGAAATTTTCATAGCAAACTAGTACCTATAATTATTATAATGCTGGTACCCGGAGCCGGACTTGAACCGGCACGAAGTTGCCTTCGAGGGATTTTAAGTCCCTTGTGTCTACCAATTCCACCACCCGGGCATTATTTGCAAATTATAACCTTTATCATTGAAAAAAAGTAACATGATAATATAACAATTGTGGAGGCTGAGGCCGGAATCGAACCGGCGTAAACGGCTTTGCAGGCCGCTGCATGACCATTCTGCCACCCAGCCATTTTAAATTAATTTAATTTTTAGAATTGTACTAGATTAATAATTAAAATCAGTGTTTTAATGTAAAATAGTGGTTATGACTTTAATAAAATATATCTCACGAAATTTGGTACAGATATTTTTATTTCCATTAAAAATGATTTATGGTCATTATTTTTTTTACCTTCCTAGCATTAAAAAAATTGTACGATCGCCAACATTCAAACAATTAAATGCTTTTAGGAGCTCTACAAGCAAAAAAGAGATTTCTAAATGGAAAGAAATCTTTTCAGATCTAGATTATAAAGGAGCTGGGACTATATTAGATATTGGCGGCAATCTTGGCTATACAAGTCTTTTATATAATGAAATTACAAGTATAAATTCAAGAATATTAACATTTGAACCATACTTGCCAAACATAAGGTTCATCCAAAATAATATAAATAAAACAAAGATTGAGCTTTTAACTATTGGGTTGGGGGATGAGAATGAATATGTTTCTATTGGTTTTCCTGAGTATACTCAAAGTATTAAAAATAGTGATGATAGAAATAATACAGGGAGGGTTAGTGTTGTTAACGTAACAAAAAATGATAAAGATTCATTTCAATCGTCTTGCATAATATATAAGCTTGATGACTTGTTGGGAATATTAAAAATTGAAGATATATTTTTCATAAAGATTGATGTAGAAGGTTATGAGGGTAATTTTTTAAGAGGTGCTCAAAGCTCAATACTAAAATATAGACCAATTATATATATGGAAATTAATCCTAAAACATTAAAAAATCCATCTGAAGAAATAAGCTACATAGTGAATTTTTTTAAGCAGCATGACTATAAGTTTGTATCTGCTATAAAACAACAAGATATATCTATAGCAGATATTAATAGAACTGATGTCTTCTTTATTCCTAGAGAGATAAATATTTTGAATAGCAAAATATTAAAAGAATTTAAATTTCAATAATCAGTGATTTCATTTTTAAAAAAGTCTGCTCATAAATTACTACATATGATTGTTACTTTTTTTATGAAAGATGTAACAGTTTCTAGAAGGATGAAAAATAGCAGCTATAAGATATATTTTAAAGCTGATCAATTTCTAAAAATGTTATTTAGTTTCGAGGTTGATTATGAAAGTAATTGCGTTGCATATCTTGAAAGATATTTAAGAAAAGATGCCCTTGTATTTGATATTGGTGCAAATATTGGTCAATATCTTTTATTAATATCAAACTTAATTAATTGTGATGGAAGAATTATTTCATTTGAACCTAATCCCCAATCATTTGTCACATTGCGAGAGAATATATATAAAAACAATATCAAAAATGTTGAAGCTGTTAACAGTGCTGTTGGTTCTTTAAATGGTGAAATAGCCATTAGCATAGATAAAATTAGTGGTGGGCGTAAATCATCAATAACAAATTATGATCCCAACCAAGATACAGCTATTGTTAAAATTTCAACACTGAAACATATAATTTCTAAATATGGTGTTCCAGATTTTATAAAAGTTGATACTGAGGGGCATGAGCTTGAGATATTTAAATGTCTTGATGATGAAACTATTGATAGTTTATGTAATACGTTGTTTTTAGTTGAGGTTGATTCATCTTCATGTAGTGAGATATATCAAATTTTAAATAGTCACAAATGCTTCAGTGTAGAAAGATCACAAGAAATAATTTCAAAAAATGATCTCATAATCAATACAAAAGGTAGAGGTATGGAAAACTTATTATTTGTACCAAGGTAGTTTTAATATTATCTTTACAAAATTTCATATACGAAGATTTTTCTAAAAGACGTGGGGGTCTCATAACTGTTTATAAAAATCATGTCTGAATTTACATTTTCTATTTTTGCTGATGAAAAAATGTACTTACCACCTAGGTTCTTAAAAGCTTCATAATTAATATTCAATTCTTTTATAGCAGCTTTATCAGCTTTATTTATAGCATTATCTAACCAATCTTTACCTAGATTTGATGACCAAAGGTAGCACCTATTCCCCCAACTATCAAAATAAGATTTTAGGACATCGTTTTTATCTAACTCCTCTTCTATAATTTTTCTGAACTTTTTTTTGTAAGTCAAAAGATAATTTGGCTCATAACTATCTAGTGTGCTGAATCCATTCATTTGAGAAACAGAGGGATGCATTCCAATAGAAGCAACATTAAATCCTGAACTTCCAATGTCATTTTTAATCAAATTAAATACATCATTAGCTATAAATTCTTTAAAGGTTGGCTCACTTATTGGGTGATTGGTTAATATTTTTAAATTATTTTTAAATTCAGTATTCATAGATAGATTAAAGTAAATCTGGCTTCCTACTAACAATAAACAAAGATATTGACCAAACTTTGAATCTTTAGAGATTACATTTAAAGATATCGCAAATAAGGTTATCCATAAAAAAGGTAGGGTAAAAGAGAATCTGCTCAGGTCTATAGAAGATAGCCGTAATGAAATTTTTCCTAATATCTCATTAGAAATTAGAGGGTAAAAACCAACCCATAATGAGATTATAGGCAATAATATTAATAACAATAGAAACAAAACTCTATTCTCTTCATTGAAAAACTTGTTTCTAGAAAATAAATCAAAATTAATTCTTAAAATTAAATAAAATGCAGATATAAAAATGGGTATAGTTAAGATTCTTCCTGGGTGAGGAAGCGTGTAAACAAAATTATAGATTGAGCTTCTAAGCATTTCGATGAATGATGGTAACCCTATATCCTCTCCTCTAAGTTGAACAATATCTATTCTGTGAGAAATATGAGTCGAATCAAAAAAAGATATTAATAGTTGATATTCACTTATTAATGAAAGAAAAAGATAAAAAAACATACCATAAATAAATAAAAAAACATTTTCTTTTTTATAAACTTTGAAATAAATGCCTATCAAGCTTAAGAAGAACAATAAGAATGGTGTTGTAAATAAAATAAATGATGAAAAAGAGTAAATGAGTATTATTAAAAATGATAAAGCTATCTTCTCTTTATATATTAAATTCAAAAAAGCAAAGAACATTAAAGGCATCATCGCTACAGCCATTTGAGAAGATGCATGAAAAGGTATGGATGCAAATACTAAAGATGCCATGCAAACTATGAAGTTATTTTCTCTCAATATATATCGCTTCAAAAATAAATTCATGCCGACAAATGCAATTATATGCACTAAAAACCTTCCAAAAATATAACCCTTTACATTACCAAAAAAGTAAATTAACAAAGGGAATAGATTTAATATAGATGGATAAAATATTCTTGGAATACCATTCATTGATCCATAAACTAAGGCCTCAGGACTTGATGAAAAAATATTTTCAGATTTAAATAATTTTTCTATGGTTATGAAAGTTATATCCAAATTATCCCAAATAAGAATATAAGAGTCATAACCTAAAAGCATCCAAAATATGAAGGGGATAGTAATAAATATAAAACATATCCAAAAAATATTATTATTTATATATTTAATCATTGAGTGCATCTTCATTATTTAATGGTGATTGAACTGGAAAATTGAATCTATCTTCCTCAACTACATATGGTCTTCTTAAAATATTAGAATGAATAGATGCTATGTATTCACCAATTAAACCTGTAAAAAAAATTAGAACTGAAAAACCAAAAGAAATGGTTAGTATTAATGGCGTGAATCCAGCATCAAAATTATCCCAATTAATAAGCTTTAAGATTAGATAAACGAATCCAATAAGGAGACTTATGATAGATGAAAATAAACCAATTAAAGTTGCTATTCTTATTGGTACCTTAGAATTAGATACAATGCCAACCATTGCATAATCAAATAAAGTAATAAAATTATTCTTCGATTCACCGTTTCTTCTAATATCTTGATGAAAATAAACGGGCTCAAACTTAAAACCCAAATCTACTATCAGTCCTCTAACATAAGGATATAAATCTGGAATTTTTTTTAACTCATTAATAACTTTTTTATCATATAGAGCATAGCCTGAAAAATTTTCTATTAGATCTGTATCTGATATCTTCTTCAAAATTTTATAAAATGCTTTTCGTGCCCAGAATATAAATGGATTTTCTTTTGATTTATTCTTAACTGCACCAACAACAGGAATTCCCTCTTCCCATTTACTAATGAAATCCTTAATCAAAATTGGAGGATCTTGAAGATCTGCAGTAATGGTTATAACTGCATCTGCATCAACAGAAATCATTGCGTGAAATGGAGATCTGATTTGACCATAATTTCTATTATTAGCAATAAGGCCAATATATGATTTTTCTTTAATAACTTCCTTAATTTTATCAATTGTTCTATCAGTAGAACAATTATCAATATAGATATGCTCAAATTCATAGCCAGGTATTAATTTTATTACTTCATGTATCTCTTGAGATAACGGAACAATATTATCTTCTTCATTAAAAACAGGAGTGATTATTGATATTTTTTTCATGTTTAGCTTTCCTTAAAAACTATAAATCTCTGTGTAACAAAAGTCAGTACTATTATAAATGGTGCAACAATTAAATAAGCTAATCTGGTATCAAGGTTTATATTAAAATAAAAAATTGATTGCATAAGCAACAACGTTAATAAATATAAAAAAATATAATTTATAACAAAAATTATTAGTTTATTATTTGACAGGCTCACATTGAACACAAGTTTTGAGCTAGTGAAATAATTAAAAATTATCCCAAAAAACGTAGCCAATAATATAGATATCGAGTAATGGAATGGAAGAACAGTAATAAATAGAATACCAACACCATATCCAAAAAATGTATTCAAGATACCAACAGATATAAATCTTGATAACAACGAATCTTTTTTAAAGTATTTAATCAAATCTAAAATTATTTATCTGTTATATGGATCATCAAGCCTTACAATATCATCTTCTCCAAAATAGGTTCCTGTCTGTGTCTCAGTAACAGTTAAATTTTCATCTGTATCGTTAATAAGTTGATGATGATCGCCTTGCTCTATGGTAACGGCATCACCTACATTTAAAATTAGCTTATCGTTATTAAGAATAACAGTTGCGGTTCCTTTTACCACTACCCACGTCTCCTTTCTATGATGATGATATTGAAGAGATATAGCTTGATGAGGAAAAATAGTAAGTTCTTTAACTTTATGAGTGTCTTTTTCAAGCAGATTTGTGAATGTTCCCCAAGGTCTAGTTTCTCCAGAATTATTATTAAGTTGAGGCATACTTTTTTCTTTTAATTTGCTCACAAGCTCTTTAATAGACTCTCCATGATCTTTCTTCATAACTAAAATAGCATCTCCTCCATCAACTATAATTAAATCCTCAACACCGCTTGTGGCAATAAGTTTATTTGTTGAAAAAAGGTAATTATTTTTTGAGTCTATTGATAAAGATTGTGATGAATCTTTTAATGAATTAGCAATCGAATCCCATGTACCTAGATCAGACCAATCTCCTTCATATGGAATTAAGCCAATCGATTTCTCTTGTTCTAAGACTCCAACATCTATGCTTTCAGGTCTAACCATTAGAAGATCTTGTTTGGTTATAGAATAAGATTCATTAATTTTGAGCTTATTTAACCAGGCCTCATTACATGCTTTATATATATCTGGAGAATGTATTTTTATAGATTCAAGCATTTTTGAGCAATCACCACAAAATATTCC
>Ga0102812_10003365_pt1 | contig 10498 bp, 9 predicted proteins | sample ColrivemetaGS713_FD_79334 | JGI IMG/M metagenome (GOLD analysis project Ga0102812, IMG submission 79334) | Estuarine microbial communities from the Columbia River estuary - Flood tide ETM metaG S.713 | ecosystem: Environmental > Aquatic > Marine > Intertidal zone > Estuary | place: USA: Columbia...
ACGCCTGTGGGGTGGAACTGCCAAAATTCCATGTCTTGAAGCGGCAAGCCAGCGCGCGCTGCCATACCGAGGCCATCACCGGTGTTGATGAAGGCGTTGGTCGACGCCGCAAAGATACGGCCAGCGCCGCCTGTAGCGAGCAGCGTGGTTTTGGCTTCGAGGATGTAGACATCACCCGTTTCCATTTCCATGGCGGTGACGCCGACGACGTCACCATCCGCGTCTCGAATGAGATCCAGCGCCATCCACTCAACAAAAAATGTGGTGCGCGCTTCAACGTTTTGTTGGTACAGGGTGTGCAACATCGCGTGCCCCGTCCGATCAGCGGCCGCGCAGGCACGTTGGACGGGCTTCTCACCGTAATTTGCCGTGTGGCCACCAAATGGACGTTGGTAAATGGTGCCGTCTGGGTTGCGGTCGAAGGGCATGCCCATGTGTTCCAGGTCATACACCACTTTTGGCGCTTCGCGGCACATGAACTCAATCGCGTCCTGGTCGCCCAGCCAGTCAGAGCCCTTGATGGTGTCGTAGAAGTGGTAGTGCCAATTGTCCTCAGACATGTTGCCCAAAGAGGCACCGATGCCGCCTTGCGCTGCAACAGTGTGTGAACGGGTTGGGAAAACTTTTGAAAGTACGGCGACATTCAAGCCTGCACGTGCCAATTGCAGTGATGCGCGCATGCCTGAACCGCCCGCACCAACGATGATCACGTCAAAACGACGCTTTGGCAGAGAAGAAGTGACTGTCATGGCTTAGAGTCTCCAAAGAGCTTGAATGGACCAACCCGCGCACGCCACGAGCCAGACCAAAGTGAACAAATGCAAGGTCAAGCGCAGACCCACCGGCTTAACGTAGTCCATCCAAATATCGCGCGTGCCAACCCATACGTGATACAGCAGGGCGAGGATCACGACGAAGGTCAAAACCTTCATCCATTGCGCTGCAAAAATGCCCGCCCACACTTCATAGGTAATGGGGCCACTGCTGAAGATGACTTGCGCCAACAAGATGACTGTGAATAACGCCATTAACAGCGCTGTGGCGCGTTGCGCCATCCAGTCACGGAGACCGTAGTGCGCGCCTGTCACGACGCGCTTGGAACCAAAATTTACCGACATGAAAAATCCTTGGTGATGAGGTGATCAGTAGACGCCAAAAAGTTTGGCGCCCAACACAACAGTCAAAACCACCCCTATCGCCAGCGTGGCGATAGCTGATGATTTGCCAAATTCTTTGCTCACGGCATGCGTCGCATCCATGTAGAGGTGCCGGACACCAGCAACGAAGTGGTGCAAGTAGGCCCAGATCAGTGCGAGGGCGACTAATTTCAGGAACCAACCAGGATAGATGCTCACGCCTTCCGAGAATGCAGAGGTGAGGTACTCATAAGACAGCTCAGAAGAGATTGATTTATCGAACATCCAAATGATGAAAGGCATGAAGATGAACATCAGTAAGCCGCTGACGCGATGCAGGATGGAAACCCATCCCGCGGGCGGCAGCCGGTACGTTGTGAGGTCTTTGAGTGCGTTGATGTTGCGGAACTCGGGCCGCTGCTTCTTCAACTGGGTCATGGTTGGGTGCTTCCTGTGTTTTAAACGCTTCGGTTCGTAACGTTTGGCGCGTGATGATTGCCTGTAACGGGTTTGTAACCACTCACCAACGTGACGATTCTATTGCAATGCAACATTCATTTCCCTGACAACCCTGAACATAGCTGACAGTTTTTGTCGCCGAGCTTTGTCAAGGGTCGCGCAGACGACTATTACGCTGTGATCGCTGGGATCGCTGTAATTTCAGTTCAATTCATTTTTGTAGTGGTGTGTGTCTGTCCTATACAGTGCGCGACGCAGTTCCATCGGCAGGTTGTTGTAGGTATATGCAATGCGTTCGACATTGAGTAACGGCGTCTGCGTTGCGACATCAAGCAGCGCTGCGGTTTCAGTGTCAGGCGTCGTCGCCTTGATGCGTTCCTCAGCGCGAACCATCCGAACACCGAATGTCGATTCAAATAGGCTGTACATGGCGCCCGGATAGGAGCTGAGTTGCTCGACCGTTAGCCCTTTGAAGGGTCCGGCGGGCAGCCACATGTCTTCGCAAATGGTGGGTACACCGCCAAGTCGCAGCACGCGACGCACGTGGATCAGCGGTTCTGCGGTCCGCAGGCCCAACAATTTGGCGATTTCTGCAGTCGCGCGCACACGGCGGCACCAAATGATCTGCCGCTCTGCAGGCCCCTCGCTCTGCACCGTACCCACATCGGGGTGTAAACGCAGAAAGCGGTACTGCACTTGGTGCTCGGCGTGTGTGGCAACAAATGTTCCCTTGCCCTGTTTGCGAACCAGCAGATTTTCTGCGGCGAGTTCATCGATAGCTTTACGAACGGTGCCCTGGCTCACGCCAAAGCGGGCGGCAAGATCGAACTCGCTGGGTATCACGTCGCCGGGTTGCCACTCGGCATTCTGCAGGCTTTGCAGAATCTGCGCTTTGATTTGCTGGTACAGCGGACTGAACGCTGGCGCACTCAGGCCACTACTGCCGTCAGCCGCGCTTGATTGGCCAAGCTGGCTGGCGTTATTGGGGGTGGTGTTTGAGGCGGTCATAAATGTGTTGCGGCAACAGTCGCTCGGCGCATCAAATGCGCTAGCGCGTCAATGCTCAAATTATATCTTATATAAGACACAAGACGTTGACTTTTAGGGTTTACCAGAGTACACTCTCGCCCAGTTTTAGGTGGCTTTTTCAGTCCGGAGATCCGTTTGTCCGTGTTGGTTAGATTGCCGCAAATCCCCAAGCCAAGCCGCCCTCAATTTTTCACCTTTTCAAACTTCACTGGAGTCTCACCATGAGCAAGAAACCCGTTCGCGTTGCCGTCACTGGCGCTGCTGGCCAGATTGGTTACGCCCTCTTATTCCGTATTGCATCTGGCGAGATGCTTGGCAAGGACCAGCCAGTCATTCTCCAGTTGCTTGAAATCCCTGATGAAAAGGCACAGAAAGCCCTCAAGGGCGTGATGATGGAGTTGGAGGACTGCGCGTTCCCCTTGCTCGCTGGGATGGAAGCCCACGGCGACCCCATGACTGCTTTCAAAGACGCGGATTACGCGTTACTCGTCGGCTCACGCCCCCGCGGCCCCGGTATGGAGCGTGCGGAATTGTTGGCCATTAACGGTGCCATCTTCACGGCACAAGGTAAGGCGCTGAACGCGGTTGCCAGCCGTAACGTGAAGGTGTTGGTGGTGGGCAACCCCGCAAACACCAACGCTTACATTGCGATGAAGAGCGCACCTGACTTGAATCCTGCAAACTTTACCGCCATGCTGCGCTTAGATCACAACCGCGCTGCCAGCCAGATCGCGAGTAAGACAGGCAAAGCCGTCTCTGACATTCAGAAGCTCTGCGTTTGGGGCAACCATTCGCCCACCATGTATGCAGACTACCGCTTCGCAACCATCAACGGCGAGTCTGTTAAGGCCATGATCAACGATCAAGACTGGAACGCCAACGTCTTCCTGCCCACCGTGGGCAAGCGTGGCGCCGCCATCATTGAGGCCCGTGGTTTGAGTTCAGCCGCATCAGCAGCAAATGCGGCGATTGACCACATGCGAGACTGGGCTCTGGGTACCAACGGCGCATGGGTCACCATGGGCGTGCCGTCGAAGGGTGAGTACGGTATCCCAGCAGGCGTGATGTTTGGTTTCCCCGTGACTTGTGCCAATGGCGAATACACGATCGTTGAAGGTCTCGATATCGACGCTTTCAGCCAGTCTTGCATCGATAAGACACTCAAAGAGCTGTTGGACGAGCAAGCCGGTGTGGCGCACTTGGTTTAAGCCAATCTAGCCTAATCGAACTGAAACAAACCGCCGTGCAGGTCATTACCAGCCAACACCCCCGAAGCATTTTGCTTGGGGCTCAGGCCGCCCAAGCCGGCTTGCCGGTGTGTGATCACTATTGCGGTGTGATGCCACGCATGCAAAAGAGTCTCGCTTTGCAGCGTGCGCTCTTTGAGACGCACGGCGCTTGTCTGTTCGATGTAACCCTTGACTGCGAGGATGGCGCCCCGGTGGGGCAAGAGTTAGCCCATGCGCATGCCATTGCTGACCTCTTAAACACCCACCAGCCTGCCAAGGACGGTCTGCGGGTGGGGGTGCGGTTTCACGCGACGCAAAGTGCAGGCGGTCATTTTGAAAATGACGCGCGCATCATCCTAAGCGCCGCTGCCTCTCAAGTGGCCTACGTGATGGTGCCCAAGGTCGAATGCGCTGAAGATGTGGATTTGGCCTGTGCGGTGATTGATACGGCGCAGGCCTCTCACGAATCAGGCAACGTGTTTCAGCGGCGCCTGATGCCGATACACGTCTTGATTGAGTCGCCATCTGCTGTCAATCAGGTGCACGCCATTGCCGTGCATCCGCGCGTGCAATCGGTTAGCTTTGGCGTGATGGACTTCATCTCCAGCCACGGCGGTGCGATCCCTGATTCCGCGATGACGGTTGAGGGGCAATTCAGTCACCCGTTGGTGGTGCGTGCCAAGCTTGAAATCGCCAGCGCGTGCCATGCGGCCGGTAAAGTACCGTCGCACTGTGTGGTGACCGAGTTTAAAGATGTGGAAGCGCTCAAGGGCGCCGCCAAAAAAGCGGGTGAATTATTTGGCTACACCCGCATGTGGAGCATCCATCCCGACCAGATTCGTCCCATCATCGATGCGTTTGCCCCAGATGCGTCCGCCGTGGCGCATGCCGGGCGCGTGATTCACGCGGCGATTGCTGCTGATTGGGCGCCTGTGGCCGTCGATAACCAATTACACGATCGTGCCAGTTACCGCTACTACTGGCACCTGATCGAGCGCGCGCACGCCACTGGCGTCGCGATACCGACCGAATTACAGCAATTTTTTTAAACGGAGAACAACATGACTGACTTTCTTAAAAACTACCAAGCCCATGTTGACGAACGCGCCGCAATGGGTATTCCTCCCTTGCCCTTGTCCGCAGAGCAAACTGCTGACCTGATTGAATTAATCAAGGCACCACCAGCGGGTCACGACGAAGATTTGGTTGAACTGTTATCGCACCGCGTGCCCCCTGGCGTTGATAACGCGGCCAAAGTGAAGGCGAGCTTTTTGTCCGCTGTTGCCCACGGCGATGTTCCTTGCGCGCTGATCTCAGAGGTCAAAGCCACGCAATTGCTGGGCACGATGCTCGGCGGTTACAACGTGAAGCCTTTGATTGATTTGCTCGACCGCCCTGCAGTTGCAGCAACGGCCGCTGATGCGCTGAAAAATACGTTGTTGATGTTCGATGCTTTCCATGACGTGGCTGAGAAAGTCAAAGCGGGCAACGCCAGCGCCAAGGCAGTGATGGAGAGCTGGGCAAATGCCGAGTGGTTCACGAGCCGTCCAAAGGTGGCTGAAAAAATTACTGTGACCGTTTTCAAGGTGCCCGGTGAGACCAATACCGACGACCTGTCCCCTGCGCCCGATGCATGGAGTCGTCCCGACATCCCATTGCACTATTTGGCGATGCTCAAGAATACCCGTCCGGACGCCGCATTCAAGCCCGAGGAAGATGGCAAGCGCGGCCCGATGGCTTTCATCAATGACTTGAAGGCAAAAGGCCATCTCGTGGCCTATGTGGGCGACGTGGTTGGTACGGGCTCATCCCGCAAATCGGCGACCAACAGCGTGGTTTGGGCAACGGGTAAAGATATTCCTTATGTGCCCAACAAGCGCTTCGGCGGTGTGACACTGGGCGGAAAAATCGCGCCTATCTTCTTCAATACCCAAGAGGATTCCGGCTCGCTGCCCATTGAGGTCAGCGTTGCCAAGCTCGAAATGGGTGATGTGATTGACATCTATCCCTACGCGGGCAAGATCGAGCGCAATGGTGAAGTTGTTGAGACTTTCAAACTGCGCAGTGAAGTGTTGTTGGACGAGGTGCAAGCGGGTGGTCGTATCAACCTCATCATCGGTCGTTCATTAACTGCAAAAGCGCGCGAATTCATGGGCCTGCCGGCTACCGACGTGTTCCGCTTGCCGGTTGCGCCTAAAGATACGGGTAAGGGCTTCACATTGGCGCAAAAGATGGTCGGTCGTGCCTGCGGTTTCCCCGTCAACAACGGCAACCAACAAGGCGTGCGCCCCGGTACCTATTGCGAGCCCAAGATGACCACGGTAGGCTCACAAGATACGACCGGCCCCATGACACGCGATGAGTTGAAAGACTTGGCATGCTTGGGCTTTTCAAGCGACTTGGTGATGCAGTCCTTCTGCCACACCGCGGCATACCCTAAACCTGTTGATGTCAAGACCCACCACGAGCTACCTCAATTCATGAGTGATCGCGGCGGTGTCTCCTTACGTCCTGGTGACGGTGTGATTCACTCTTGGTTGAACCGTTTGTTGTTGCCCGATACGGTCGGCACGGGCGGCGACAGCCATACGCGTTTCCCAATTGGTATTTCTTTCCCCGCGGGCTCTGGCTTGGTCGCATTTGCGGCGGCCACAGGTGTCATGCCACTTGATATGCCCGAAAGCGTGCTGGTGCGCTTCAAAGGCCAGATGCAGCCTGGCATCACCCTGCGCGACCTCGTGCACGCTATTCCGTACTACGCGATCAAACAGGGCCTGTTGACGGTGGCTAAGGCGGGTAAGGTCAACGCTTTCTCCGGTCGCATCATTGAGATCGAGGGCTTGCCGACCTTGAAGGTTGAGCAGGCATTCGAGTTGTCGGACGCCACGGCTGAGCGTTCGGCAGCGGGTTGCACCGTGAAGCTAGATAAAGAGCCGGTCATTGAATACCTCACCTCCAACATCGTGTTGATGAAAAACATGATCGCTAACGGTTACGAGGATAAGCGCACGCTGCAGCGTCGCATTGAGGGCATGGAGAAGTGGTTGGAAAACCCCAACTTGTTGGAAGCTGATGCAGATGCCGAATATGCCGAAGTCATCGAAATCGATCTGACCGACATCAAAGAGCCCATCGTTTGCTGCCCCAACGATCCCGATGACGCCAAGCTGCTGTCTGAGGTCGCTGGTAACGCGATCGACGAGGTTTTCATCGGTTCTTGCATGACCAACATTGGTCACTTCCGCGCGGCCTCCAAACTGTTGGAGGGTAAGCGTGACATTCCCGTCAAGCTGTGGGTCGCGCCTCCAACCAAGATGGATGCTGAAGAGCTGAGCAACGAAGGTCACTACGGTGTCTTTGGCGCGGCGGGTGCCCGTATGGAAATGCCTGGTTGCTCACTGTGCATGGGCAACCAAGCGCAGGTGCGCGAGGGCGCGACCGTGGTTTCTACCTCGACCCGAAACTTCCCGAACCGGTTGGGTAAAAACGCCAACGTGTACCTGGCGTCTGCCGAGCTCGCGGCGGTCTGCTCAAAATTGGGTCGTATTCCAACTGTGGCCGAGTACCATGCCGACATGGTGGGGCTCAATAAAGCGGGTGCCGAGGTCTACCGTTACATGAACTTCAACGAGATTGACAGCTACAACGAAAAAGCAAAAACGGTTGACGCCTAAGTCAAACGGCTAGCGTGTCAGGCCTCGCGATTCAATTGAGTTGCGGGGCTTTTTTTATCTATGAATTCTTCTAAAAATCCGTTGCAAATTCTCATAGCGGGTGGCGGCATTGGCGGTTTATCCGCCGGAATTGCTTGCGCGGATAAAGGCCATTTGGTTCGCCTCTATGAGCGGTCGGCGCGGGTGAGCGAGGCCGGTGCGGGTATTCAGTTGGGACCCAATGCGACGCGCGTGTTGGCTGACTGGGGCGTGTTACCGGCGATCAAGGCCATAGCGGTACAGCCCACACATTTGCGTATTCGCGATACGCAGAGTGGTCGCCAACTTGGGCAATTGGCGCTTGGCGAGCGTGCCGAGCAACGCTATGGTGCGCCCTACCTGACGGTACACCGCGCCGATCTGCACCGTACGTTGTACGCGCACCTCAAACAAAAGACCAATGTGTTCTTGCATGAAGGTAGAGAGGTCGCGGCCCTGTCCGATGACCTGAATGAGGGTGTGACGGTCGGCTTCACCGACGATCAAATGGTGCAGGGCGATGTGATGATCGGTGCAGATGGTTTATGGAGCCGGACTCGCGCCCTGACCTTCGATGATGGGTCGCCGGCCGCAACCGGTCATGTGGCCTACCGGGCGCTGATACCGACTGCTGCTTTACCCGAACCGCTCCAGGCGCCAGTGGTGACGGTGTGGCTAGGTCCGCACGTGCACGTTGTGCAATACCCTGTGCGAGGGGGTGACGCTATGAATGTGGTGCTCATCGCCTCGGGTGAACCATTGGCCGACGCGACCGGCTGGTCAAATGCGGTTGACAGCAAGCGCGTGATGCGCGCTGTCGGTGTGGCTTGTTCAACGCTGGGTGAGCTGCTAGAGGCCGTAGAGCGTACCGAGCAGGGGTGGATGGCTTGGCAGCTGTTTGATCGCCCGCCCGTGACCGACGCAAGTGCTTTGTGTCGTGGGCGCATTGCGCTGATGGGCGATGCGGCGCACCCGATGCGTCCGTATCTTGCGCAAGGCGCGGGCATGGCTATTGAGGATGCGCAGGTATTGGCACAGGTGCTCACCAGCGATCCAGCGATGGTGGGGCACGCGTTGAGGCGTTATGCCCGCCTGCGCCACGAGCGGGTGGCACGTGTTCAGCGCAAAGCATTAGAAAACGGCGAAATCTTCCACGCCACTGGTCTGAAGCGTTGGGGCCGAGACATCGCCATGCAGCTGCTCGGCTCGCGCTTGCTCGACCAGCCGTGGTTGTACGGTGAGCGCCTAGTCGGTCACGCGGCCCAGTAACAGGTATTCCATCAGCGCCTTTTGGACGTGCAGGCGGTTCTCTGCCTCGTCCCACACCACGGACTGTGGACCGTCAATTACATCGGCATCGACCTCTTCACCCCGGTGCGCTGGTAAGCAGTGCATGAACAAGGCATTGGGTTGCGCACGCGCCATCATGTCGTTGCTAACGCGCCAGCTGGCGAATGCAGTGCGACGGGCCTCATTCTCTGCTTCATAGCCCATGCTGGTCCAGACGTCCGTCGTCACGAGATCAACACCCACGCAGGCCTCCGACGGATCCTTGAACGTCTGGTATCAGGCGTTGTTTTTGACGCCAGCGAGACGCTGGTCGACCTCGTAGCCTCTTGGGGTTGACAGGTGAACCGTGAAATCCAAGATGTCAGCGGCCTGCAACCAGGTATTCGCCATGTTGTTGCCATCGCCAACCCACGCCACCTTTTTTCCTGTAATGGGTCCACGGTGTTCTATGAACGTGAAAATATCGGCGAGTATTTGGCAGGGGTGGTACTCGTTGGTCAAACCGTTGATCACTGGCACCCGTGAATGGGCGGCGAAGGCTTCAATTTTTGTTTGCTCAAACGTGCGGATCATGACGATGTCGGTCATGCGGCTGATCACGCGTGCACTGTCCTCAATTGGCTCTGAACGGCCCAGTTGGCTATCACCTGTTGTGAGGTGAACCACACTACCACCCAATTGATACATACCCGCCTCAAAGCTCACGCGGGTGCGTGTGCTGGCTTTCTCGAAGATGAGCGCCAAGGTACGGTCCGTTAGTGGTTGGTACTTTTCGTATTGTTTGAATCGAGCCTTGATGATGCGCGCGCGTTCAAAAATCCATGCGTACTCATCGGCAGTTAGGTCACTGAATTGGAGGTAGTGTTTCATCGTTGCTTGCCTTGACGGACTCAAGGCTGTGTGGGGTGCAAGAGATTGATGACCAGAGGCTTCAAGAGGTCCACTACGGTTTGAGCTTGTTCAACTGTCAAGATGAGGGGAGGGACCATACGAATGACACTGTCGGCTGTCACACTGATCAGAAGACCGGCCTCTGCCGCTTGGCCAACCAAGGCGCCGCAGGGTTGATTCAGCTCAACGCCGACCATCAAGCCGCGTCCACGAATTGAGACCACACCGGTTTCCGCTTTGAAAGCCTCTTTCAGGGCGTTCACAAAGTAGTCGCCAACGGTACTGGCATTGGTCAGCAAATCCTCAGACGCCATGATGGCCAGGGTCTCTAAACCGGCGCGCATGGCCAGTGGGTTACCGCCAAAGGTACTGCCGTGGTTACCGGGTTGCAGAATTTTGGCAGCTTTGGGGCCAGCGACAATCGCGCCAATCGGGACCCCTGAGCCGAGGCCTTTTGCCAAGGGCATGACATCAGGCGTGATACCCGCCCACTGGTGCGCGAACCATTTGCCAGTTCGACCAATGCCGCATTGGACCTCGTCAATCATGAGTAGCCAATCCCGTTCGTCGCACAAAGCCCGAACGTCTCGCATGTAGGCGTCATCTAGCGGGTTTACACCGCCTTCGCCTTGGATCGCTTCAAAGAACACAGCGACCACGTCGTCACGGTTTGCGGTGGCGGTTTTGATTGCATCGATGTCGTTGATAGGGACACGAATGAAGTCATCCACCAACGGGCCAAAACCTGCCTGAATTTTGCTGTTGCCTGTGG
>Ga0102812_10003368_pt1 | contig 10495 bp, 10 predicted proteins | sample ColrivemetaGS713_FD_79334 | JGI IMG/M metagenome (GOLD analysis project Ga0102812, IMG submission 79334) | Estuarine microbial communities from the Columbia River estuary - Flood tide ETM metaG S.713 | ecosystem: Environmental > Aquatic > Marine > Intertidal zone > Estuary | place: USA...
CACGCTCTAAAATCTTTTTCTTTAAGCATTAAACCTTGGAATAATTGGTCTTTAATATCCAATGACTCTTCAGATTTATCAGGTACAAGTTCTTCTAGATCCAGAGAAATAAGACCACTTTGTGCAACTCGGTTAACTATTTCTAATGACTGGTCCATAATTTATTTTACTGTACTAATTTTTAACGTGTTGGTTTTTGTATTCTCAATAACTGGCATTGCCGCCGTATTTATTACAATATCTCCAGTTTTTAATAGTTTATCTTTTTTAAGAACCTCAATAACATCACTTACGGTATCGTCAGTATTCGTTCGTTTATCATAATAATACGCTCTTACATTCCATACCAAACTAAGGCGAGTAAGCAAATGTCTGCTCGCTGTAAAAATAAAAATGTCGCAATTTGGTCTGCCACTAGCTATCTTATAAGCTGTATAGCCCGTTTGAGTCATTGATATGATTGCCTTTGCCTTTATGGCTTTACTCATTGTAACCGTGGCAAAGCAAATTTCATCAGAAATAAACGATCTTGAAGATGAATCTGGCACCTTTAATTTGTGATAAATATCCCAACCAAGTTCAGTGCTTCCTAGTATTCTCTCTACCGCTTCAATCGTTTTTAACGGATACTCTCCCACAGAAGTTTCAGCACTTAACATCACAGCGTCAGCTCCATCCATAACCGCATTTGCAACATCACTTGCTTCTGCTCGAGTAGGCGTAGGAGAAGTAATCATACTCTCCATCATCTGCGTTGCAATTATTACTGGAGTAGCTGTTTCTATGCACTTACGAACAATCTTTTTCTGTATCATTGGAACCTGTTCCATTGGCATTTCCACTCCTAGATCTCCACGAGCCACCATTATTGCGTCAGTCGCATCAATTATAGCATCTATATTTTCTACGGCCTGTGGCTTTTCAATTTTCGCAATTATATTAGCTTGACACTTGTTCTTTTCAAGAATCTTACGAAGCTTTATTATATCTTTTGCTTCTCTAACAAAAGAAAGTGCAATCCAATCGAATTTATGTTCCATAGCGAATATCAGATCCGCTTCATCTTTTGGCGTCAAACTATCTACAGAAAGGTCAGAAGATGGAAGGTTAAAGCCCTTGTTTGAACTTAATATTCCACCATTAATTACTATGGCTTCTACGGTATGTTTATCAACTCTTTTTGTAAATTCTAGCTCTAATTTTCCGTCATCTAGCAACACTCTTTCACCTACTTTCACATCTCGTGCAAGTGTCGAATATTTAACGTGAATAGTTTTATTGTCGCTTTCTAAAGGAACCGTGGTAAGTATAATGGTGGCACCATTCTTTAACACCATTCTATTGTTTTCTACCTGCCCAATCCGCAGCTTAGGACCTTGCAAATCTCCTAAAATTGCAACGTGCGTACCCAATTCTTCATTGGCCTGTCTTATGTTTTTAATTACCTCTAAGTGGGTAGCTAAATCGCCATGAGAAAAATTTATTCTACAAACATCTACCCCCGCTAATATTATTTTTTTTAACATTGCTACGCTTGAGGTAGCCGGGCCTATCGTTGCTATTATCTTTGTTTTATTGTATCGTACTTTATTGTTCATAATAATTGACTGAAATTAAGAATTTCTCTTTGATTGGGTTCTTCTAGTGCAAAACAAATAGATATACCTTGTTGTTTGCCTATAATGTTGATTAAATCGTCATTAATATTATCATCATCGAGCGAACAAAGCAGAAAATCTATGTTTTTATACCGTTTATAAAAGAAAGCTTGACTTCCTTTATTCTTGATAAGAAGACACTTAAAACCATCATCCAGATACATTATTTGGAAAGCTTGGTGTAAACTCTTTCCATCGTAAGACGAAATATCATTAACTGCAACTACCTCTATGTCAACACACTTACTTAAATAATAAGCTAGTTTGACCGGTTTAAGGGCACAAGATACACCGTAAATAATTGGGTATTCAAGAGCAAGTTCGTCTATAGAAAAAAGGCTTTGCAATGGTCTGCTAAATTAGTGTTGAAAGTTAAATGCAAATTAATTTTGTCTTTTTTATTTAAAAAATTGTTCTTTGCACCACTGAACAAATAAATAATAATATGTCTGAAATAGCTGAAAAAGTAACCCAAATTATCGTTGATAAACTAGGAGTTGAAGAGTCTGAGGTAGTTGCGGAAGCAAGTTTTACCAACGATCTTGGTGCTGATTCATTAGATACCGTAGAGTTGATAATGGAGTTTGAAAAAGAATTTAACATCGCTATTCCTGATGAGCAAGCAGAAAAAATTGCTACAGTAGGAGACGCAATAACGTATATAACTAATAACGTAGGTTAATCCAAATCCCGCAGTATGCAGTTAAAGCGAGTTGTAGTAACCGGCATTGGTGCACTAACACCTATTGGTAACACTGCACAAGCATATTGGGATGCGTTAGAACAAGGAGTAAGCGGAGCAGGTCCAATTACTCGTTTTGATGCATCTAAACACAAAACACAGTTTGCATGTGAGGTGAAAAACTTTGATGTAGCTGAGTTTATTGATAGAAAAGAGTCTCGTAAAATGGACCCTTTTACACAATATGCCATGGTAGTAGCTGATGAAGCTGTGCTTGACTCTGGAATTACTGAAACTGATTTTACGCCTGAAGAAATAGGTGTGATTTGGGGATCTGGTATAGGTGGACTAACTACCTTAGAAAAAGAAGTGTCGGATTACGCCTTGGGTGACGGAACTCCAAGGTTTAATCCGTTTTTTATTCCAAAAATGATTGGAGATATTGCTCCTGGCTTTATTTCTATAAAATATGGCTTTAGAGGCCCAAATTTTGGAACTGTATCTGCCTGTGCATCAAGCAACAATGCCATTATAGACGCGTTTAATTACATACGCCTAGGTATGGCTAAAGCTATTGTAACAGGAGGTTCAGAATCTTGTGTTACTTATTCTGCTATTGGCGGTTTTAATAGCATGAAAGCTCTTTCGGAGCGAAATGATGATCCAAGCACAGCTTCACGCCCTTTTGATAAAGAACGTGATGGATTTGTTCTTGGAGAAGGTGGAGCCGCATTGGTACTCGAAGAATATGAGCATGCAAAAGCTCGTGGTGCAAAAATTTATGGCGAAATATTTGGCGGTGGAATGACCGCAGATGCCCACCACATTACTGCTCCACATCCGGAAGGATTGGGTGCCAAAAATGTAATGAAATTTGCACTTAGGGATGCTGGCTTAACTCCAGAAGATATTGACTACGTTAATGTTCATGGAACATCAACACCGCTGGGTGATATAAGCGAAAGTATGGCTATTATAGATGTTTTTGGCGAGCACGCTTATAATATAAATATAAGCTCTACTAAATCTATGACAGGTCATTTACTTGGTGCTGCAGGTGCTGTAGAAGCTCTAGCTTGTCTTATGGCTATAAACAGAGGAGTGATTCCTCCTACTATTAACCATTTTAATGACGACGAAAGTTTTGATTCTAAATTAAATTTTACATTTAACAAAGCCCAAAAACGCGAAGTTAAATACGCCCTAAGTAACACATTTGGTTTTGGAGGCCACAATGTGTCTGTTATAATGGGTAAATGTCTCTAAAAAAGTGCTTGGTGGTTTACTAAGACTATATTATTCCAGCTTTTCACCGAAAAAAGAATTTTATAACAATCTTTATCGCCTTCTTGGCTATTTTCCTGCAAATCTGTCGCTTTATAAACAAGCATTTTCGCATAATTCTAGTGCTGAAAAAATTGCCGGGCTTCAAACAAAAAACAACAATGAACGTCTTGAATTTTTGGGAGATGCCGTACTTGATTTGATAATTGCAGAACTTTTATTTAAAAAATACCCGTTTCAAGGAGAAGGATTTTTAACCGAAATGCGGTCGAAATCCGTAAGTAGAAAAAAATTAGCCCAAATTGCAGTTGACATGGGTATTCCCAGTTATCTAATCTATGATCAATCCATTAAAAAAAACCAAATAGCCTTACGGGGCATTTCAGGAAACGCACTTGAAGCTCTAATTGGGGCTATCTATTTGGACAAAGGATATGCATTTACCCTAAAGTTTGTAAAAAAACGAATGGTAATGCCTCATTTGGATTTTGAGCAATTAAAAGAAACAACCGAAAACTTTAAGAGTTTACTTAATCAATACGCCCAAAAAGAACGTAAGGAGCTAGATTTTAGAGTATTGGAAGATAGCGGATCTAACAATCAGAAAATGTACACTATTGGAGTGTTTATTGATGGAGAAGAAATTGCAAAGGCTAGGGGAAACAGCAAAAAAGTAGCAGAGCAAATCGCTAGCGAAAAAACCTGTCAGCAACTCGCCCTGATTTAGGTGCATTTTGTTTATCACTACACCGGAAATTTTTCTTGAGCTATTTTTAGTCTGTCAGCTACTTCCGAAACACCAAGCAATTCTATTAAATCAAAAATTGGAGGGCCTCCAGCCTGCCCTGTAGCCACCCAACGCAACGGTTGCATAAGTTGACCCTTGTTTAGTCCTTTTGTCTCTGCAAACGCGTTTAAATGGGCTTCTATGTCTGTTGCCTTGCTAATTTCATTAGCAACAAGCTCTTTTATAAACAATGTCAACGAACTAGCAACATCTGCATTCCACTTTTTAGTCTTTACTTTTTCGTCATACGCCACAGGATTATTAAAAAAGAAATCACCTGCTGCAAGTAATTCTGAAGCGAAACTTACTTTTTCTTTTAACAACTCTATTACTTTTAATAAGTAATCTGTACCCTTTAAGGTGTGCTTTTGCTCTAAAGAATCATCAATCATTTTTAAAACATCAGCGTTTTCTGCTTTCATTAAGAACTGATGATTAAACCATTTTGCTTTATCCATATCAAACTTTGCACCACTTTTAGATACACGTTCTAATGAGAATTCTGCAATTAATTCGTCTATGGTAAACAGCTCTTTGTTATCTGCAGGATGCCAACCTAACATTACAAGCATATTAATTACCGCTTCTGGCAAATAGCCGCTTTCGCGGTATCCGCTAGAAACTTCGTTGGTTGTAGGATCGTTCCATTGCAATGGAAAAACAGGAAAACCTAAACGGTCTCCATCTCGTTTACTTAATTTTCCTTTGCCATCTGGTTTTAAAATAAGTGGCAAATGAGCAAATTCTGGCATGGTATCTTCCCATCCAAAATATCTATATAGCATCACGTGCAAAGGTGCGGAAGGTAACCATTCTTCCCCCCTAATTACATGGCTTATTTCCATTAAATGGTCATCAACAATATTGGCTAAATGGTACGTTGGCAAGCCATCTTCCTTAACCAACACTTTGTCATCCAATTGGCTAGAATTAAATACTATCCAACCTCTAATTACATCGTGAAATCGAATTTCTTCATTACGAGGTAATTTTACCCTTATTGTATAGGCATCTCCCTTATCCAAACGCTCTTTTACTTCATCTTCGCTTAAAGTGAGCGAGTTTTTCATACTCATACGCGAAGTAGAATCATACTTTGAAGACATATTGTTTGCCTCCAATTTCTTACGCATTTCCTCTATTTCTTCGCTTGTATCAAAGGCGTAATATGCATTTCCCTTTTGCACTAAATCGTGAGCATATCCGGCATAAATATCCATTCGCTCACTTTGTTTGTACGGACCAAAATCTCCTCCTTGTTTTACACCTTCATCAATAGTTAGGCCAAGCCAATTTAAACTTTCATTAATGTATTCTTCTGCTCCTGGCACAAAACGCTTTTGGTCTGTATCTTCTATTCTAAGCAGAAACTTACCATTATGTTTACGGGCAAAAAGATAGTTGTACAACGCGGTTCTAACACCACCAATGTGCAAGGCACCTGTTGGGCTTGGTGCAAAACGCACTCTTACTGGTTTACTCATTGTTTTTGTTTTTATAAAAGGGCTACAAAAATAGGTTGAAATAGGTCAAAAACACGAACAGAAATAGGTTCAAGTGCAGCATAAGTCTACCAAGTTACATTTAGCATTTCTTAAGGCCAACTTTAGCCCTGTGTTCTATGCTATCTACATATTCTTTATTTCGTTTATAGCCAAGGGCTTTGGTATAAAATTTTTTAGCCAATACTTTATCTCCATTTGCTAAATAATAGTCTGCAATATAAAGACTAGCATATGGGCCGTAATACTCCTCACTTTGCCCACCATATATACTACAAGCTTCATAAAACTTTAAGGCTACAGGCATATTACCAAGCTTTTCGTAAATACGTCCTTTTCGGTAACAAAACTCCCCTTTTTCATCCAATGTTTTAAGTGCAGCGAGACTTGTAATGTCAATTGTTTTTAGTGCTCGTTCATAGTAGCCACCATCATATTGCAATCTAGCCTTTAAAAGATATCGGTCTGGTCTTGGTCTATTAGCGTATCGTTCAGCTTGTTTATCTTCTTCGTTTACAGCTATTCCTTTTGTTAAAATAAGTTTTTTATACTCTTCTGATTTTGCATAGTCACCCGCTAACAAATAATACCAGCTGATTTTCTGTAAGCAACTTTTTACGTAATTACCTCCTTTAAATTTAGTGTAGTAAACCGATAGGGGTTTTATTGCATCATCATCTTGTCTATTTAGTTTAGCAACTCCAAATAAATAATCCAAGTATACAAAAGACGAATACTCGTCGGATGCTGGTCTGCTCTGCAACGTTTTAATAGCGGTTTCATTCTTATTAAGTTTGAGTGCAATTTGGCTTCTGAAGTACAGACTTAAAAGATTTGTACTATAATCTCTGGTAAAGTTTAGTGTTTCTGCCCACGATTTACTGGTTTGTTTCGCCACATTATACAAGGCAAACGAATAAATATAGCCCGTTTCTTTGGCTATCATTTTCATTTCGGGTGCTGTACTTTTACTATAGGCTAAACTGCGAAGCAAACGCAAACCTTCGGCCATATTACCATCAATACCAATCATTTTTACCACCCATGCATAGCTTTCGGGTACAGTACTTATGTAGGTTTTTATAAGGCCACGTGTTTTATTATTTTGAACAAAGCTGGGAAATAGTTTATGGTTTTCTTCTACCAGAGAATATGCTCTTTTAATGTCTCTAGCGGCCGAAAATAGCTCGTTGTGCTTTGCCTTTAAAGTTGACGAATAAAAATGTGCTTCGGACAACACAAAACGTTTGTAAGCCGAGTCATCACTTAATTTTTCAAAATGCGAGATGGATGCATCTAATACTTTTTGGTATGCTGCATAATCGGATTGTTCTTCGCTAACAAATGCTTCTAGAAAATAATTGAAATGCAGTAGATAATCGATCGCACAATTAGCTGGATCCGCAGCTTTTTCATCTAATAAAATCTGACGTGCTCCATCTAATTTTAGTGCATAGTTTTGTTCTTGAGCACTTATAAGTTGAGGTGTAAAATAGAAAGTAGGTGTAGCAAATACACCAAGAGAAACAAGAAAGAGAAAAATAAAACCTAAAAAGCGTGAAGAATTATTTTCTTCTAACCGCTCTTCTTTTTGGTTTTTCTTCTTCTTCCACTTCATCGCTTATACCAGCCATTCTAGCGTCGATATTAATACGACCGCAAGCTTCGCAAATTACAATTTTTTTAGACTGTCTAATGTCTGACTGTAATTGGGGTGGAATTTTTGCAAAACATCCACCACAAGAACCACGAAGAATAGGAGCAACTGCTATGCCATTTCTAAAGTTTTGACGAATTCTATCATAAGCTTTAATATACTTCTCTTCGATTTCGCTTTTCGATTTATCTCTTTCCTCAATAATGTGAGCTTCCTCTTTTTCAGTTTCAGCAGTTATTTCTTCAAGCTCTTTCTTCTTGTTTTCTAAGTCCTTTTCACGCTCATCAAGTCTAGTTTGAACCTCATTAATAAGGTCGTCTTTCAACCCAATGCTTCTTTCAACTTCGCCTATCTTTTTCTCAGCGGCTTGTATAGTAAGCTCTTGAATTTCAATTTCCTTATTTAATGCATCAAACTCTCTATTGTTTTTAACATTATTAAGTTGCGTATTGTATTTTCTAATTAGTTCTTTAGAAGTTTTTATTTGCTCTCTATTCGCAAAAATTTGCTCATTAAAAGTTTCAATTTCTGTGCTAAAATTTGCTAATCGAGTATTTAATCCAACTAACTCATCCTCCAAATCAGAAACTTCCATAGGAAGCTCGCCTCTTACAGCTCTTAGTTGATCTAATTTAGTGTCGATAGTTTGTAACTTATAAAGCTGCTCTAACTTTTGTGCGATTGTTTTTACTGCCATGTGTTATAGAAAATATTTTACTGGGTTTGTATCCCCTGCCGTTTTAAGGACTGCAAATTTATTAAATTTTTTGGTCAATATATCATATAAAAGGTCTATTGTGTACTTTTCGCTTTCATAATGACCTATGTCGCAAATCATTATCTCGTTTTCTGCGTCAAAAAACTCGTGGTATTTAAAATCTGCAGAAATATATACGTCTGCTAATGAGGCCTTTGCAGCATTCAGTAAAAATTGACCAGAACCTCCACACAGGGCCACTCGATTTATTACTCCAGTGCTGCCTGTATGTTTAATTACTTGTAAATTCATCGCTTTTTTTAGCATTATTAGAAACTCTTGCTCGTTTAAGGTCTCTTTTAAATTGCCAATTAAACCGCTCCCCACGTGCTGATCTGTGTTTAGTGTAGAATAAATTTCATACGCTATTTCTTCGTAAGGATGCACCTTTTTGAGTTCGGAAAGCACTCTGTTCTTCTGATAATCTCGCAGTATAACTTCTATTTTTACCTCGTTTTCTGTATGGCGTTTGCCTCTTTCGCCTAAGTATGGATTAGAATGATGATTGCCCATAAATGTGCCTTCTCCTGAGGTTGCAAATGAACATTCAGAGTAATTGCCAATATGGCCAGCTCCCGCATTAAACAAAACTTGTTTTATGGCTTCGGCATTTGCCCCTGGGCTGTAAGTTACCAACTTAAACAAACCACCACTTTTAGGAGCCAAAATTCTGGTGTTTTCTAGTCCTAGTTTTTCAGCTATTTTGGAGTTTACGCCTTGGTGATATACATTATCTAAATTGGTATGAATGGCGTAAATAGCGATATCGTTTTTTATAGCCAATTGTACGGTTCTCTGAACATAGCTTGCATTATTAAACCGCTTCATACCTCCAAAAACAATTGGATGATGAGCCATAATCAGATTGCATTTTTTATCAATAGCCTCCAAAACTGTTGCCTCAACGCAATCAAGACTAATTAATACTCCCGTAACATCTGTGCTATTCTCTCCTACTATCAACCCGCTATTGTCATAGCTTTCTTGCAAGCTTGGAGGGGCTATGGTTTCTAAATGGGTAATAATATCGGCAATTCGCATAGGGCAAATTTAGGAGAAACTGTTTTACAACGTGTTTTATCGACAAAGTGTATCCCTTCATTCCAAGTTTAAAACAATTTCATTATTCTCCTAAATTAATCCTTGAATGAAAAATGTGCTAAAAAAGAAACAATCGATTAACCCTAATTTAAGGCATTTTCCGTTCATTTGAAAAAAATAGAGAATGAACATACTCCGAAACTTGCTTTTTATTACCGCTTTTTCCGTTACACTAACCGCCTATTCGCAGGGTTATAAAACAGCTATTAATGATGAATTCACCACCTACGTAACACATTTGGTAAACTTGGAGTTTGAAGAGTCGATGGAGTATTTACCTGAATCTTTATTTGATATAATACCTAAAGATCAAATGCTTATGGTTATTAAACAGGCTTTTAATAATCCTGATATTGAAATAAAGCTTTTGGATCCCAAAATTTTAAAGATAAACGACGCAGAGAAAATAGAGGATAAGTTTTATGCCCTTCTTACCTATTCTAATATTATGAAAATGCGGTATATAAGTGAAGAAGATGAGACCGAAGATGAAGCCCAAATGCGGACAGATATCACCAAATTGTCGCTAGAAAAAATGTTTGGCAAAAAGAATGTAAGCTTTGATGAGGAAACTTCTTTTTTCGAAATTTATGTTAAAAAAGACGTGTATGCTATCTCAACTAATGGGCAAAACCAATGGAAATTTTTAGCCATTGAAGAAAATCAGAAACAATTACTAGAAAAACTTTTGCCAAAGCAGCTTACCAAAAAGCTATAATCCTATAAATGCTCATCGGCAACGCAAGAAAAAGCATAATCCTATTTATTCTTTCTGTCATCAGCCTTGTGGGTTGTAGTTCTAAAAAAATAGTTGGTACGTATATTTTGTGCGGTTTTAATTGCCAAACCTTGGTGTTAGATGATGAGCAATCGTTTACCGAAACAAATACACCAGAAATTGGCGACAAGCAAGAAATTAAGGGCTATTTTGAGTACGATGGAAAACTGCTAACCTTATACCCAAACCAAATCGATGAATATGTGGATGGCATAAAAATAAGCACGGATTCCTCCATAATTTCGCATTACAAACCGAAATGGAATAGATTGGTAGAACAAACTAACCC
>Ga0102812_10003370_pt1 | contig 10487 bp, 9 predicted proteins | sample ColrivemetaGS713_FD_79334 | JGI IMG/M metagenome (GOLD analysis project Ga0102812, IMG submission 79334) | Estuarine microbial communities from the Columbia River estuary - Flood tide ETM metaG S.713 | ecosystem: Environmental > Aquatic > Marine > Intertidal zone > Estuary | place: USA: Columbia...
CCTACAAATTTAACAACAAATGGCAACATATAAAAAGAAAGGGAGTAAAGCAAATAAAGCTCAAAATTCTATAGAAAATCATTCTACAACTGCTGAAGTATTTAATACGTTAGACGAAACTGCATCAAGATCGGAGCAGTTTGTGATAAAACATCAAAAAAGTATTTTTATAATTTTAGGATTAGTGGTTGCATCCATTTTAGGTTATTTAGCTTATCAAAAATATGTAAAAGGGCCACAAGAAAAAGTAGCTGCTGATGAATTAGCTTTTCCAAAAGCTTATTTTGAAGATGCAATAACAAATTCTGTAGCAGTAGATTCATTATTAACTTTAGGTTTAAACGGAGCTGATGGAAAATATGGATTTGTTGATATTGCAAGTGAATATAGTGGAACAAAAGCAGGAAATTTAGCTAATTATTACGCTGGTATTTCTTATTTAAAATTAAAAAATTACAAAGATGCTATTGATTATTTAGAAGATTTTTCTTCTGAAGATGAATTGTTAGGCCCAACTGCAAAGGGTGCTATTGGTGATGCTTTTGCTGATATTAACCAGCCAGAAGATGCTTTAGACTATTATTTAAAAGCAGCCGATTTAAGAGATAATAATTTTTCTACTCCACTTTATTTATTTAAAGCTGCAAATACAGCTTTAGATTTAGGAAAGAATTCTAAAGCTTTAGATCTTTTTAACAAAATTAAAAAAGAGTATCCAAATTCACAAGAAGCAAAAAATATTGATATTTATATTAATAAAGCGAAATTTGCATCTAAAAACTAAGCTGTAATGGCAACAACTAATTTATCTTATTACGATAAAGCTACAATCCCAAATGCGAAAAATTTTCGATTTGGGATTGTTGTTTCTGAATGGAATCCAGATATTACCAATAATTTATATTTAGGCGCAAAACAAGCACTTTTAGAAAATGGCGCTTCAGAAAAAAACATTATAAAATGGGATGTTCCTGGTAGTTTTGAGCTAATTTTTGGGTGTAAAAAAATAATTGAATCTCAAAAAGTAGATGCAATTATTGCTATTGGAAATGTTATTCAAGGTGAAACAAAACATTTCGATTTTGTTTGTGATGGTGTTACCCAAGGCATAAAAGATTTGAATATTAAATATGATATTCCTGTAATTTTTTGTGTTTTAACAGACAATACTAAACAACAATCACTAGATCGTTCTGGTGGAAAACATGGTAACAAAGGTATAGAAAGCGCTATTGCAGCAATAAAAATGGCAGCTTTAAGAGAGTTTTAACACGCTACTTTTTTAAAAAACTTGACCACAACTTTATAATTCAGTATTTTTGAGATTTACTGTATAATTTATATTTTATGTTTGGTAAATTATTTAAACCGCGTTCACATTATGTTTTTGATTACAAACCTCGTTATTATAACGAGCGCAAAGAGCGTTTGCAAAAATTAGAGGATAAATATCACGGTAATAAGGAAGATATTGATGGTGCACCAAGAATAACTTTATCAAAAAACAATTTAAAAAACGATTGGGTTAAAAATAAAAGAAGTGCCACCGATAAAGGTACGAACTTAAGGTTGGCAATTATAATTGCTATCTTGGTTGGTATTGTTGCTTATATTTTTGAACTACACAAATTATTTTAATGTCGGATATTATTCAGCTTTTACCTGATCACGTTGCAAATCAAATTGCGGCTGGGGAAGTAGTTCAAAGACCTGCATCTGTTGTAAAAGAATTATTGGAAAATGCCATTGATGCTGATGCAACTGACATTAAATTAATAATTAAAGATGCTGGCAAAATATTAATTCAGGTAATTGATAATGGCAAAGGAATGAGCCAAACTGATGCCAGATTGAGTTTTGAACGCCACGCAACTTCTAAAATTAGAAAAGCAGAAGATTTATTTAATTTACATACTAAAGGTTTTAGAGGAGAAGCATTGGCTTCTATCGCTGCAATTGCTCATGTAGATTTAAAAACAAAACAAGCAGAAACTGATTTAGGTACTTATATTAAAATTGAAGGAAGCACTTTAATATCGCAGGAAAATTCAGCAACTTCAAATGGAACTTCTATTGCTGTTAAAAATTTGTTTTACAATATTCCAGCACGTAGAAATTTTTTAAAGTCGAATACAATTGAAACTCGACATATTGTTAATGAGTTTCAACGTGTGGCATTGGCACATCCAAAAATTTCATTTTCATTTTACCATAACGAAAATGAAATTTATAATTTAATATCAAGCAATTTACGTCAACGAATTGTAGCAATTTTAGGTAAAAAAACAAACGAAAAATTGGTTCCAATTAATGAAGTGACCGATGTCGTTGAAATTAAAGGTTTTGTTGCAAAACCTGAGTTTGCTAAGAAAAAAAGAGGGGAACAATTCTTTTTTGTAAACGATCGGTTTATTAAAAATGCCTATTTAAATCACGCTGTTACAAGTGCATTTGAAAGTTTACTTTCTGGAGGATATTATCCAACTTATTTTTTATTTTTAAAAGTTCCAACAAAAAGTATCGATATCAATATCCATCCAACAAAAACTGAGATTAAATTTGACGATGAAAAAACGTTGTATGCAATTTTACGTTCAACAATAAAACATAGTTTAGGGCAATACAATGTAGCACCTGTGCTAGATTTTGAAAGAAGTGCATCGTTTGATACTCCTTATGAGTTTAAAAATAAATCAACTTCTACTCCTAAAGTAACTGTTGACCCAAATTTTAATCCGTTCAAATCTGAAGAACAAAAATCGATAAATTTTCCTTATAAAAGAGAATCATCTCAAAAATGGGAAAGTTTATATACTGGATTAGACATTGAAAACATTAACGTGGATTCAGAAACTGTAAATTCAAAGCTATTTTCAGAGTCTACATCTAACAGCAAAACCTATCAAATTCATAATAAATATATTGTGAGTAGTATAAAATCGGGGATTGTTTATATAAACCAAAATTTAGCACATCAGCGTGTTTTGTATGAAGAATTTTTAGAAAATATTACTGTTAAAGAAGCAATGAGTCAACAATTATTGTTTCCTTTAGAAATTTCATTTAATAAATCTGATATTTCATTAATAAAAGAAATAAAAGAAGATTTAGTAAGTGTTGGTTTTTTATTTGATAGTATTTTAGATGAAACTATTGTGGTAAAAGGAATGCCTGTAAATATTACAGAAAGCCAAATAACAATTATAATAGAACAATTATTAGAAGATATTAAAAATGATATTCCGGATGCAAGTTTTAGTCAGTTAGATATTATGGCTAAAAGTTTGGCTAAAAGTTTAGCTATTAAAACAGGAAGTAAATTAGACTTAAAAGAGCAAGAAGAATTAGTTAATAAACTTTTTTCTTGTAAACAACCTGATTTATCTCCATTTGGAAAAACTACATTTGTAACAATAAATATTAATGAAATTGATAAAAAATTTAATAATTATTAATTTGTTATCTAATTAAAAATTATGGGAAGAATTACCGAAGCTGTTAAGCACCTTGTAATAATAAATGTTATTTTGTTTATAGCACCTCAACTTATTCAAGGTGTTGATTTACAAAGTATGTTTGCACTTTATTTTCCAGAAAATGAAAAATTTGGAATTTGGCAATTTGCAACACATATGTTTATGCATGGTGGCTTTTCTCACATATTGTTTAATATGTATGGTTTATGGGCTTTTGGAACACCTCTTGAGCAAATGTGGGGAAGAAATAAGTTTCTCTTTTTCTACCTTTCTGCAGGTTTAGGTGCTGGAGTTATTTATACAATGGTTAATTATTACCAATTTAACGGTATTTATGATCAACTGGTTAATATAGGATTATCAAGTACTGACATTCAAAATATTTTAAACACGGGAAGTTATAACAATCAAATTTTAGAAACAGTTTCAGAGGCAAAATTAAATGAGTTTTACGCAACCTACCACACACCAGCTGTTGGGGCTTCTGGTGCTATTTACGGTATTTTAGTTGCTTTTGGACTTAGTTTCCCTAATGCTAAATTAGCATTGATTTTTTTACCTGTCCCTATTTCAGCTAAATATTTTATTCCTGCCATAATTTTGGGAGATTTATTCTTTGGAATGACAAAGTACTCTATAGGAAATGTTGCACACTTTGCACACGTTGGTGGTGCATTGATAGGATTTTTAATTGCTTGGTATTGGAAACAAAACCAATTTAAACGCTGGAATTAAATTGAATATACTAAACGACATAAAACAAGCTTTTAAAAAGGCAAATACTGTAGAAAGAATAATTTACATCAATGTGTTTTTATTTTTAGTTACTGTTTTATTCACAAAATTCAGCATTCAATGGTTAGCATTACCAGCTAGTTTTGATAGCTTTTTATATAAACCTTGGACACTTGTTTCTTATGCATTTATACATGAAAGGTTATTTCATGTATTATCAAATCTATTAATTCTTTATTATATTGGAAACCTCTTTTTAGACTTTTTTACAAAAAAACAGTTTTTAAATTTTTATTTTTTAGGAGCAATTTTTGGAGCTATTGTTTTTTTAACGTATAATTATTTAGCCAATAAAAATGGTGTTCCACTAGGAGGTGCTTCAGCAGCAGTAACCACAATTTTTGTTGCCATTGCCACCAAAATTCCACGTTATTCTTTACAATTACGTTTTATTGGAAGTGTAGAATTATGGGTTATGGCTGCAATTTGGGTAACTTTAAGTATTTTACAGTTAGCGAATCCAGATAATGGTGGTGCAATTGCTCATTTAAGTGGTGCTATTTTTGGTTTTATTTATGCAAAACAATTAGATAAAGGAAATGATATTGGTAAGTGGTTTGAAAGTATTGTAGATTACTTTACAAATATTTCACAACCAAAAAAGAAATCGCCATTAAAAACTGTTTATAAATCAAAAAGCAGAGCTGCCAAAGATGAAGTTACCAAATCTAAACAACGTAAAATAGATGATATATTAGATAAAATAAGTAAATCTGGTTATGAAAGTTTGTCTCAAGAAGAAAAAGATTTTTTATTTAGAGCAGGGAAAAAGTAATTTATGAAGAAATTATCAGTAATAGATAAATTGTTATTTATTGTCAATTCACTGTTGGCAACACTATTACTTATTTCATATTTAGGGTATTTTATTTCGCCCAATACTTATTCATTTTTTTCTTTTTTAAGTTTAGTAATTCCTTTTTTAATTATAATAAATATACTATTTGTAATTTATTGGATGCTAAAATTTAAAAAACAACTTTTAGTATCTTCAATTATATTACTTATTGGTTTCCAGTATATTGCAAATTTTTTTAATTTTTCAGAAAAGAAAGTATTACTTACCAAAGATGTAAAAATAATGAGTTATAATGTTCGCATGTTTAACTTATACAATTGGATTGATGAAGAAAATGTTGATCAAAAAATATTTGATTTTATAAAAGAAAAATCACCTGATATTTTATGCATCCAAGAGTTTCATCCTTCAAAAAAACTTAATCTTGACTATCCTTATAAATTTGTAAAAATAAGAACCAATCAAAATAATTTTGGACATGCAATTTTTTCAAAATATAAAATTATAAATTCAGGTTCTTTAAATTTTTCTAACAGTAGTAACAATGCCATTTTTGTTGATTTAATTAAAAATAAGGATACCATTAGAGTTTATAATGTTCATTTAGAATCGTTAAAAATTAATCCTAAAGAAGAAACCTTAACTCAAGAAAATTCTGAAAAATTAAAATTAAGAGTCGAAAATGCCTTCAAAAAGCAAGCGAATCAAGCTTCATTAATTATACAACATCAGGAAAAAATTAATTACAAAACCATAATTTGTGGAGACTTTAATAACAATGCTTTCTCTTGGGTATATCATAAATTAAAAAAGGGTAAAAATGATGCTTTTGAAATAGCTGGAAAAGGTTTTGGAACAACATTCAATTATAAATTCCCTTTTAGAATAGATTTTATTTTAACGGATGAAAAAATTGAAGTAAATAATTACAAAACTTTTGATGTAAAATACTCTGACCATTACCCTATTATGGCCCGTTTAAATTTTGAAACAAACTGATAAACATCAGTTGAAAAAACCGTTAAATAATTAACTTTACCTTTTATAATTAATACTACATTCTAATGAAAAAAATACTTTCGTTTTTATTTATTTGCACGTTTATTTTAGGTTATTCTCAAAAAAAAGAATTAACAATTGAAGATGCTGTTTTGGGTTATTACAAGGGGTTATATCCTAGCTCATTAACAAGCTTACAATGGGTTCAAAATTCAGAAAATTATGTATTCCAAAAGGAGAATGAATTTGTTTTTACGGATGCAAACACTAAAAAAATTGTAAATAAAATCACTTTAGAAGATGTTCAAAAGGAATATCCTACTTTAAAAAGGCTTCCACAATTACAAGAAATTAATGCAACTTCATTAACTTTTAGAAATGGAAATTCAATTGAAGTTTTCAATTATATAACAAACTCTAAAATTAGCACAATTTTTTTTGACGTAAATGCTGAAAACAGCGAATACAATTCAAAAGCAAAAGCAATCGCTTATACATTAAAAAATAATTTATTTATTGCTAATGCAACAAGCTCAAAAATTGCAGTAACTGAAATTGAAGACAAAACTATAGTTTCTGGGCAGGCTATTCATAGAAGTGAATTTGGAATTGTAAAAGGAACTTTTTGGAGTCCTGAAGGAAATTATTTAGCATTTTATCAGAAAGACGAAAGTAATGTAACTGATTATCCTTTGGTAGATATTAATACCTATCCTGCCTCATTAAAAAATATAAAATACCCAATGGCAGGACAAGGAAGCGAACGAGCAAAAATTGGTATTTTCAATTTAAAAACTCAAACAACCTCTTACCTTGATATTGATACCTCAGATGAACATTATTTAACTAATTTATCCTGGACTCCAGATGAAAAATATGTATTGGTTGCTGAAATAAATAGAGGACAAAATCATTATTGGTACAATAGATACAATGTCGAAACCGGTAAAAAAGTTAATACCTTATTTGAAGAAACAAATGATAAATGGACTGAACCAGAATTTGACGCAGTTTTTATACCAAAAAGCACAACCAACTTTTTATGGTTTAGCGAACGTGACGGTTTTATGAATTTGTACCAATATACAACTGAAGGTAAATTAGTAAAACAACTTACAAATTTTAAATGGGTTGTTACTGGAATTTTAGGTTTTGACACCAGTGGCAAAAATGTATTTATAACTGGAACTAGTCAAGACGCAAGAGAAACTCATACGTTTAAAGTAAATATAAAAACAGGTAAATACATAAAATTAACAACTGAAAACGGAACGCATAACACGCAGTTAAACTCTAATGGAAATTATTTAATTGATAGTTATAGTAATTTAAATACTCCTAATACCACTAAAATTATAACAACAAAAAATGGCAAAACAAATGTTATCTATACTGCCGAAAACCCGTTAAAAGATTATAATTTAGGAACTACCGAATTTGTTACTTTAAAAGGAAATGACGCAACAAATTTGTATACAAGAGTTATAAAACCTGCTAATTTTGATGCTACAAAAAAATATCCTGTTTTAATTTATGTATACGGAGGCCCACATGCGCAAATGGTAACAAATTCTTGGCTTGGTGGTGCAAGTTTATGGATGCCTGCTTTTGCAACTTTAGAAAATTATATCATTTTTACCTTAGATAACAGAGGTTCTGCAAACAGAGGTTTTGCTTTTGAAAGTATCATTCACCGTAATTTAGGGAATGCCGAAATTGAAGATCAGTTAACTGGTGTTGATTATTTAAAATCTTTAAATTACGTAGATTCTGAAAGAATTGCCATTAATGGGTGGAGTTATGGCGGATTTATGACTACAAGTTTAATGCTGCGCAATCCTGGTATGTTTACTACTGCTGTTGCCGGTGGCCCTGTAATTGACTGGAAATACTACGAAGTTATGTATGGTGAGCGCTATATGGATACGCCACAAGAAAATCCTGAGGGATATGAAAAAACAAAAGTGGCTAACTACATTAAAAATTTAGATGGGAAAATGTTGATTATTCATGGAAGTGTAGATCCAGTTGTAGTACCACAACATAGTATGACACTATTGCAAGAAGCTGTAAAACAAAAAGTGCAAATAGACTTTTTTACATATCCAATGCATGAGCACAATGTACGTGGAGTTGACCGTGTGCATTTAGTAGAAAAAATGTTAAAATATATTGTTGAAAATAATAAATAATTCAACTTTAATGAACACAATTATAAGATTAATTAGCGCAGATAAAAATTCAATTGTAAAAATTGAAAAAGGTGAATTAATAAGTTACAAAAAAGATAGAGAAGAATTAATGCATCAAAAAGGAAATCCAGGCTGGAGAAATTCGGATACTGAAATGTTCCCAATTATTGGTCCAACTGAAGCTAATAAATTTATTATTTCAACTCCAAAAGGAAATTACAACCAAGATCAACATGGGCTTTTAAGAGAATTAACTTATAATTTAGTGGAAGACTGCAGTAACACTTCTGCAGTTTATCAAAAAAAATATGCTGCTTATACTGCTGTTGAAAATTCAAAATATCCTGAAAAATCTTCAGTAAGATTGGTTTCCTGGCCATATAGTTTTACATTTTTTAAAAAGTACGAATTATCAAATAATTCTTTGAAAATTACTTTTGAAATTAATGCAGAAATAGGTATGCCTTTTATGCTGGGCTACCATCCTGCTTTTATGCTAAATGGAAATTTAGATGAAATAATTTCAGTTGAAAAACACGAGATTAGTATGTCTAAAATAATGGAAGGTGGAGATACCGCCTACCCTATTTTAAATACTAATGAAATAAAATTAATTAAAAAAAATGGTTCTAATATAGCTTTAAAAATAACTGGTTTTAACAATTTTATGTTGTGGACGCCTGTTAACAATATGTTATGTATGGAGCCTATTACGGCATATCCATATAATGGAGGTACACTACTTTCAAAAGAACTTTTTAATATTTCTAATGGAGTTGACATTTTCGAAGTTTTAATAACTCCATATAATTAATTTATAGAAAACTATTTGCAGGTAGTTATATCTTTTTTAATATATTTTTTCCAGTTATTGCCATAGCTGTTAACACTCCTGAAAATAGCGCTCCTCCTACACCTGCAGTTACAATATCCTGACCAGTTAAGAAAAAGTTTTTAATTGGTGTGCGGGGTTTTAAAAAGGATTGTCTAAATCTGGATGGGCTGTGGTCTAAACCATAAATTTCTCCTTTTTCATAATTCACAAAATGTTTTGTTGTTAAAGGTGTTGATAGTTCATAACAATTCACTTTTCCCTTCAAACGTGGTAATTGTTTGAATAATTCTTTTAATAAACGTTGAGAAAACTCTTCTTTAATAGCTTCATAGTCTTCTCCCCTTTTCTTCCAACGTGTATCAGTCCATTTTTCAAAAGTTTCATAAGGAATTAAAGTAATAATATCTATGGTACTTTTTCCTGGATAACGATTAGACCAGTCTGGATCTTTGGCTGAAGGAAAAGAAAGATATACAACAGGAAATGGTTGCGATAAATCTTCTAAATAGTTTTTCACACATGTATCGTGATCGCCTTCGGCAGGATAAACCCAATAATTGGTTTTTGGAAGTTGTAATTCCTCTGGTGTTCCTTCTAAACCAATATATAAACTTGCATGTGCAACTGATTGTTTTACTTTTTTTAATTGCTCTTTTAATTTATGTTTTTTAACTATTTCAATTGGCAACAACTTGTTATAAGTAGTCATTATTCCAGCATTGCTAACTATGTTTTTGGCATAGATTTTTTTTCCATCTTTCATTAAAACACCAAGAGCTGTGTTTTTTTTAATAAGTACTTCTTCAACTTCTGCATTAATTAAAATGGTTCCACCTGCTGCTTCAATTACTGAATCTATTGTTTTAACTATTTGCGAAGAACCTCCAATGGGAAAACTTCCTCCATCAAAATAATGGCGTGCCACTGAAGCGTGCATATAAAAACTACTTTCCTTAGGTGCCAAACCATAATCACCATATTGTCCTGTTAACACCTTTATCAATAGTTCATTCTTTGTTAAAGAACTCAATACTTCATAAGTTGTTTTATCTGCATATTTGTAAAAAGGCTTTTTTAGATAAATACCTATTGTATTTTCTAAAAAAGAAGGCATTGCTTTACTTATATAATAATTTTTACTGGATTTCGCCGCTTTAAAAACCAAATTTACATAGGTATCTATTGCCTGCTCTTCATCTGGAAAATATGAAATTAGTTGCTTTTTAAAATTCTTAACTCCTTTTACAAAATTGAAATGCTTTTCGCCAATCACAATGCGGTCATAAACCTCTCCTATATCAGCCCATTTTAATTTGTTATTGCTAACATAGTTGAACAATTTTCTTAAAACGCCATTTTTACGTTGCATTTCACCTATATAATGAATTCCC
>Ga0102812_10003371_pt1 | contig 10486 bp, 4 predicted proteins | sample ColrivemetaGS713_FD_79334 | JGI IMG/M metagenome (GOLD analysis project Ga0102812, IMG submission 79334) | Estuarine microbial communities from the Columbia River estuary - Flood tide ETM metaG S.713 | ecosystem: Environmental > Aquatic > Marine > Intertidal zone > Estuary | place: USA: Columbia...
CAGCGACTTTGCTAACGCGCCTTTCGTTGTCGATTGTGGGACGACCGGTACAACAACCGTTACCTATACCGTCACGGATGACTGTGATAACAGCACCGACTTTGTCGCTACTTATACCGTCGTCGATACCACACCACCTGCGATCATCTGCCCAGCAGATGTAACCGTCGAGTGTGGCAATCCTACCGATCCGAGTGCCACAGGAATGGCTACAGGTAGCGATATCTGCGGTACAGTAACCATCACCTTCACCGATGACTTCGACCCAGCTTGTGGTAACACCGGCACGATCACTCGTACCTGGAAAGCGACTGACGAGTGTGGGTTGATGACAACCTGTGTACAGATCATCACTGTTGTCGATACTACGCCTCCGGTGATTACTGGCCCATTACCAGACGGTGCTACCATGAACGTAGAATGTAATCTGCGCGATCCTAACTGGACGCCATTTATGGTTACAACCGATGACCTGACGATCACCGACAATTGTTCGGCACGGCCGGATATTACGGTAACCTACGAGGATATCCTGGAAGAAGAAGGAGAATGTGGCGTTTCCGATTTCCTAAGCCTCTGGCGTTGTGTCTGGACGGCAACGGATGAATGTGGAAACACAACCACTTATACACTCTTCCTGCGCATCGTGGATACGCAAGGCCCAGTTTGGACCTCCTTCCCAGAAGATGTCGGTATCCAATGTGACGAGTTTATGCCTTATTTGAGACCAACGGCTGAAGACGCTTGTTCCGAGGTGGAAATTTCCTACGAAGATACTCGTATCGACGGTGATTGTGAAAACAGCTATACCATTCGCCGTCGCTGGACAGCAACGGACGGGTGTGGCAACGCTACGATAGATGACCAATTCATCAACGTATCCGACAATACTCCACCAGTGATGAACTTCACCGACGAGTACGTCAGTGGATACAGCGACGGCCAGGAGGTATTCGTTGATTGCGGAGATTTCAGTAAAATCACGAAGCTACGCTACGCTGTAAGAGCTATTGACAATTGCAGTGGCGTACGCGAAGTAGATTTTGAATACGAAGACTTCGGACTATTCAGCTGTGCTGAAGATGGCTACATGGGTCACCTCGTGACACGTTGGACAGCCATTGATGATTGTGGAAATTCAAGTACAGTGACCCTGTATTGGTTCCTGACGGATACCACACCGCCTATGCTGCAAGGTGTACCGGATGATGCTTGTGTAACCACTTTACCGCCGGCACCCAATGTACAAGCAGTTGATGATTGTGAGTTTGCCGTATTGGAATACACCCAATCCGATCCTGTCGATTGTGAGGGCGGGCAGTACGTGGAACGCACCTGGACGGCAACCGATGTTTGTGGTAACACTACTAGTGCTACCCAGCGAATTACCATAACGAACGGCGGTGGCGCCGGTCCTGACGTTAACGTGAACCTGCCTGACTTTAGTGGCTTGCCTTCGGGCAGTACTGTTCAGTTGGTAGCGGAATGCGACGAAAACGGATCTTGGATAATTCCTGATTTCGGCACAGCGGTAGAAACGGGTACTGGTTGTGGCGCGGTAGAAGTACGTACCGATGTTCAATTGCTGAACAATGGCAGTTGTAGTACAACGGGGTACATTGCGCGTTACCAGCTCACTGTTTTTGCAGCAGATTTGTGTGATAATACAACGGAATACGTACTGTTTATCGAACTGATCGACACTACCCCACCCGTTGTGGCAGGACCAGCAGAACTGATTCTTTCTTGTGGAGAAGCGATTCCTGACGTTGAAGCCAGCGATGCGTGTAACGCAATTGCCAGCATTACCTTCATGGATTCCGAACCCATCACAGCCAGCTGTCCGAACAGTCCGCTAGCCTTTGAAAGAATCTGGTCGGTAACTGACGCCTGTGGTAATACGACGGTCTTTGCGCAAAGCATTACCATCATCGATGACCAGGGGCCAATATTCAGTAATGTACCAGCTGATGCCTGTAACGACACCACGATTCCCGGGCCAGTAACGGCCTTCGACGAATGCAGTGGCATGAACGTAAACGTAGACTTCAGTGAATCTACCAGTAACGAAGCTGATTGTGGCCAAGTACTCACCCGCACCTGGACAGCAACGGATGCCTGTGGGAATACTTCGGTAGCTACGCAACAAGTCTTCTTTACCGATGACAGTGCTCCTGTAATCGAATTCGCACATCCACTCTTAACAGCTCTGGAAGCGGACGAAGAGTTGATCCTGCCGGTAGACTTTACTTATGGCAACCCACAGGAAATCTACGACTTCGGTAACGAAGCTGTTAGCATCGAGGACAACTGTGCCTCTAACCTGACCGCCGTACTTACCGTAACTGACATTACCGAAGAAGGTGATTGTGTGAGCAATGGCTACCTAGCCCGTTTGCGCCTAACCTGGACGGTGACTGATCCTTGTGGCAATAGTGCTAAGATTAGTATCATCCTCATTTATGTGGATACCTACGGACCAGAAATCTTCTATGTACCAGCGAATCTGGTGCTTTACTGCAATGACCCTATCCCGGCACCGGCTGAAGTCTTCCTCAAAGACAATTATGATCAAGACATCGATATGGTGTTCGAGGAAATTGAAGTGGTAACCGATTTCGGTCTGCGTATCATTCGCCGCTGGACGGCTAACGATGATTGCGGAAACGTGACTGTGGAAGAACAGTTTATCGACATCTATGGCAATACGCTGGCGTGTGAGTTCGAGGTGCCTGAAATCATCCTCTGCAACTCAGACAACAACCAGATCACTGTCATTGCCAGCGGCGGCACCGCACCGTATACTTACAGCTGGGAGATGACGGACTGTGATGGCTTCCTCACCTCCGACCCAACGAATGCTACGGTATTCTACACGGTTGGTTATACCACGCAAAACTTCTCCGTAACGATCACTGATGCAAACGGTTGTCAGCGCATTTGCACCACGAGTGTAGTGTGTGAGAAAGAGGAACAGGAAGGTTTCCCCAGCCTGATGGGCAATGGAGAGGTCGACTTTAGCATCTACCCCAACCCGGTAGATCGTGAACTGAGCATTAAGGCCAGCGTACTAGCGGATATACCCGTTACCGTTGGAGTCTACAGCCTCTACGGTCAGGTGATGTTCCAGAAGGAACTGCCATCCTGGCCCCAGGAGGGCTACCAGATCGACACCGAAGGATTGCCCAATGGTACTTACATCATTAAACTGGAAATGGAGGGATTGAATCCGCTCGTCCAGCAGGTAATTGTGTTGCACTAATTGTGTATTCTATCGTCAGCAATGAATAGCTGACCTCTTTAAGACAGTGGCGTACCTCCCTTGCGGAAAGTACGCCACTTTTTTTATTAATACTCCGTCGGTTCAGCCTCTGAGATCACCAAAGGGATCACCCTGCGAATCGCCAACTGATGCTCCATCGGCAAGCTTTCGTAGTGTTGTTGATAACGGCGCTGGGCGGCTTCCTCCCACAGTTCCTGATAGGCTCCTTTTAATTCATTGTAGACCTGGAGATAGGCCTCAAAGCTGGTCGCCCGGTCATTGATCAGGGAGAGCACAGCCTTGTTGGAAGCTTCGGCCAGTTTGGCGTCCGCTTGTGGATTCATGATGAAGGTTTTTACCCGTTCACGAATAGCTTCCAACGCTATCTCTTCATCGCGCAGCATGTACTGGTTGTTGGCATTGATCGAGATCTGCATCAGGTTACGTTCTTTGATAGACACTGACGCGTGAGTCGTATCCCAAGGTGGCAACTTCACCAATATGCCACTGTCTGACATAATAGTGGTGGTAACCAAAAAGAAAATCAGGAGGAGAAAAGCGATGTCGGCCATGCTTCCAGCGTTGACTTCCGGAGCGGCTCTTCTGGCAATGGTACGTTTCATGGCAGGTAAGTTTTGTGTGAATAATGTCAAATGCTTACCTGGTAGCTTATGCATACTTAGACAAGATGATGCCATTGCTAGAAATGGTGCTTACCTTTACACAAAATAGTAGTTCTCTTTTTCCAGAAAACGTAGCCACCGAGGTTTTTTTTTAGCCACTAAAGCTCTAAAACACGAAATTACACAGAAGGGGTTTTCAGCCACAGAGGTACGGAGACACGGAGTTTTTTTAAAAAAAACCGACCTACTTAAAATCTCAGTGCCTCAGTGTCTTCGTGGCCAGGAAAAGTAAAAATGGAAATCACTGCCTCAAAATCAAGTTGTCATGGACGCCAATTTCTTCTTTAAAGCCCTGCACGTCGTAGGTTTCGTTTCCTGGTTTGCCGGGCTTTTTTATTTGGTGCGCATTTTTGTGTACCTGGTCGAAGCCGACGAGCGTGAAGAACCCGCCCGAGGGATCCTCACCGAACAGTTTCAGGCGATGGCCTGGCGGGTCTATAAGATCATTTGTAATCCAGCGATGATGATTACCTGGGTGGCGGGGCTTACGATGCTGGGGCTTGATCTGGCGGGGGTTACTTCCTATGCTTATTTTTCGGCAGGCACCCCTGGCTGGTTGCACCTCAAATTGCTGCTGCTCGTGCTGCTTACCGTTTATCACCTTTATTGTAAAAGACTGATCATCAAGATGGAAGCCGGGGAGCGCCCGCTTTCCGCCTGGCAATTCAGGATGTTCAACGAGGTGCCTACCCTGTTTTTGGTCAGTATCTCTTTCATTGCTGTGTACGGCAAAGTGGGCAGACTCAATTATCTTTATTTATTGCTAGGAGTGGGCCTTTTTGCGGGTCTGGTATACCGGGGTGCGGTGGCTTACCGGAACCGGAGGGCGAAAGAGGAATAAGTTTTCTCCAGATCTAGAGCAGGTAAATGACTACTACAACATCTACCTGCCGGAAGACTGGCAAGACCGCTCGTTCACGCTACGGGTACTCTACGGCGAATTGCACCAACACGAGGAAAACATTGACCTTGAAACAAGTATCAATGGCGCTATCCACTATTAGGGTAACTAATTACCAAAAAAAAGGGACGCTTTACCAAGCGCCCCTTTTTTTTACCGCGTCAAATACATGTAACGTTGCCGATCAAGCTCCCGGAAAAACGGATCGGTCAAATCCTTGATAAAGTGAATGGCTTCACCCGTAGACTTCATCTCCGGCCCCAACTGCTTATCCACATTAGGGAACTTATCAAAACTAAAGACCGGCACCTTGATCGCAAACCCACTGGGCCGCGCATGAATGTGGTAGTCCTTCAGTTTTTTCACGCCCAACATCACCTCGGTCGCAATTTTCAGGTAAGGTACCTGGTACGCTTTGGCAATGAATGGCGTTGTCCGCGAAGCTCTAGGGTTGGCCTCGATGACGTAGACTTTTTCGTCCTTAATGGCGAACTGAACATTGATTAGACCACGGGTATTCAAGGCCTTCGCCAATTGCTCCGTGATTTCTACCATCTTATTCACCACCTCAACCGAAAGACTATAAGTAGGCAATACCGCCGCCGAATCACCAGAGTGAACTCCGGCTGGTTCGATATGCTCCATGATGCCCATGACGTGCACTTCGTCGCCGTCACAGATCGCATCTACTTCTGCTTCTTTAGCGCGATCCAGGAAGTGATCCACCAACACCCGGTTATCGGGCATGTGCTTGAAGATGTGCAGCACGTGGCGCTCTAGTTCCTCGTCGTTGATCACAATCCGCATATCCTGTCCACCAAGTACGTAACTCGGGCGTACCAACACCGGATAACCTACCTCGTTGGCTACGGCCAATGCCTGGTCGGCATCATCCGCTACGCCGTAATCAGGATAATTAATTCCCAATTCTTTCAAAAGATCAGAGAAGGCTCCCCGGTCTTCGGCCAGGTCCATGCTGGTGAAGTCCGTACCTATGATCTTGATCTCTTTTCGGTGCAGGGTTTCTGCCAGCTTCAGGGCGGTTTGGCCCCCCAACTGGACAATGACGCCTTCTGGTTGTTCCAGTTCAATGATTTCTTCCAGGTGCTCCCAGTAGACCGGCTCAAAGTAGAGCTTGTCCGCCACATCAAAGTCAGTGGAAACCGTCTCCGGGTTACAGTTTACCATAATGGCTTCGAAACCTGCTTCTTTGATAGCCATCAGGCCGTGTACGCAGCAATAATCAAACTCGATACCCTGCCCAATCCGGTTGGGGCCGGAACCCAGTACGATGATTTTCTTTTTATCGCTGGGAATACTTTCGTTTTCCCCATCGAAGGTGCTGTAGAAATAAGGCGTCTGGGCTTCAAATTCTGCGGCACAGGTATCCACCATTTTGTAAGTACGACGTACACCCAGCGTTTTGCGGTGCCGCGTCACCTGCTCTTCATCTACCCGTAGCACCCAGGCAATCTGAGCATCAGAATAACCCACTTCCTTTAATTCCCGCATAAAACTCTCCGGAAGGTCCTCCGCTACATTGAAGCGCATCAGGCGCTCCTCCATCTCCACCAAACGCTTGATCTGCTGGAGGAACCAGGGATCAATTTTGGTGAGTTTATGGATGGTCTTACTAGGCACACCCAGGCGCATAGCGTCTTTCAAGCGGAAAATTCTATCGTCACTTACCTTTTCCAGGCGCGTGAGGATATCCTCTGTACGTATCCATTCTTTCTTATCTGCGCCCAAGCCGGCGCGTCCTTGTTCAAGACTTTGGCAGGCCTTCTGCAAAGCTTCCAGGAAATTCCGCCCAATGCCCATCACCTCACCTACCGATTTCATCTGTAAGCCCAACTCGTGGTCTGCTCCCGGAAACTTGGCAAAGTTCCAGCGAGGCATCTTCACGATAACGTAATCGAGCGTAGGCTCAAAATAAGCGGAAGTCGTCTTGGTAATCTGATTTTTCAGCTCATCCAGGTTGTAGCCAATGGCCAGCTTAGCCGCAATTTTGGCAATCGGATACCCCGTAGCCTTACTAGCCAAAGCCGAAGAGCGACTCACCCGTGGATTGATTTCAATGACAATCAACTCCTCCGTTTCCGGGTTTTGCGAGAACTGGATATTACAGCCTCCGGCAAAATTCCCCAAGGAACGCATCGCCAGAATCGCCTGATCCCGCATTTCCTGGTAGGCAGTATCCGAGAGGGTCATGGCAGGTGCTACGGTAATCGAGTCGCCGGTATGAATCCCCATGGGGTCCAGGTTCTCTACCGTACAAATGATGACCACATTATCCGCAGCATCCCGCAAAAGCTCCAACTCAAACTCTTTCCAACCCAAAACGGCTTTCTCCACCAATACTTCGTGCGTGGGGCTCATGTTCAGACCGTGACGCAGCTTGGCATCAAATTCATCAGCCGTGTGGACAAATCCACCACCGGTTCCACCCAGCGTATACGAAGGACGAATCACCAGTGGGTAGCCAATCTTCTGGGCTGCTTCTTTTCCTTCTAAAAAGGAGTTGGCAATAAAAGAAGGAGCTACGCCCAACCCAATATTAATCATGTGTTGGCGAAAAGCCTCCCGGTTTTCAGCCAACTCAATGGCTTCCAGGTCAACACCGATTAACCTTACGTTGTACTTATCCCAGAGACCTACTTTTCCGGCTTCAATCGCCAGGTTTAGCGCGGTCTGCCCACCCATGGTCGGTAGTACGGCATCGATATGACGTTCCCGCAGAATATGCTCAAGGCTTTCTACCGTCAGGGGTAATAAATAGATATTATCCGCCGTCACCGGGTCGGTCATGATGGTAGCGGGGTTACTATTGATCAAGGTGACTTCTATACCTTCTTCGCGCAACGAGCGGGAGGCTTGGGTACCTGAGTAATCAAACTCACAAGCTTGACCAATAATAATAGGACCACTCCCAATGATGAGAACGGAACGAATAGACTGATCTTTTGGCATGGTTTTGCAATTTTGCGGCGTTTGCTACTCGAAAAGATTAAGGAAGGTGCTGAGCAACAAAACATAGGTTCGGCACAAATTGCGGGCAAAGATAGGGACTGTTGCCTTAATAGCAATGCTATGCTGCAAAATATCTCCAAAATAATCTTGTATCTTGGGGTTTAGGAACGTAAATCTATCAAATCAAGATGGTCATCAGAGTAGTCAAGGCCACGGATGACCTTCAATGATCAGTATTGACGGTAACTACAGCCATGGCACAAACCCTGGTATTGAAAACTTCTAAAGAATGGAAAAGGTTAACATGAACAATCGAAAAAACAACATTAATCCCCTTTCGCTTAATAAGATAATATGAAAGTCAAATTCTGCGGCGCCGCTCAGGAAGTTACCGGAAGCGCTCACCTACTCACGCTTGAAGACGGATACACCATCTTACTGGATTGTGGCCTTTATCAAGGCAACGACAAGGAGATGAAGGATTTTAATGAATCTTTCCTTTTTGATCCCGCCAAAATTGACTGTCTGATTCTTTCGCACGCTCACATCGATCATAGCGGCCGGATACCGAAACTGGTAAAAGATGGTTTCCGAGGCAGTATTTTTGCTACCCACGCCACCCGCAGCCTGTGCTCTATCATGCTCGTAGACAGTGCCATGATCCAGGAGCGCGATGCAGAATACTACAACAAACGCAACCCTAAAGAAAAAAGGGAGCCCCTCTACACCTCCAAAGATGTCCACGAAACGATGCAACTCTTTATGGGCTGCCCTTACGACAAGTGGATCAACGTCCGTGACAATGTCCAGGTTCAGTACCGCGATGCCGGCCATATCCTGGGCAGTGCCAGCGTGACCCTGCGGATTCACGAGAGCAACCGGACCATTCATTTTGGCTTCACCGGAGACATCGGCCGCCCCAACCGTCCCATCCTCCGCGACCCACAAAAGATGCCCGCCGTAGACTATATGATCTGTGAATCCACCTACGGCGATCGTGTCCACGACGAAAAACCCAAGGAGACTGAAAAATTTCTGCGCATCATTCACGAAGCCTGCGTGGAACGCAAAGGCAAACTGCTCATCCCGGCCTTCAGCGTGGGCCGCACCCAGGAAATCGTCTATATTTTAGACCAGCTCGAAAACCAAGGCAAGCTCCCAAGAATCCCCGTTTTTGTCGATAGCCCACTCGCGGTAAATGCCACCACCATTTTTGGCTCCCATCCGGAGTGTTACGACGAAGAACTGGAGAAGTACCTCCTCATGGACGACAACCCCTTTGGCTTCAATGATCTGCAATACATCAAAAAGGTCGAAGCCTCCAAGGCGCTCAACGGTATGAAGGAGCCCTGTATCATCATCAGCGCCTCGGGCATGATGAATGCCGGCCGTTCAAAGCACCACCTCTTTAACATGATCGAAGATCCCCGCAACACCCTGCTACTGGTGGGCTACGCTTCGCCACAAACCCCCGGTGGGAAAATTCGCAATGGCGCTACCGGACTCAAGCTTTTCGGTCAGTACAAGCAAGTCCTTGCCCACGTAGAACAGATGGATTCCTTCAGTGCCCACGCCGATCGCGAAGAGATCCGCGAATTCCTGCGCGGACAGGAACAGCACATCAAAAAAATATTCCTCGTTCACGGCACCCTCGACCGGCAGGAAAGCCTCGCCGGGTTGTTGAATGATGTTGGTTTCAAAGACGTGCAAATCCCCGAATTAGGCCAGGAATACGATTTGTAAACTCGCACCCCGACACGACCAACCGTAGAGACGCAGCACCGCTACGGCTTGAGGGTGTAAGGGTGTAAAAGTTGGAAAAGTGTAAGGGTTAGGTGATCGAATGGGGAAAATCATCCGCATCATCGCACCCCGCACCAAAAGTCGGCCCCGTAGGGATGCCTTCGGCAAAGTCGGAAGTCGGAAATTTGCTGAACCAAGAAACGTCGCAACCCTACCCAATCTTTGCAAATAAAAAAACCTCTGTGTCTCCGCGCCTCCGTGGCAAAAAAACTTTCGTGCTATTCCGTGTTTCCGTGCTTTAGTGGCTAAAAAGAGAAAGCTGTCAATAATTAAAAACGAGCAACCCAACCATTGCGCAATTCAAATTCCACCCCACCAACCAAATCAGTCCCCACCCTACGCTGGGAAAACGGGCAGTGGCGCAGCCTACCCGACGATGCCATCACGCCCGAGTGGCCCTTAAGTATCGGCATCTACGATCCTCAGCAGGATGAAACCATTGATCTCGCCATCACGATGCGTACGCCTGGTGCCGACGAGGCCCTCATTTGCGGTTACCTCTTCACGGAAGGTATCATCCAACGGGCCGGTGATATTGCAAGCATCAAGCTGATCAGCCCTACCGAGGCCCTGGTGACGCTAGCGGCCGAGGTAGATTTCCGGCCCGACAATTACCACCGCTTTGGCTATACCAATTCCAGCTGTGGTCTTTGCGGCAAGACCGACTTAGAGCAGCTCCAGCGCACCTTCTTTCATTTCCCCATTCCTGGCACCCCGGTGGTAGCGCCTTCCGTCCTTACCCAGATGCCCGCTGCCTTGGCACAAAAGCAACAACTCTTTGACCGCACCGGAGGCATCCACGCTGCGGCTTTGTTAAACACCAGTGGGGAGTTGCTTTCGTTGCAGGAAGATGTGGGCCGCCACAAC
>Ga0102812_10003372_pt1 | contig 10485 bp, 12 predicted proteins | sample ColrivemetaGS713_FD_79334 | JGI IMG/M metagenome (GOLD analysis project Ga0102812, IMG submission 79334) | Estuarine microbial communities from the Columbia River estuary - Flood tide ETM metaG S.713 | ecosystem: Environmental > Aquatic > Marine > Intertidal zone > Estuary | place: USA...
CCGCCCTGGATCATGAAGTCGGGGATCACCCGGTGGAAAATGGTGCCGTTGTAAAAACCTGCATCAACATAGGCGAGGAAGTTAGCCACCGTCACCGGTGACTTATCGGCAAACAGGCGCAGGGTAATATCGCCCTCACTGGTTTTGATGATCACCTGGGGGTTGGGCAGGTTGTTTTCGCCGGCGGCGGCCAATGGTGATAGCAGAATCAGGCAGCACAGTAACAGTTGTTTGAACACGGGTGTTTCTCCTAGGCCCAGCTTGAACTTTTACGCCGCTTGGGCCACAAGCGGGGTACGACGAGGGTAATGATCACGCCCAGGAATACTGCCAGGGCACCGTTGAGAAAATCTTCGCTATCGAGCTTATCCTGCAGGCGCTGGTTTTCCGACTGCAGCATTTCCACTTCCGAGCGCAGGGTTTCGCTTGCAACCACCAGGCGCTGATTATCCTGATCCAGTTGTAGCGCCTTACCAGAAATCTGCTTGAGCTTGGTCAGTTCATCCGCCACGGTTTCCAGTTCCGAGTCGGTATCGGTAACCGCGTTCAGCAGTTCCCCGCGTTCCGTTTCAAGCTGGTCGAGGGTTGCCTGCAACTCTGCACTGGACTGGGTCGCCTGCTCGGCGCGCCTGAGGGCTTCTTCCAGCTTGGTTTGTGCCGGGGCCTGGGTCATGAGGTACTGCGCGCGCATCCAGCCACTGCTGCCACCATCGGTGGTGATCTCTGCCCACTCGCCGTCGGCGGACAGCTGCTTCGCTGTCAGTCGCGTGCCGGAGGGCAGGCCGCGATGGGTGATGCGATAGTCAGTGCCCGCGCCGCTGCGCAGGGGGATATATTGTTTGTCGCTGATGTAGCGGATGTCCTGGGCCTGTGTGGCAGCTGACATCAGCATGGAAAACAGCAAAAAGGGTAGGGCAAATCGCAAAATAGAGTCCTTGTTGTCGTTCGATCCCGGGGGGTCGCCAGTGTACCCTTGATCGCGGCTGAAATTAAGCTCAGGGCAGTACCAGCTTGTAAGGTTTGACGCTGACTTTGCTGAATACCCCGGCATCTACATAGGGATCCGAGTCAGCCCAGGCGGTAGCGGCTTCCAGGCTGTCGAATTCTGCAATGATCAGGCTGCCGGTGAAACCCGCATCGCCCGGGTCGGGCGTGTCCAGCGCCGGGTGTGGCCCTGCCGCGAACAGCTTGCCCTGGTCGAGCAGCGCCTGCAGCCGTGCCAGGTGGGCCGGACGCGCCTGCATGCGCAGCGGCAGGCTGTTGGGTACATCTTCGCAAAGAATCGCGTAATACATGGGATGTTCCTATTTCTCGGTCAGTTGTTTGTCGGGCTTGGCCAGTTCGTCGCTGGCATCCTCGTCTTTGAGGTGCGGACTGATCAGCAGCGCGGTGAGAATGGTCAGCAGCAGGGTGAAGCCAATAGCCGAGTACATTTTGTAGCTCACCCAGGTGTCCTCGCTAAAGCCGTAGGCCACTACCAGGTTGAGCGCGCCGACGATGGCGAAATTGGAGACCCACAGCAGGTTGAGGCGGGTCCATATCAATTTGGGCAGGTGAATCTGGCTGCCCAGGGTGCGCTCCATCAGGTTCTTGGCGCCGATAAACTGTGAGCCGCCAAAGGCCAGGGCCAGGGCCCAGTTGAAAATGGTCGGCTTCCATTGGATGAACATCTGGTTGCGAAACACCAGGGTGGCGCCACCGAACACCAGTACCGCCAATAGCAGCCACACCAGTCGTTTTTCAAACTCCCGGGTCAGCGCATAGGTAATCACCACCTGCGCGACGGTGGCGATCATCAGTACAGCAGTGGCCGAGAAAATGCCGTCAAAGCTGTACTCCCAGGATCCCACCGCAATGCTTTCACCCTTGAGCTGGTAGGTGATGAAAAACAGGACGATGGGCAGGAATTCGGCTAATTGCTTCATGGATTGTGTACTACTCGGACTGTTACCATGGGTGATTCTCCGGCGGCCTGGCAGCTTTTTGAGCGCGCTGGAGCAGCTCGTTCGAGCCGCCATGAAAAAGTGACGGCTATGTATTGTAAAGGCTTATTGAAAAGGTAAGTGTAAAGATTGTGTTGATTGACTTCCATACCCATACCACCGCCTCGGACGGCGCTCTTACGCCAATGGAACTGGTGGAGCGTGCTGTAGCGCGCGAAATCGCGCTGTTGGCACTGACCGACCACGACACCGTGGCGGGCTACCGCGCAGTGGCCGGGGATTATAAACACAATTCGTCGGGCTTGCGGGTAATTCCCGGCGTTGAGTTCTCATGCCGGTGGTCGGCCACCACCATTCATATCCTGGGGCTGGGTATGGATTGCGACCACCCGTCAATGGGCACCGCGCTGGAGCGGCTCAATAGCGCCCGCCAGGCGCGCGGCCAGAAGATAGGCAGCCGGCTGGAGGCCCTTGGCTTCAAGGGTGCGCTACAGGGCGCCCTGGCGGAGGCCGGTGACAGCCAGTTGGGCCGACCGCATTTTTCTGCCTGGATGCTGGCCCAGGGCCATGTTAAAGATCACAACGAGGCCTTTGACAAGTACCTGGGCCAGGGCAAGACCGGTGATGTGAAAGCCTTCTGGCCGGAGTTGGACGAAGTGGTGGGGTGGATTACCCAGGCGGGCGGTGCGGCGGTGATTGCCCACCCGCTGAAATATCGCTTCACCCGGATGAAACTGCGCCGGCTGGTGATGGCGTTCCTGGCCGCGGGCGGTACCGGTCTGGAAATCCTCAGCGGAGCCCAGACCGCTGATCAGACCACCCAACTCAAGGCCATGGCGCGGGAATTCGACATGGAAGTGTCGCTGGGTAGTGATTTCCACCGGGATGCCCCCTACGCCCCACAACTGGGTGTAGAATTGCCCCGCCTGGAAGGACTGCGCGGCATATGGGAGCGCTGGCCTGCCCAGGCCTGAATTGTTCCCGACAGCCAAGAGAGACCGCAGTGAGCCAGTTTTTCCAGATTCATCCCGAGAACCCACAGGCCCGGCTGATTCGCCATGCGGCAGATATTATCCGCGAGGGCGGGGTGGTGGCCTATCCCACCGATTCGGCCTATGCGCTGGGTTGCCATATTGGCGACAAGAACGCGCTCGACCGGATACGCCGCATCCGCAAGCTCGATGACCGCCACAATTTCACGCTCATGTGCCGGGACCTGTCGGAGATTGCCACCTACGCCAAGGTCGACAATACCGCCTATCGCCTGCTGCGCCATTGCACACCCGGGCCCTATACCTTCATTCTGCGGGCCACGTCCGAGGTACCCCGGCGCCTGATGCACCCCAAGCGCAAGACCGTGGGGCTGCGGGTGCCTGACAACCCTATTGCCCAGGCCCTGCTGGCAGACCTTGGTGAACCGCTGATGAGCGTCACCCTGATTATGCCCGGAGACGAGTATCCACTGATCGATCCCTATGATATTCGCGATACCCTCGAGCGCGAGGTAGACCTGGTCGTCGATGGCGGCTACTGCGGGATGGAGGTCACCACGGTGGTTGACCTGGCCGATGAAACGCCGCTGAGTCTGCGCGCTGGCAAGGGAGATTTGACGCCATTCGAGGATTAATCGGGTATACTGCCGGCAGGCCCGGTTGCAACCGCGACGTCAGGTTCAGAATAAAACAGGTAGACCCGTGGCAGCGAAAGAATCCAACCCTGAAACACCCAATTCAACCCCTCCCGCGGACGCTCGCGCTGCCGCCGGGTTACATGGCCCTGGCCTGCAACAGCAGGGGGAAATGCCTTTCGCGGTGGTGATGGGCAAGGCCATGACCGAATTACCCAGGGACCTGTACATCCCGCCGCAGGCTCTGGAAGTATTTCTCGAGGCCTTTGAGGGCCCCCTGGACCTGCTGCTATACCTGATCAAACGCCAGAATCTGGATATTCTCGAGATCGACGTCTCGCGCATCACCGAGCAGTACATGGTGTACGTCGACATGATGGATGCCATGCAGTTCGAGCTGGCTGCCGAGTACCTGCTGATGGCGGCCATGTTGGCTGAAATCAAGTCCAGGATGCTACTGCCGCGCTCCAGCGAGGCGGAGGAAGACGAGGAGGACCCCAGGGCGCAACTTATCCGCCGCCTGCAGGAATACGAACGCTTCAAGAAAGCGGCAGAAGATATTGAGGAAATGCCCCGCCTGGAGCGCGATACCTGGGTGGGAAGCGCCAATCCCCCGGACCTGAATCGCACCCGGCCTGACCCGGATGTGGATATGCGCGAGCTGTTGCTCTCCCTCGGGGAGGTGCTGCGCCGGGCTGATATGTTTGAGAGCCACCATATCCAGCGAGAGGCGCTGTCGACCCGGGAGCGGATGTCCGAAGTATTGGAGCGCTTGTCCGGGCAGCAGTTTGTACCCTTTGTCGCGCTGTTTTCAGCCCGGGAGGGGCGTCTGGGGGTGGTTGTCACCTTCCTGGCCATTATGGAGCTCATCAAGGAATCACTGGTAGAGATAGTGCAGACCGAAAATTTCGGTCCTATCCACGTCAAGGCAAGGTCGGAGTAGCATGGCAGAAACCGGGTTAGTACAGATTATCGAAGGCGCATTGCTGGCAGCGGGCAAGCCGCTCACCGTGCCGCAACTGGCGGAATTGTTTGACGAGCAGGAGCGCCCTGCCAACGCCGATATACGCGAGGCCCTGGAGCAGGTTGCCGAGCGTTGCGAGGACCGCGGCTTCGAGCTGCAGGAAGTTGCCAGCGGGTTTCGTTTCCAGGTGCGCCAGTCACTGAGCCAGTGGGTTGCTCGCCTGTGGCATGAGCGCCCACAGAAATACTCCCGCGCCCTGTTGGAAACCCTGTCGCTGATTGCTTACCGCCAGCCTATTACCCGTGGCGAGATCGAGGAGATTCGGGGCGTTGCAGTCAGTTCCAATATCATCAAGACCCTGCATGAGCGGGAGTGGATCCGCGTGGTCGGGCACCGCGATGTGCCGGGTCGGCCGGCAATGTATGCCACCACCCGCCAGTTTCTGGATTACTTCAACCTGAAGACGCTGGACCAGCTGCCGGCGCTGGCTGAAATTCGCGACCTGGAAACCCTGAACGTGGAACTGGGCTTCAGTGACCCGGAGGGTCCGGCTGAAACTGATGCTGACAGCGCCGAGGTTGCGGAAGGCAGTCCGGCTCCCCTGACCGTGGTCGGTGGCACTGAATTTGTCGCCGCCGGGGTTGAGGCTGCAGTGGCCGCTGAAGCTGCCGTTGAAGAAAGCCCCGCAACTGACAGCGACCAAGCCGACGATACCGATGACGACGACGATGACGATAACGTTGTCGCTGAAACCACCACTGGACCCACGCCGCACCCATGATCGATAAAACCCCTGCAGGCCCCGCCGCGGCAGAGCCCGTTACCAAGGCCGGCGAAAAATTACAGAAAGTATTGGCTCGCGCCGGCCTGGGCTCGCGCCGGGAGATGGAGCGCTGGATCGAAGAGGGACGCATCGCCGTTAATGGCAAGACAGCAAAGCTCGGAGACCGGGTAGATGAGCGCGCCCGTGTCAACGTGGATGGGCGACCGTTGAATCTCGCTCCCGCCGAGGAAACCCGCTGTATTCTCTACCATAAGCCTACCGGCGAGGTCTGCTCCCGCAAGGACCCGGAAGGGCGACGGACTGTTTTTGAGCGCCTGCCCAAACTGAAATCCGGGCGCTGGATTTCCATAGGCCGACTCGATTTCAATACCTCGGGCGTACTGCTGTTTACCACCGACGGCGAGCTGGCCAATGCCCTGATGCACCCCTCGTCCAATATCGAACGCGAATATATGGTGCGGGTGATGGGCAAGGTCGAAGAGGACATGCTCAAGCGGATGACTGACGGGGTGATGCTCGAGGATGGCATGGCGCGATTCACCGATATCCAGGACGGTGGTGGCGACGGCATCAATCACTGGTTTTATGTGGTGCTGATGGAAGGGCGCAATCGGGAAGTGCGGCGCCTGTGGGAATCACAGGGGCTGACGGTGTCGCGTCTCAAGCGGGTACGTTACGGCGAGGTGTTTATTCCCTCCAAGGTCAAGCAGGGCCAGTGGATCGAAATGCCTCCCGCCGAAGTCAAAGGGCTGTACCGCATGGCCAACCTGCCGATGAAAGAAATGAAGCGCGGCACCATCAAGGAACGCGAGGTCATGGAGCGCCAGTTCGGCAAGCGCCAGGGCCGTGGTGTTGCCAAAAAGAAGGGTCACCCGGGCACTAGCGGACGCTGAAGGCCTGCCCGGTCACGCCGATACTGTCATCTCCCATCAGGTACAGGTACACGGGCATGATCTCCTCCGGCGCGGGATTGGCCGTGGGCGTCTCACCCGGATAGGCGCCGCGTCGCATGGCGGTGTTGGTGGCGCCGGGGTTCAGGCTGTTCACCCGTATGTTCGACGTGTTTTCCAGTTCGTCTGCCAATACCTGCATGAAACCCTCGGTGGCAAACTTGGATACCGCATAGGCGCCCCAGAACGCCCTGCCGATGCGACCGACCCCTGAGGACGTGAACACAATCGACGCCGTCGGTGCCGCCTGCAACAGGGGCAGCAGATGGCGGGTCAACAAAAACTGCGCATTGACGTTGACCTGCATGACCTGTTCCCAGCTGGCGTAGCCGGCACTTTCTATCGGCCGCCGTTCCCCCAGGATGCTGGCGTTGTGCAGCAGGCCGTGCAGTTGGCCAAACTCCTCTTGCAGTCCCTGCGCCAGGTGAATGCAGTTTTCCTCGGTGACCGTCGCCAGGTCCAGCTCTACCAGGGCCGGCTTGGGGCCACCAGCAGATTCGATTTCATCGTATACCGCCTCCAGCTTGCTGCCGGTGCGCCCTAGCAGGATCACGGTGGCACCGTGGCTGGCATAGGCGAGGGCGGCGGCGCGACCGATGCCGTCTCCGGCGCCGGTAACGAGGATAACGCGGCCTTGCAGGAGCGCGGCGGCTGCCTGGTAATCGGTGGGGGCGGTGATCGGGTTCATGCTGTCCTCTTTGGTGTCTCAGCCCAGGATCAGGGCCTGCAAGTCGGTGCTGTGGTCGACATGGGCATTGGCGCCCCAGCCGCGGGAGTCATCGTCGGCCTCTATATAACCGTAGCCCGCAGCGATGGTATACATCCCTGCGCTGCGCCCGGCCTCGATATCGCGCAGGTGATCGCCCACGTAGATGGCCTGGTGAGGCGCGCAGCCGAGGTCGTGACAATTGCGGTACAGGGATTCCGGATGGGGTTTGCGGTTGGTCACATCGTCGGGACATACCACACTGCCGGGAGCGGGATCGAACCCCAGGCTCGCCAGCAGTGGCACGGTGTACGCCCGCGGCTTGTTGGTGGCTATGCCCCAGCCAATGCCACGCTGCTGCAGGGATTGCAGGAGCTCAACGATGCCGGGGTAGGGGCTGGCCAGGCTGCCCAGTACCTCACTGTACAGTTCCAGCAGGCGCAGCCGCTTGCTCTCAAATTCGGGTGCCTCCTCGCTGATGCCCAAACCCAGGGCGACCAGCGCCCTGGCACCGTTGGATACCGAGGCGCGAATACGCTGCGGGTCCATCTCGCCCAGGCCATGTTCGGCGCGCAGGGTCTGCACCACGGGGACAAATTCATCAGCGGTGTCGACCAGGGTGCCGTCCAGGTCAAAGATGACGGCCTTCAGTTGCTTTGGTGGGGAGTTCATAGAGGTTTGGTCGCGCGCAGCATGTAGTTGACGCTGACATCCCTGGGGTTGAGCCGGTATGCCTTGGTAATGGGGTTGTAGGTGAGCCCGGTCATGTCCTTCAGTACCAGCCCGGCCTCGCGGATCCAGCCCGCCATTTCCGAGGGCTTGATGAATTTGGCGTATTCGTGGGTACCGGCGGGCAGCAGTTGCAGGATGTGCTCGGCGCCGACAATAGCAAACATGAAGGCCTTGGGATTGCGATTGATGGTGGAGAAGTACAGGCTCGCCCCGGGTTTGGCCAGGGCGGCGCAGGCGTCGATCACCGAGGCCGGGTCGGGCACGTGTTCGAGCATCTCCAGGCAGCACACGACATCAAAACTGCCGGGCTCCTGCTCGGCCAGATCCTCGGCGGTGGATTGCAGGTAGCGTACGTCCACCCCCGACTCGAGCTGGTGCAGCCTGGCCACTGACAGGGGCGCTTCGCCCATGTCGATGCCGGTCACCGTGGCGCCGCGCTGGGCCATCGACTCGGCCAGGATCCCACCGCCACAGCCCACATCCACCAGTTGCTGGCCGGCCACCGGGGAATGGCGGTCAATGTAGTTGGCGCGCAGTGGATTGATCTCGTGCAGCGGGCGGAACTCGCTGCTGCGGTCCCACCAGCGGGAGGCCAGGGCCTCGAATTTGGCGATTTCCTGTGGGTCTACATTGCTTTTAGCGGTCATGTCCTGGCATTCATCCTGGTCGGTTCTTGCTTTGGTTCGAGCTCTGGTTCAAGTGCGGGTGTTGCTGATACGTTGCTGCCATGCGCGGGTGCGCGCGGCCAGTTCGGGCAGGTCGATGCCTGTCAGCTGTCGCTCGTGCAGCACCGGTCTGCCATTTATCCAGCTGTGGGTCACCTGGCTGCCATTGGCCGAGTACACCAGCTGCGACAGCGGATTGTACAGCGGCTGGGTCTCCGGCTGGGACAGGTCCACGGCGATCAGGTCGGCCTGCTTGCCGATCTCCAGGCTGCCAATTATTGCCTCCAGGCCCAGTGCCCTGGCGCCGTTGATGGTTGCCATGGCCAGTGCATCGGCAGCGGGCAGGGCGGCGGCGTCGCCGCTGTGCAGTTTGGCCAGCAGCGCCGCGGTTTGCATCTCACCGAAGAGGTTGAGGTCATTGTTACTGGCGGCGCTGTCAGTGCCGAGTGCCACATTGACGCCTTTGGCCTGCAGCCTGGCAACCGGACAGGCACCGGAGGCCAGTTTCATGTTGGATTGGGGGCAGTGCACCACGTGGGCGCCGGTGGCTGCCAGCAGGGCAATGTCCTGGTCTCCCAGGTCGGTCATGTGTACGCACTGGGTGCGCGGGCCTATCAGTCCCAGCCGGTGCAGGGTGTCCAGTGGCCGCTCGCCGTTCTGCTCCACCGCTTGCAACACTTCGCCGCGGGTCTCGTGCAGGTGAATCTGGATAGCGATGTCGAGCTCGGCTGCCAGGGTGGCGACCTTCACCAGGTTGGGTTCGGATACGGTGTAGGGTGCGTGGGGGCCAAAGCCCACGGTCACCAGTTCACTGTGCTTGACGACATCGCGCAGGGCCAGGCCTTTGCTGATGTATTCATCGGCGTTCTGGGCCCAGGTAGTGGGGAAATCCAGGACCGGGAAGGTCAGCTGGCAGCGCATGCCCAGGCGCTCGGCGGTGGCAGCCGCGGCATCCGGGAAAAAGTACATATCGCTGAAGGTGGTGGTGCCGCAGCGGATCATCTCGGCGATCGCCAGCTCCACGCCATCGCGGACGAAATCAGCGCTCACATGGGCCGCCTCCAGCGGCCAGATATGCTGTTCAAGCCAGGGCATCAGCGCCAGGTCATCGGCAAAGCCGCGCAACAGGCTCATGGCGGCGTGACCGTGGCTGTTGACCAATCCCGGCATGAGGGCATGACCCGGTAATTCCAGTACCCGCTGCGCGCGGATAGCCCCGGCCTCGGCGCGCGGCAGCAGGGCAGAAATGCGATTGCCGGTGATGGCAATACTGTGGTTCTCCAGTACCGCCCCATGGGGAACCACCGGCGCTATCCAGCCGGGGTGAATCAGGGTGTCAGCGGTCTGCTGTTGGGCGCTCATAGCGGGGCTCTTGTCGATCTGGGTGCTGGTCAAAATATCGCCAATTTTCCGGCCTGCTGCCCGGATTGGCGAACCAGCGCGGAAGTATAACCGCAAATTCCCGAAAGCTGCCCCAAAGTCCCCGAAATCCAGCAAAAACATAGCGAGCGGGCCGTATCTCCCGTATAATTCGCCGCTTATGTCCCGGGCGATGAGAGCCGCATATTCCGCCCTGCAGGATAGCTTTCCGGAAACCGTCAACAGTCATAATAAAGCCCCCTTCGGGGCGCTGAAGGAAACCGTTTTACATGGGTGAAATAGCCAAAGAAATTCTTCCCGTCAACATCGAAGACGAGATGAGGCAGTCCTACCTCGATTACGCCATGAGTGTCATCGTGGGCAGGGCCCTGCCGGATGTCCGGGACGGTCTCAAGCCCGTTCACCGGCGGGTGCTGTTTGCCATGAACGAGCTCAGCAACGACTGGAACAAGGCCTACAAGAAGTCTGCCCGGGTCGTCGGTGACGTGATCGGTAAGTACCACCCCCACGGGGACTCGGCGGTATACGACACCATCGTGCGCATGGCCCAGCCCTTCTCCCTGCGTTACATGCTGGTTGACGGCCAGGGTAACTTCGGCTCGGTGGACGGCGATTCTGCCGCCGCCATGCGTTACACCGAAATTCGCATGCGCAAGATTTCCCACTCGATTCTTGCCGACCTGGACAAGGAAACCGTGGATTTCGTCGACAACTACGACGGCACCGAACGCATA
>Ga0102812_10003379_pt1 | contig 10475 bp, 8 predicted proteins | sample ColrivemetaGS713_FD_79334 | JGI IMG/M metagenome (GOLD analysis project Ga0102812, IMG submission 79334) | Estuarine microbial communities from the Columbia River estuary - Flood tide ETM metaG S.713 | ecosystem: Environmental > Aquatic > Marine > Intertidal zone > Estuary | place: USA: Columbia...
ATCACAGCGTCAAAAACGCGCCGGTCGAGATCTTCCTGAAACCGCGCCCCGACCCGCGCCATGATGCGACCTCTGGTGTAATCGAGAATACCCATAACGCCATAGAGAAATACCACTAGAATGGACAATGCGATCAAGGTCTCCTCGGACCCTGATCCCAGAACCCGATCATAGACCTGAAGCATGTAAAGCGGCCCGGTCAGCATCAGCAGGTTGGCAAACAGGCTGAACAGCGCCACAGCCCAATAGAGCATGCGGCTGCGTCGACGCACCCGCCGCAGTTCCTCGCGGCCAACTTTTACATAAGCACTTTGCATGGGCACCTTTCGAATGGGTTTTTGCTTCCACAACCTGTGGCAATGCGCATAGAATCCATATATGTCACTCTCATGGAAAGGCTCGGTCCTTTCTTTGACAGCTGCCGTGTGGCCATTTTTCAACCGATGCTGGCCAACTCCGTAAAACGGTCTAGTTCACCCCTAATAGATTTGACAGGACAATTCCATTGCCTCGATTAGATCAGATAAATTCAGTTCTCCGTGGAGCTGTTGGTTCATTTGCGCTGATTGCCTTGGTTGCTTGCTCGACAGGGCAAGAAGTGAGCCAAAGCGCTCAAGGTCTGAATGATCCTTATGAGGCGCAGAACCGAAAAACCCATGAATTCAACAAGGCTTTGGATACAAACTTACTGAGGCCCACATCGAGGGCATATGCAGCGGTAGTACCAACACCTGTGCGCACATCAGTCAGCAATTTTTCTAAAAATCTTTCGATGCCTCAGGTTGTCGTCAACAGCCTGTTGCAAGGCAACCTCGAGAACGCAGGGACCGCCACATTCCGGTTTGTTCTAAATTCGACGGTTGGGATGCTGGGCCTGTTTGATGCGGCGTCAGAATTCAAGGTCGCCGACGTCGACTCTGATTTTGGTGAAACGCTCGCGGTTTGGGGTGTCGGAGAGGGTGCTTTTCTTGAAATACCAGTCTTTGGTCCCGCATTCCAACGCGATGCTGTCGGCAAGGTTGTTGATTTGTTCACCAACCCGTTGACCGCCAATCTCAACGAACCGGAGACCTACATTTCTCCGACTACCTCCGCGTTGCGTGCTCTGCACAACCGTGACAGATTTTCGTCAACCATCGACTCGCTACTGTACGAAAGTGCAGACAGCTACGCACAGACGAGGCTGATTTATCAGGAAAGCAGACGCTTCAAGATTACCAGCAAAACCACCAACACACCTGCAACATACGAAGATCCCTATGAACAGTAATATGCTCAACCGCCGTACGTTTGTCGCTGCCAGCCTTGCCTTTGCCGGCATGGCAGCGCCTGCTGCGGCGTTATCCGAAAACGAAGCCCGCGTTCTCATTGACACGGTCGTGACGGAAATCAACCGCGTCATCGCTTCGGGCCAGACCGAAGCACAGATGATAAAGTCGTTCGAAACCATTTTCGTGCAATACGCTGATGTTCCGATCATGGCGCAATATGTTCTGGGCAATGACGGACGCAGTGCCACTGCTGCACAGAAACGCGATTTCACTGACGCTTTCCAAGGCTACATTTCCCGCAAATACGGCAAACGGTTTCGCGAATTCATTGGCGGCCAGATCGAAGTGCAGGGCGCACGCGAGATCAAGGCAGGCTACGAAATCACGACAACGGCCTATCTCAAGGGCGAAGCGCCCTTTGAGGTTATCTTTCTGGTCTCCGGGAAATCAGGCCGCGATCTGTTTTTCAACATGTTCATCGAAGGCGTAAATGTGCTTTTGACGGAACGCACTGAAATCGGTGCTATGCTGGACAGGCGCAAGGGTGACATGGGCCTGATGATCGCTGATCTCAGACAGGCTGGCTGACCACAACGACGCCGGGCCGAACCGGGTTTGCGGGAAACGCGATGTTGCTGAGCCCGCATAAGCGCTGAAATTTTTAACCCTGCTGTGGTATGCGCCGCATTGGTGACCGGTTTATCGTGTCCCTGGCGGTGGCGGTTTGGCGGAAGAGCCCGAACCCGAAGTGGCTCCGGATCCCAACAGGCCGCGCAACAAGTCGTCTATCAGTCCACCAACACTGCCGCTGCCCTGTGATCCGCCACCGTTGTACCCGCCAAAGGGATCCTGACCTTGGCCAAAGGTTCGCGGGTCACTCATCGGCAACGGCTTTGCTGGCACACCCTCGTGAACTCGCACCATCGTTTCGCGCCAGATTTCAGCAGGCAAACCACCACCCGTGACACCGGAAAGCGGTGTATTGTCATCATATCCCATCCAGACACCGGCAACATAATCGGCCGAGAAACCGACAAACCAGGCATCTCGCGCCGCCTGTGTTGTGCCGGTCTTGCCCGCCAATTGCCGACCGTCGAATTTGGCCCTTTGCCCTGTGCCTTCAGAGACAACCTTTTCCATCATGTATATGAGCTCTCGGGCGGCTTCTTCCTGGATGATCCGCTCGCCGATCCCGCCGCCTGTCCCCATGAGCGGGGCATCTTCGCCCAGCAGACGCAATTCGACCAGACCATACGGGGTCACGGCAGAACCACCGTTCAGAATACCCGCATACGCACCTGTCATTTCGATAAGTGTGCTTTCAGATGCACCAAGTGCCAGAGCCGGGCCAAGCGCAAGATCGCTTTGCAGGCCAAAACCATTGGCAACCTGCCGCACCGACTCGCGCCCTACGGATTCGGATATCTTGACCGCTGGAATGTTAAGACTGTCCCGCAGCGCTTGCGTCAGCGTCACTCGCCCATAATATTGATTTGTGTAATTGCGCGGCGACCATGGGCCCGAACCGGGGATATCAATGGTCAGCGGTTCGTCCACGACAGTGTCGTTTGGCGAGTACCCCAAATCCAGCGCGGCGGCATAGACAAATGGTTTGAACGACGATCCGGTCTGTCGTTTGGCCTGTACGGCACGGTTGAACGCACCGGACACTTTGGTCTTGCGTCCGCCGACCATAGCCCGCACGGCACCATCAGCCGACATCACCACGATTGCCGCCTGTGCTTCGGATCCTGCGCGCACCTTGTTCTCGAAAATCCACTTCAACCCATCTTCAGCCGCCTTTTGGATACGCTGATCCAACGTGGTGCGAATAATCACGTCTTCGGTGGTCTTGCGGGTGAAAAATTCCGGACCGGACGACATGACCCAATCTGCGAAATAACCACCTGCCTGTGCCTCGGCCGCCTCGGACAACTCAGCCGGGTTGGCTTGCGCCGTGCGCGCCTCCGCATCACTCAGATAGCCCTGTTCATTCATCAGGCGCACAATCGTAGACGCGCGATTCTGCGACCGCGTCAGATCGTTTGTCGGTGCAAATCGCGTGGGCGCGACCAGCAATCCTGCCAGCATCGCAGCTTCGGCCGGGCTGACATTAGCTGCTGATTTTCCAAAATAGCGCTGGCTGGCGGCCTCGAAGCCGCGTGCGCCAGCACCCAGAAATGCGCGGTTCATGTAGATCGTCAGAATGTCATCTTTGGAATACCGCACCTCGATGGCAAGCGCGTAAACCGCTTCTTTCAGCTTACGCTGAATGGTGCCGCGTCGGCAGTCCGTTTCATATTCTTCTTCGGTCTGCGTATTGGGATCAAAAGGAACACCAAGGCAGAGCAACTTGGCAACCTGTTGGGTGATCGTCGACCCGCCATGGCCCGAAAGTGGGCCTCTGCCTTCGCTCATGTTGATCCAGATAGCACTGGCTATGCCGCGAGGGCTGACACCAAAATGGCTGTAGAAGCGCTTGTCCTCTGTCGCGATGATTGCGTGTTTGAGGTTTGGCGATACGCTTTGGGCCGTGACAACACCACCAAACTGATCGCCGCGCCAGGCAAACACCTTACCTTCGTTGTCCAGCATCGTCACTGAACCGCGTGCGCGCCCATCCAACATATCTTCGACCGGCGGCAAGGTGGTTGCATAGTAACCGACAGCCAAGGCCAGAACGGCGGCTCCCAAAACGGCGCCGCGCCAGGTGATTTTCCAGATCAGACGCCCAATCCATCCAAACAGCGCAGTCAACAAGCCAATGATCCCTCCACGCCTCGCGCGGCGACGCACCGGTTTTTTGCGCGCAGATTTGCGCGGTTTGGCCTTCGGCTTTGGTGCGGCAGATGTCCGGGACGCATAACGTCTGTCCGCCACCAATGGCCGCTTCCCCTTGGATGAATCACTCATTTAGACCCCTGCTCGGCCTTTTAACTTTTGACCAGTGTATCTGGCACAACGTCCTTTGTTGAGAGACGACCTGCCAGTTCAAGGTTAAACTTCCGCTTAATTATTGGGCAAAATCCTATAATAGATCAATTTTTGAGCATTTTCCCCGAAATCTGCGCCTTTTGCGCGCTCCTGAACTTCCATGACCGGAGGCCCTCGCGCTTTTCTGCGACTGCAAAGCACTGCGGGGCGACCTGCCTGGAACAAGGGGACACGAGGTGAAACTCATTATTGCAACAATCAAGCCGTTCAAACTGGAGGAGGTCCGTGAAGCGCTGACCGAGGCCGGTGTGCGCGGAATGATGGTCACAGAAATCAAGGGCTTTGGCTCTCAATCCGGCCACACGGAAATCTATCGCGGCGCAGAGTATGCGGTGAATTTCGTACCGAAGGTAAAGATCGAGATCGTCGTACCGACATCGGCCGTTGAAACGGTCGTGGATACAATCGCCAAGACCGCCCACACCGGCAAAATCGGTGATGGCAAGATCTTTGTCTTGTCCGTCGATCAGGCTGTGCGCGTGCGCACCGGCGAAACCAATGAAGACGCACTGTAAGCTGCGATAACTCAGGGATAACCACTATGACAAACATAAAGACATTCGCCACCGCAGCGGCGCTCACAGCGCTGCCGTCACTGGCGTTGGCGCAAGACGCAGCCCCGGGATTCGACGAAGTTGGTCCCTACATCATGACGACGCTGTTGTTTCTGGTCGCGGGGTTCCTCGTGTTCTTCATGGCCGCGGGCTTTGCAATGCTCGAAGCCGGCCTTGTACGTTCCAAGAACGTGGCAATGCAGTTGACCAAGAACATCGCGTTGTTTTCTTTCGCGGCCGTCATGTACTGGCTGATCGGCTTCAACCTGATGTATCCGGGCGATGGCTGGATGATTGGCGGATGGGTCGGACCGTTTTTTTCTCAAACCGTTCTTGACCCTGTGGGCATCGGGGCAGCGGATGCGGCACTTGACTATGCGTCGATCGGATCGGATTTCTTCTTTCAGCTTGTGTTCGTTGCTGCAACAGCATCGATCGTGTCCGGTGCCTTGGCCGAGCGCATCAAACTATGGCCGTTTCTCGTTTTCGTTATCGTCCTGACCGGTGTTCTCTATCCGATTTCGGGATCCTGGCAGTGGGGCGGCGGCTGGTTGTCCGAAGCAGGTTTCTCTGACTTCGCGGGTTCCACTGTTGTGCACTCGGTTGGCGGTTGGGCCGCTCTTGCAGGTGCCATCGTACTTGGACCACGCCTGGGGAAATACAAGGACGGCAAAGTAAACCCGTTCCCGGGCTCAAACCTTGCGCTGGCAACACTTGGAACATTCATTCTGTGGCTGGGCTGGTTCGGCTTCAACGGTGGCTCGCAGCTGGCAATGGGCACTGTTGGCGATATTTCTGACGTGTCGCGCATATTTGCCAATACCAACATGGCTGCTGCCGCCGGTTCAATCTCGGCTATGATAATGACACAGGTCATGTTCAAAAAGGTCGACCTGACCATGGTCCTGAACGGCGCACTGGCAGGTCTGGTGTCAATCACAGCTGAACCACTGGCACCGTCGCTCTTCGGCGCTCTGTGGATTGGTGCTGTTGGCGGTATTATCGTAGTCTTTGCTGTACCGATGCTGGACAAGTTCAAGATCGACGACGTGGTCGGCGCTATCCCAGTGCACCTTTTTGCAGGTATCTGGGGAACAATCGCCGTGATCTTTTACGGTGAGGCCTCCCTGATGACCCAGTTGACAGGTATCTTTGCCTACGGTGTCTTCACCTTCGTTGCCAGCCTGGTTCTGTGGTACATCCTCAAGGCAAGCGTCGGCATCCGGGTATCCGAAGAAGCCGAAGTGATGGGGCTGGACATGGCTGAGCTGGGCATGGAAGCTTATCCGGAATTTTCCAAAGGCTAAGCCGATTTCCAATAGAGTAAGAAAGAAGCCCGGGCGTTCGCGCCCGGGCTTTTGTTCTGGAAGGGATATCACCCAGCGAGAATTTTCGGTTCACGCATCAAGGACGGATGCCTCCGGCGGGGATATTTCAGACCCAGAGAAGCCCGGTTCAAATGCCCGTATCAATAATCGCCCGGGCCAAAATCGGCACGGTGTCGGCGTTCAGGCCGGCGATGTTCATGCGGCTGTCGCCGATCATGTATATGCCATATTTGCTTCGCAGGAGTTCGACCTTGTCCGGGGTGGTGCCGAGACGTGAAAACATGCCGCGATGTTGCGCCAGAAAGCCGAACCTGTCTGATCCGGACATTTGCTGCAATGTGTCGGCCAGAGACTGCCGCAGATCCAGCATCCCGAGACGTATGGATTCCAGCTCTGCCGTCCAGTCCGCGCGCAACGTATCGTCCGTCAGGATCATCGTGACCAGGCGCGCACCATGATCCGGCGGGAAGCTGAAGTTCTGGCGGTTGAGAAAGGCCAGCGTGTCCTGGTTCAGTTTGCGCGCACTGACGTCCCGGCTGATGGCCATCAGTAGGCCAGTCCGTTCGCGGTAGATGCCGAAATTCTTCGAACAGCTCGCCGCGACAAGACATTCGGGCACCGAGGATGCAACGAGACGGGTCCCGGCGGCATCTTCCTCAAGCCCGTCGCCAAATCCCTGATAGGCAATATCAACCATTGGTACTGCACCAGTGTCCAGCAGGACCTGCACGACCGCTTTCCATTCGGTCATATTGAGGTTGGCCCCCGTTGGATTGTGACAGCATCCGTGCAGCAGGACGACATCGCCCCGGCGCGCTGTCTTGAGGTCTTCGATCATCGCATCGAACGACACGGCACGGGTATCGCTGTCGAAATATCGATATGGGACAACCTCAATTCCGAGGTAGTTCAGTATGGAAATATGGTTTGGCCAGGTTGGGTCGGACACGAACACCCGGGCATCGGGTCTGGCCATCCGGATCAACTCAAAGGCCTGTCGGCAAGCCCCTGTACCGCCGGGTGTCGCGGCGAACGCGATTTGGTCGCTCGGGACTGAATCACCCAGCACCAGATCAGACAGTGCCGCCCCAAAGGCCGGATCGCCGATCAGACCGGTATACACCTTGGTATTCTGCTCTTCCCACAGCTGGTGTTCTGCCTTCTTGATCGCGCGCATCACCGGCGTCAGCCCGGTCGCGTCCTTGTAGACGCCGACGCCCAAGTCAATCTTGGTGGGCCGGGGATCATCCTTGTACAATTGCATCAAGGTCAGGATCTTGTCGGCAGGTTGCGGCTTCAGGGTTTCGAACATCAGGCGTCTCCGGTTGCTACAGCGACAGTTGGGAACATTCCCCATTCGGCCCAGGAGCCATCATAAAGGGACCATTGTCTGTGCCCCATACGTTCCAGCGCAAGGGCCAGGACCGCAGCAGTGACGCCCGATCCACAAGAAGTGATGACAGGTTTGGACAGATCGACACCTGCGGATTCGAAAATCGCGCGCGTGGTCGCGATATCTTTCATTGTCTTGTCGGCATTCAGCAGATCCGTGAAGGGCACATTCCGCGCGCCGGGAATATGTCCCGCACGCAGGCCCGGCCGTGGCTCAGGGGCTTCGCCCTTGAATCGCGTTGCCGCGCGCGCGTCCACGATGACATGGTCCCCAAGTTTGGATGCTGCGGCCACTTGTGTGACATCGCGCACAAGATGGTTCTGCATCCGGACAGTCATATGACGATCACGCACCATAGGCGGCATATCTTCGACTAGGCGTCCTTCGGCTTGCCATTTGGGAAAGCCGCCATCCAGTACAGCAATGTTTTCCTGGCCCATTAGTCGGAAAAGCCACCAGACACGTGCCGCCGACATAAGGCCGGCAGCATCGTAGACCACCACTTGATGTCCATCACCCACACCCATGGCGCGCAGGCGAGACATGAATTTCTCGACCGGGGGAGCCATATGCGGCAACTCGGATCGATGATCGGAAATTTCATCGATGTCAAAGAAGCGAGCCCCGGGAATATGGGCTTTTTCGTATTCAGCTTTGGGGTCGCGGCCCGCTTCAGGCAAAAACCACGAGGCGTCAAGAATCCTCAGATCGGGATCCTTGAGGTGCTGGCCTAGCCAGTCGGTGGAGACCAGTGTTTTCGGATCGTCGGCCATATGAGCCCCCTTGAAACAGTAACAACCTTGGGTAAACCCGTGCGCGCAAGCTGGCAAGGCAGAACACGCCCTTGCCCCGTCGCCTCGCGACCAACCTAGCCGTGATCTTTCAGCAGGCGTGCCTTTTGCCGGGACCAGTCGCGTTTGGCTTCCGTCTCGCGTTTGTCGTGCAGCTTTTTACCTTTGGCCACGCCAATTTTGATTTTAGCCATGCCGCGATGATTGAAATACAAAACCAGCGGCACCAGGGTCATTCCCTTGCGTTGCGTGTCGTTCCACAAACCGGACAGTTGCTTGCGGCTGACCAGCAGCTTGCGCCGTCGCCGTTCTTCGTGTTGAAACGATTTGGCCTGCCGATAAGGCGCTATATAGCTGTTGACCAGCCACAGTTCGCCGTCTTCTACCGTGGCGTAGCTTTCTGCGATGTTAGCGCCGCCCTCACGCAGCGATTTCACCTCAGAGCCTTCCAGCAGGATACCACATTCCAGATCGTCCTCGATCGCGTAGTCAAACCGCGCGCGCCGGTTTTCGGCGACGACCTTATAGTTCGGATCAGATTTGGTGGAGGATTTGACCTGTGACATGCGTAGTCATGTAATCTCCGCGCCTTCTGGGTGCAAGAGCAGGTCATAATGTGTGCGGCATCGAAGGGTCCAAGGAAACAAGCCATCTTTTAATGAGGCAAACCGGCTTTCTCGAGCGCTTGACACCACAGCTTCATGAGCTCCGGACGTGCAAAGACGAGCCATTGGTTCAGGCGGCGAACCCGGAGGTCGGGGTCAATGCGCCTCAGACGTTCGATTGCCGCGCTGGCAAGTTTTGGCTGATCGGAAAGTGCAGCACTGGCCGATTGAACCGCCAAGCCAAACTTGAAGTTCGGCTGATGCTGAAGCGTGATGCGCGTACTTTTCATCGCGGCGACATAGTCGCCCAGCACCCAATGTCCAATCGCGGCCGCGATGTGAATTCCAAACAGTTGTGGATCCTGTGGGCTGAGCCGAACAGCAAGTTCGGCGCGAGATACCGCCGTTGCGCCATCACCACCCAATGCCTTGCACATGCCACCGACGATAAGCGGCCAGGCCAAATTCGGGTTCAGATCCACCGCCCGATCGATCAGAGCATCACCTTCGTCAATTTGATGAAAGCACATCAATGCAAAGCCTGCTGTCGACAATGCCACGGCATCGTCGGGGCCAAGCTTCGCTGCGCGACGTGCAAGGGCCAGCGCTTCGGCCCGTTCTGCATCGGGATCAAGCAACCAGCCAAATCCGACCCGCTGCCCAGAACACCGCGCCATCATCCCACACGCCGCAGCATAGCCGGGGTCCAATGCAAGCGCCTGACCAAAGTGCTCAAGTGCTAGGGCATTCCCCTCTCGCGTAAACGTGTTGAACGCCGCCATGCCCCGCAAATAGTGGTCATAAGCATCCATGATTTCAGTCGGTTTTTCGTGGTTGCGGGCAATCTCGGCCTGCTCCAGCTTGGGTGCGATCGTGCCTACCACACTAGATGTGATCCGGTCCTGAAGATCGAATACATCGGTCATATCGCCATCAAACTTGTCTGCCCAGATATGCGCGCCGTTGGCGGCATCAATCAGCTGCCCTGTTATGCGCAAGCGGTCACCCGCCCGCCGCACTGATCCTTCGAGCACATAGCGCACACCAAGTTCGCGCCCCACCTCTTTGATATCGACAGCCCTACCTTTGTAAACAAAGCTGGAATTACGCGCGATGACGAACAGCCCCTTGCTGCGCGACAACTCGGTAATGATATCCTCGACCATGCCGTCCGCGAAATATTCCTGTTCCGCATCTGCGCTCATGTTCTGAAACGGCAAAACGGCGATCGAGGGGCGATTGGGCAGGGGTGGGTTCAATGGCACTTTGGGAGTTTGCGTTTTACGGTCCTGGCCAGATGGATGCACGCGAAAGGCATGAATATACGGGCTGATATTTTTGACCGACTGCAGGCCTATGTCCTCAAACGCGCAATCGATCTTTCGGGCCACTTCGGCATGGACCTTGGCAGAAATGCAAATGCCCCCCGGCTCAGCCAGTGCCTCCATCCGCGCAGCGATGTTGACACTGTCGCCGTAAATATCCTGCCCCTCGCCGATCACGTCACCCAGATTGATCCCGATCCGCAATACAATCTGC
>Ga0102812_10003380_pt1 | contig 10473 bp, 8 predicted proteins | sample ColrivemetaGS713_FD_79334 | JGI IMG/M metagenome (GOLD analysis project Ga0102812, IMG submission 79334) | Estuarine microbial communities from the Columbia River estuary - Flood tide ETM metaG S.713 | ecosystem: Environmental > Aquatic > Marine > Intertidal zone > Estuary | place: USA: Columbia...
ATCCGTTTTAAATTTACTCCAGAAAAAGTAAAAGGCATTTTACCAGCCAAAAAGATTGTTGATAGTACGGAAAAAAGTGATGAAACTATTACTGACATTCAAGAAAATAATTCTCAGGAAATTAAAGCTCCCATTGAACCTATTGAAGAAGAAGCTTCTGATTTTGAATTATCTGTTAAAGATTTAAAACCGACAATAGAAAAACATTCAACAGTAGTCAATTCTGGTGAAGAAATGAGCCACAAAGTGGAAATTGATGTTGAGAAAATTGTTGAAGAGCAACATGTTGAAGAGAATTTATCAAGTAAGTTAGTTAAAGATTTTGGTGAATTTGATCCTACTTTAGAGTTAGGTAATTATAAATTTCCAACACTAAATTTATTACGAGATTATAACGAAAGTATCTCTGTTGACCAAGAAGAATTAGAAGCCCATAAAAATAAAATTGTTGAAACTTTAAATAACTATAATATTGGAATTGCACGTATAAAAGCAACAGTTGGTCCAACAGTTACCTTATATGAAATTGTTCCAGATGCCGGAATTCGAATTTCAAAAATTAAAAATTTAGAAGATGATATTGCCCTATCACTAGCAGCAATGGGGATTAGAATTATTGCACCAATTCCAGGAAAAGGAACCATTGGTATTGAAGTACCAAACAAAAAGGCTACTATGGTTTCAATGAAATCTGTAATTTCTTCAGCGAAATTTCAAAATTCAGAAATGGAATTACCAATTGCATTAGGTAAAACCATTTCAAACGAAACATTTGTAGTTGATTTAGCTAAAATGCCACATTTACTTATGGCAGGTGCAACCGGACAAGGAAAATCTGTAGGTTTAAATGCTGTTTTAACTTCATTATTATACAAGAAACATCCTGCTGAAGTGAAATTTGTATTGGTTGATCCAAAAAAAGTAGAGCTCACTTTATTTAACCATATTGAAAGACATTATTTAGCAAAATTACCCGATACAGAAGAAGCAATTATTACAGATACTACTAAAGTAATTAATACGCTTAATTCTTTATGTATTGAAATGGATGCCCGATACGATTTACTGAAAATTGCAATGGTTCGTAACATCAAAGAATACAATGCAAAATTTAAAGCGCGCAGATTAAATCCGGAAAACGGACATAAATATTTACCATATATAGTGTTGGTTATAGATGAATTTGCTGATTTGATTATGACAGCCGGTAAAGAAGTTGAAACACCTATTGCTCGTTTAGCTCAATTGGCTCGTGCAATTGGAATTCATTTAATAGTTGCTACTCAACGTCCTTCTGTAAATGTAATAACTGGTATTATTAAAGCAAATTTCCCAGCTAGGGCTGCATTTAGAGTAACTTCTAAAATAGATTCAAGAACAATTTTGGATGGTTCTGGAGCAGACCAATTAATTGGAAAAGGTGATATGTTATTTTCAAATGGAAATGATGTAATTAGGTTGCAGTGTGCATTTGTTGACACCCCTGAAGTTGAAAAAATAACAGACTTTATTGGTTCTCAAAGAGCTTACCCAAATGCCTACCTTTTACCTGAGTACACAGGAGAAGAAGTTGGCACAAGTCTTGATATAGATATCAGCGAAAGAGATGTATTGTTTAGAGATGCTGCGTTAGTTATTGTGCACGCTCAACAAGGCTCTGCCTCTTTATTACAAAGAAAACTAAAATTGGGTTACAACAGAGCCGGAAGATTAATAGATCAATTAGAAGCAGCAGGAATTGTAGGTCAGTTTGAAGGAAGTAAGGCAAGACAGGTATTAATTCCAGATGAAATGTCTCTTAATCAATTATTAGATGGAGAAATAAATAATAGTTAAATTTTTTAAGTAAAACATGAAAAAAATAATAATATTACTAAGCATTTTCTTTTTTAGCACCATAGCTTTTTGTCAAGATTCAAGTGAAGCAAAATCTTTGTTAGATGAGGTTGCAAAAAAAGTAGAAGGATACAAAAACATATATCTTGAATTTGATCATAAACTCGATAACGCTGATGCTGATGTACATCAGGAAACAATGGGTAAAGTTACTTTAAAAGGGGATTTGTATCAACTAAACTATATGGGTACAGAGCAAATCTTTGACGGAAAAAAAACATATTTAATAATTCATGAAGATGAAGAAGTAATTATTCAGAATTCGGATAGCAATGAAGCTGAAACTTTAACCCCATCTAAAATGTTTTCGTTTTATAAATCTGGTTTTAATTATGAAATGGACGAATTAAAAACTATAAAAGGGATAAAAATTCAATATGTAAAATTAATTCCTATAGATAGCAATTCTGAAATAACAAATATCCTTATTGGAATTGATATTAAAACAAAACATATTTATAACATTATTGAAACTGGAGAAAATAATACAATAACTACTTTAGAAATAAGAACTTTTAAAACAAATCAACCAATTTCGGAAAAGCTTTTTATCTTTGACAAAGCAAAATACAGAGATCAAATGAATTACACTATCTCTGAGCCAAATTAATTAAGTTGAAAATCTTTGACAAATACATCTTAAAAAGCTTCTTACAGCCTTTATTAGCTACATTTTTTGTGGTTCTTTTTGTATTGGTTATGCAAGCTTTATGGCTTGCTTTTGATGAAATTGCAGGTAAAGGAATCGACATATTTTTTATTTTAAAATTTTTAGGTTTTTTAGCACTCATACTTACACCTACTGCACTTCCAATTGGAATTTTACTTTCTTCTATAATGGCATTAGGTAATTTATCTGAAAATTATGAGTTTGCAGCTATAAAATCAGCTGGAATTTCTTTAAAAAGAGTTATTAGACCTTTAGTAATTTTAACCTTATTTTTAAGTGCTTTAAATTTTGTTTTTTTAAACAATGTTTATCCTTGGGCTACTTTAAAGCAAAAGAATTTATATTTAAATATGAAAAAGAAAAAACCAGCTTTAGCGTTGGTCCCAGGTGCTTTTAATACGGAAATTCCTGGTTTTAATATAAAATTTGAAGAAAAGTATGGTGAAGAAGAAAATTTATTAAAAAAAGTTCAAATTGCCGATTTAACTTTAGCTCAAGGAAAAGTAAAAATTATTACTGCTGAAAAAGGTAAAATTTCAACAGAAGAAGGAAGTAAATATATGACATTAACCCTTGAAAATGGTAATTATTATGAAGAGCATACAAAAAGAACTATGTCCCGAGATGATAGAAATAAAATGCCTGCTTCTGCTGCCACATTTGATACTTATACCATAAATATTGATATTTCTTCTTTTAATGATGAGAGTGATTTAGATAAGGAAGATATTAAACAACATCATGGTATGTTGAGTGTTAATCAATTAGATTCGATTTCAAAAGTTGAAAAAACAGCTTATGATAAGTATATTGAAGAACGTTCAAACAATTTGTTTGATATTGTAAAGGCCAAAAATTTATATAAATATCCCGATTCACTTATTGATGCTAATTTAAATGCTGATATTTTAGAGAATTTTGATGTAGATAATAAAACAATTATTTTAAATGAAGCAATTCAAAATGTGAAGCGAGCCAATGATAGGGTTCAAAATCAAAAACTTCCATTTAAAAATAAAAGGAAATTGCTAAATTTATACGATTTCGAATTCAGTTATCGTATTTCATTCGCATTAGCTTGTTTAGTCTTATTTTTTATTGGAGCGCCACTAGGGTCTATTATTAGAAAAGGTGGTTTTGGATTACCAATGATTATGGCAATTACAATTTTTGTTATTTATTTTTTTATTTCCCAATTCGGTAAAAATTTATCGGAAGAAAGTGCCATTTCTTCGTTATTGGGAAGTTGGCTCTCCACTATTATTCTGCTTCCTTTTGGTATAATGTTAACTCGCAGAGCAACAAAAGGAATGGGCATATTTAATATTGATAATGTATTAGATAATTTTAAAAAGTTTTTTGATAGGTTTACAAAAAAATCCATTAGTTAAAAATGAAAATTTCACCAAGTAATATAAAATTAAACACAATTAAAGAGGCCATTAAAGATATTAAAGATGGTAAAGTAGTAATTGTTGTAGATGATGAAAACAGAGAGAATGAAGGAGATTTTGTTGCTGCTGCTGATAAAGTTACTCCTGAAATGATCAATTTTATGGCTACAAATGGACGCGGATTAATTTGTGCGCCAATTACAGAAAGAAGATGTAAAGAACTTAATTTAGATTTAATGGTTGGTTTAAATACCGATCCATTAGGTACTGCTTTTACAGTTTCCGTAGATTATCACGGAAAAGGTGTTACTACTGGTATTTCAGCTAATGATAGAGCAATTACGGTCAAATCTTTAACTGATAGTGGAACCAGACCGCATGATTTAAGTAGACCTGGGCATATTTTTCCATTAAAAGCTCGTGAAGGAGGTGTACTAAGAAGAACTGGACATACTGAAGCTATTATTGATTTAGCGCGTTTAGCTGGCTTGAATCCTGCTGGAGTTATTGTTGAAATAATGAATGAAGATGGAACTATGGCGCGTCTTCCACAATTAATTGAAATTGCAAGAGAGTATGACTTAAAGATTGTTTCAATTGAAAAATTGGTGGAATACAGAATGCAACACGATTCTTTAATTGAATTAACTGAAGATTTTACAATTAATACGCGTTTTGGAGATTACAGATTAAGAGCCTATAAGCAAACGACAAACAATCAAGTTCATTTAGCTTTAACTAAAGGTAATTGGGAATTAGGTGAAGAAGTTTTAGTAAAAGTTAATTCTACCCTGGTAAATAATGATATATTAGGAACCTTAACTAAGAATCCTGATGATAAACTAAAAGGTGTTTTCGATGCTATAAACCAAGCAGGTAAAGGTGCAATTGTATTTATCAATCAGGAAAACCAATCATTTAACTTGCTTGCTAGAATGGCTATTTTAAAAGAAAGTCAGGAAAAAAACGAACCATATATTCCAAGTTTAAAGATGGATGAAAAAGATTTTGGTATTGGTGCTCAAATTTTACACGATATTGGAATTACCAAATTAAGAGTCCTTTCTAATGCTGAAACATTTAGAAAAAGAGTTGGAATGACAGGTTATGGTATTGAAATTATTGAATATATAAACTATTAAATTTAATCACAATGCAATGAAAAAGCTACTAATTTTTTGCATTTGTACATTATTTATATTCAGTTGTAAAAAAGAAATATCAAGTAAAAAAGAAACTTTTTTAACAAAAAATAAGAGTTTTACTTTAATAGGAACTTTAGAAAATTTCTACCCTCAAAAAGTATATTTGAATAAAATTATTGAAAATTCGATTTTTGCTATTGATTCTTCTGCAGTTATTGAAAACAAATTTAATTTTAATGGATTTGTGGAATATCCTGAACGTTTTGCTTTAAGTTTTAAAGAATATTCAGCAACTGTTATTTTAATTATAGAAAACAGCACCATTGAAATTGATATTGATGCAAATAATATTGAAGCACCAATAATTAAAGGTTCTAATTTAAATTCTAAATGGAATGAATATCAGTTAAATTCAAAAAAAATATTTAAAAAAATAGAATATTTATTCCCACAATTTCAAAAATACAGATTAGAAAATAATGCTGAAAAATTATACGAAATTGGTAGTCAGATGAAAAATATTGAGCAAGAATATATTGTTTACAGTTATAATTTCATTAAAGAAAATAACAATTCATATCTAGCTGCTATGATATTAAGAGATCAATTAAAAAATACTGAAATTGACACCATAAAAATTGCAAATACTTACAAGGCATTATCTGAAAATGTAAAAAAATCTCCCGATGCCGAAATAATTTCTCTGATTTTAAATCTACATTAAAAAACTTAAATCAGATTCTGGAGCCAGCTCAACAGCTTGTTTTCCTTGCTGAAATAGCCTAGCAAACAAAGGTCCCTTTAAAGTAATTTTACTTCCTTTTACATGCAACCAACTCCCCTCTCTTAATCCTAAAACTGGAATTTTATTCAAAGTATGAAATTCATTAATACGTGTTTCCCTCGTTTCTCCCATATGTTTTGAATTTGGATCAGGATCTAAATAATGAGGATTAATATTAAAATTAATAAACCCAAATGAATTAAAACTTGGCGGATAAATAATAGGCATATCATTGGTATTCTGAACAGTTAAGCCCGTAATATTACTACCAGCACTTGTCCCAAAATAAGGCACGCCATTTTCTACTACATTTTTTATACTAGAAATTACTTTATTATCATACAATTGTTTTACTAATAAAAAAGTATTTCCACCTCCAGTAAATATCCCCTTGGCACTATTAACAGCATCAATTGCGTTTTTAAATTCGTGAATCCCTTTAACTTTTATATTAATTTTTTCAAAGGCATTTTTCACAATCGCAGTATATTCATCGTGCGTTTTACCTCCAGGTCTTGCATAAGGAATAAATAAAATTTCATTTACACCTTTAAATAATTCAGATAATTCTGGCAAAATGTATTCTAAATAACCTTTACCATGAACTGTTGATGTGCTTGCAATTAATAATTTCTTCATAAAAAATCAAGTTTTATCAAATGTACTATTTTTCATTGTTTTAACATAAGTTTACAATAGCATTAATACAATTTTAAGATTTCAAAAACGTACTTTGTTTTAATGAAATTAACCTTGGCCTACTTTACTTTTTTCATTTTTATTGTGATAAACTCCTTTTCTCAAGAAAAGTCTGTTACCATAACGGGTACTATTTATAGTTCGAACAAACCTATTAACGATATTCACATAGTAAATTTAAGCAATAGAATAGGAACCATTAGCGCCAAAGATGGCACTTTTGAAATTTTAGCGAAACAAGGTGACTTATTGCTTTTTTCTTCAATTCAATATCAGAAAGAAAAGATTATTATCACAAAATATCATATTGAAGCAACTTCCATACTGATAAAATTAGTTCCATTTGTTAATAATTTAGATGAAATTTTTCTTCACGGATTAACAGGAAGTTTAGATTTAGATATTAAAAGTACTCCTAAAGACACTATTCCAAAATCTAATTTTGTTTTTAAATTAAGTGATTTACAAAAAAAATTACCTGGAGATGAATATGGTTATAGGAGCGTTGTAAATGCAGAATCATTTACTAACCCACTTTATTTAGCAGGAGGAGGTCAAGGCAGTGCTATAAATAAACAATTAGAAAGAGAAAGGGCTTTAAAAAAAGAGCTCAAAAAAAAGCAACAATTTCCATATAAACTTAAAAAGGAATTAGGGAAAGATTTTTTTATAAATGATTTAAAAATTCCTGAAGATAAAATTAATCAGTTTATTGATTACTGTGAATCACAAAATATATTGGAAAAATATTATAATAACCAAGTATTAGAAGTTATTGAGATATTAAAAGAAGAAAGTAAAACATATAATGAAATTGAAAAATAAACATATTGTTTTCGTTTCTCTTGTGCTACTTTTTATAAGTACTAATAATAATGCCCAAGAAAAAATCATAAAACTAGATGGAATTGTAAGAACCGATTCCATATTTTTAGAAAACATAAATGTTATTAATAAAACTCAAAATTTTGGAGTTTCAAGCAATTCTAAGGGAGAATTTATTATTTATGCGGCACTTGGCGACTCAATCTTATTTTCTTCAGTAAATTATAAAAACAGAATTATTAAAATTTCAAATACACATATTAATAATAAAACCCTTATAATTTATTTAGAGGAAGGAAAAAATGAGTTAGATGAAGTTACTTTAACTCCAAAAATTACATTGAATTTTGGTAAAATTGATATGCAAAAAGGAATTGTACTAGAAAACACACAAAATACCTATAAAAAAGCTCCAAATGCTCAAAAATTAACGGATCCAACTTATGGGAATTCAGGCGTAAATATTGTTTCAATTTTTAAATTACTAACAAAAAATTTAAGAGAAAAAAGAAGAGGTAAAAAGGCACAAAAAGAAAACACTAAAAGACTTATAAATGAATTTCCTGAAAAATTAGTAACACAGTTTAATTATGATTTTTTTGTTGAAGATTTAAAAATCCCGAAAAATGAAGTATATCTATTTTTAGATTATTGTCAGGAAAATGAGCTTAAAACATATATTTCCAGTGATGAAATTACTATTAAAAACTTCTTAGTTAAACAAAGCATTACATATAAGGATTTAAAAAATAATTAAGCACTTTAAAAAATATTTATAGTAAATTGGAATGCTTTTTGTTTCTTAGCATTTTAATATTCTAATTCAATGAAATCGAAAAAAATTTTATTCTTATTCCTTCTTATTCCCTTAGTCGCATTTAGTATTCATAAATATTATATTAGTTTATGTGAAATTGATTTTATTGAAGATAAAAAATCCGTGCAAATTACATTAGGAATGTTTATTGATGATATAGAGCTTACGCTAAATAAAGACAATAACACAAAACTTAATATTGATACGCCAAAAGAAGTGGAAAAAATTGATGAATATTTTGAAAGTTATTTAAATAATCATTTTAAGCTAACAATTAACAATAAAGCTGCTATTTATCAATACATTGGAAAAGAATATGATGATGATATTGTTCGTTTTTATTTAGAGATTACAGATATAGCAAAGCTGAACTCAATAGAAATATCAAATACTTGCTTAACAAGAGATTTTGAAGATCAACAAAACATAATTAAGATTAGTGCAAACAAAAAACACAAAACATTCTATTTCAATAAAAAAACTTATAAAGGTTTGTTAAAATTTTAACAAATTTCAAACTTTATTGTTAAAATTATTTATTTTCGTTTTCTCAATTCAATCCTAACTTATATGACAAAATCAGTTTTAATATTACTAGCTCTATTAATGATTTCCACTTCATTTTTCGCTCAAGAAGTTGAGCAAAAAAAAGAAAGCCAAAAAGCACATTATAACATAAGTAAGTTTAAACAACTACAAGAAGAATTGCCTACTCCAAATAAACAACATACAGCTTCTGGCGCACCGGGATATGAATATACACAGCAGAAAGTTGACTATAAAATGAACATTGTTTTAGATGATGAAAATCATAGAATCAGTGGTGACGAAAGAATAACATATCATAACAATTCGAAAGATTATTTGGAATATTTATGGGTGCAATTAGATCAAAATTTACGCGCCGCAGATTCCCCTGCCAGCGACAGAAATGGTGGTGGTCCAAGATCAGTATACTCTCCTTCTCAATTTACAAAAAGTTTTATGGGAAAACCTTTTGATGGTGGCTTTAAAATTGAACATTTAAAAGATGTTAATGGGAAAGATATTGATTACATGATAAACAACACTATGATGCGTGTTGATTTACCAAAACCAATAGCACCTGGTGAGTCTTTTGTTTTTAACATTAAATGGTGGTATAACATTAATAATTATATTGAGGACAGAGGAAGGTCAGGCTTTGAAATATTTGAAGACGGAAATACCGCATATGCAATTGCACAGTTTTATCCTCGTTTAGCAGTTTATAACAATGTTGAAGGTTGGCAAAATATGCAATTTTGGGGTTCAAGTGAGTTTGCCTTAGAATTCGGTGATTTTGATGTTTCCATTACAACCCCTAAAGATTTTATATTAAATGGTACAGGGGTTATCCAAAATCCAAAAGATGTTTTATCAAAAAAACAATATGAAAGATATCAGGAAGCACAACTAACTTACGATAATCCTGTTTTTATTGTTACTCCAGAAGAAGCAACTGAAGCTGGAAAAGGAAAAGAAAAAGGTACTAAAACCTGGAAATTACGTGCAGAAAATGTACGTGATTTTGCTTTTGCCGCTTCACGTAGATATATGTGGGATGCTATGGCAGTAAAACTAAATGACAAAACTGTGATGGCTTACTCGCTATACCCTGAAGAAGGTAAAGAGCTTTGGGAGGAACATTCTACAAGAGTTGTAGCAAATACTTTAAAAGTATATTCAAAACATACTTTCGATTATCCTTACCCTCAAGCTTCATCCATTAATGTGCAAATGGGAATGGAATATCCTATGATCTGTTTTAACTATGGTAGAGCTGATAGAAATGGAAAATTTAGTGAAAGAACTAAAAAAGGAATGATTGGTGTTATTACGCACGAAGTAGGACACAATTTTTTCCCAATGATTGTTAATTCTGATGAAAGACAATGGACTTGGATGGATGAGGGAATTAATTCATTTGTTGAAATTTTGGCTGAATATGAATATGATCCTGAGCTTTTTCCAACGACAAAATATCCAAAAAATATGGTTGGTTATATGAAAGGTGATCAAGACAGGTTAGCACCAATAATGTCTCAAGGCGACAACGTATTTAATTTTGGATCTAACGCTTATGGAAAACCTGCAGCGGCCTTATTTATTTTGCGCCAAACTATAATGGGACCGGAATTATTTGACCATGCATTTAGAACCTATGCTAACCGTTGGAAGTTTAAACACCCTACTCCTGCAGACTTTTTTAGAACTATGGAAGA
>Ga0102812_10003382_pt1 | contig 10468 bp, 8 predicted proteins | sample ColrivemetaGS713_FD_79334 | JGI IMG/M metagenome (GOLD analysis project Ga0102812, IMG submission 79334) | Estuarine microbial communities from the Columbia River estuary - Flood tide ETM metaG S.713 | ecosystem: Environmental > Aquatic > Marine > Intertidal zone > Estuary | place: USA: Columbia...
CAAGGGCACAAAGAAAGATGCAATTGCCTGTGTATCCATGGCCATTGAAATGCGACGCCATATGATTATTTTGCAACAACGCTGGCGGTCACAGGGCATTAAAACGCCACTTGAAATTCGGATGGGCATAAACACCGGTTATTGTACGGTAGGTAACTTCGGTGCTGAGAATCGTATGGATTATACGATTATTGGGAAAGAGGTTAACTTGGCCAGCCGCCTAGAAAGTGCATCTGAAGCCGGTGAAATTTTGATTTCCTATGAAACCTATAGCTTGGTGAAAGAAGTCATTTCTTGTCGTGAACGTGGACAAATTCAGGCCAAGGGATTTAGCAAACCCATAACCGTCTATCAAGTTGTCGACTTCCGGCGCGATCTAGGAGCGCACCAAACCTTCACGGAACATCAGTTTGATGGCTTTACGCTGCAGGTCGATTTGGCAAAGGTTAAAAATTACGACAAAGATCAAATAGTACGCGCCTTAACAAAAGCCCATCAGACCATCACCAAGAAAAACTTCTAACTGGCGCGGAGACCTCCTAAATGGGGTCACGCACGCCATGTCTCAATGTAACTGTTTATTGGCGCAACAACCTGACATTGTCGAAGACGCTATTTTCAGTCGATCGGTAGGGATTAATGTCTAACCCGCCACGCCTGACGTAACGCGCAGACACCGTCAGTTTCTCAGGTGCAATCAAGGCTTGAACATCCGTAAATATACGTTCAACGCACTGCTCATGAAATTCGGTATGCTGGCGGAATGAAATGATATAGCGCAACAGGCTATCGTGTTGAATGGGTCGACCAGCATAATGGATAGACACGGAACCCCAATCGGGTTGTCCAGTAACAGGGCAATTAGATTTCAATAGGTGACTGATCACCTGCTCTTCTACATAACCTTCAGCGTCTGCTTTCAACAATTGGGCATCCGTCATATAGGTATCTACGGCAATATCCAAATCATCGATACAGACCTCTGTTGCATCAACCACTTTGCCATAGGCTGGTATGCGGTCCAAAGGACTCAATACAACGTGCACCGCGCCATCGGCACAGGCAGACAGGTCTTTCTCTAAGACCTTAACCACTTGTGGCCAGCCATCAAAATGGGTTTGGTTCAGTGAATTCAAATAGAGCTTGAATGACTTAGACTCAATGATGTGGGTAGAGGTTGCTGGAATGCGAATTTCTGCAACAGCGACCTGAGGCTTTCCCTTGCTGTTCAACCAGGACACTTCCCAGGCATTCCAAATATCAACCCCGACAAACGGGAGTTGGCCGGTAATCCCCAACTCGTCACGCTTGTCTTGACGTGGTACTGGAAATAGCAATTCTGGTGCATAGGTATCGACATAGGCAGAGGTCTTACCCAATGGTGCATGATCTAAACTGTGTTGCATATTTACGCCCTCAAGCCGATACCGCGATTAAGAAGATAAAGCGCCCAGCTAAATAGGGCTATTGTAAATACCAAGAGCATGCCAAAGGCCACCCAAATATTAATGTCCGAGACGCCTAGAATGCCAAACCGAAACGCATTTACCATATACAGGATGGGGTTCAAATGACTGACGGTTTGCCAAAACTCTGGCAACATTTTAACCGAATAGAATACACCGCCCAGATACGTAAGGGGCGTCAAAATAAAGGTAGGTACAATCGTGACGTCGTCGAATTTGTTGGCAAATATGCCATTAATGAGCCCACCAATCGAAAATACAACGGCAGTAAGCGTAATAACTGACACCACCACGAAGATGTTGTGTACCTGCATCGATGTAAAATAAAGTGACAGCAAGGTAACGATAGCACCGACAATTAAGCCACGTGCAACACCGCCCAATACAAAGCCCAGTAAAATCGTGAAATTACTTACGGGTGCGACCATCATTTCTTCAACACTGCGTTGAAACTTATTACTAAAAAATGATGAAGACACATTGCCATAAGCGTTGGTGATCACCGACATCATGATCAGTCCCGGTACAATAAACTGCATATAGTCAAATCCACCCATAGTGCCTATACGGGCACCTATGAGGTTACCGAAAATAATAAAATACAACACCATAGTGATCGCAGGCGGCAAAAGTGTCTGCTGCCAGATGCGCATGAAACGCCGTATTTCTTTGTGGGCAATGGTTTTAAGGGCGATATAGTTAATCATGTATTGTCTCCATGAATAAGGTCTACAAACACCTCTTCAAGGCGATTGTGCTTGGGTCGAATACTCAATACTTCGCCCTGCAATGATCCCAGCAACGCGATGACTGGATTTAACGGCTGGTCTTTTATTACATCAAATTCGACCTGTGCATGGCCCACGATGCGAAAGTTATAGGGGGTATTTTCTGGAATCGATATGGGGTTGACCAAGTCTGCTACAAAGGTCGCTTTCTTTAATTGTCGCAGTAGATCGTGGGCACTGGTGTTCGCAACGATTTCACCTTTATTAATAATCGCGATGTTGCGACACAGGGCTTCAGCTTCTTCCAAATAGTGTGTCGTCAAAATTATGGTGGTACCCATCGCATTAATGTCTTCGAGAAATTCCCACATCGTACGTCTTAATTCGATATCAACACCGGCTGTCGGCTCATCTAATATCAACAACTTAGGCTCATGGATAAGTGCGCGGGCAATCATCAGTCGTCGCTTCATACCGCCTGACAACATGCGCGCCTGCACATGACGTTTCTCCCAAAGATCCAGTTTTTTCAGGTAGTGTTCAATACGGGTCTTTGCCAAGGGTGCTGGCATACCGTAATACCCAGCCTGTTGTAAAATGATGTCATAGACTTTTTCAAAGGCATTGAAATTAAACTCCTGCGGCACAACGCCTAACAATCCCTTCACCGCCATTCGATCAGTATCCAAATCGTGTCCAAAGACAGATACCGCACCAGAGGTTTTGTTGACCAAAGATGACACGATCCCCAACGTTGTCGACTTACCCGCACCATTTGGCCCTAGCATGGCGAAAAAATCACCCGCTTTTACCGCTAAATCAATGTTCTTAAGCGCAACAAATCCATTGTCATAGGTCTTGTTAAGTCCTTTAATGTTTAAAGCGAGGGTCATGTCACTATCCGTCATTGTGTTGAGATTGTTACTATGGGGCTTGCACCAAAAATATCAACCCAGAGTGGTCCAGCACTGGCTAATAACCGTACCCTAAAGACTACTGAAAAAGAATCAGTCTGTCGGGTATTGCATGGGTTTCAATTGGCGGTTAATCGAAAAACAATGGGAGAATAGGCTGGTGAACAGGATTTTAATCACAGGCGGCACTGGTTTCCTTGGCAAACAACTGGTGCGCCGATTGGTCGAACGCGGCGACACCTTGATAATGTTGACCCGACAACCACAGGAAAATTCCGAACAAATTCACTATGTGCAATCCCTCGATGACATCCCTGCCACCACCATCATTGACGCCTGTATCAATTTGGCTGGCGAACCCTTGTTTAACTTTCCTTGGACAGCTAACAAACGCAAACGTATTTGGGATTCACGCATTAACACCACTACCGCCCTAACCCATTTAAATCGACGACTCGATCAACCGATCGCAACATTATTGAGTGGCTCTGCATCGGGGTATTATGGTGATAAGGGAAATTTATCAGTCAGCGAAACAGCAGATCCGGGGCAGCATTATGGCGCCGAATTGTGCCACCGTTGGGAATCTTGCGCCCTTGAAAATAGCCAACTCAATACCCGCGTTTGTCTATTGCGCACGGGCATTGTGATTGGTAAAGGTGGCGCATTACAACCCATGTTGCCAACGTTCAAATTCGGCCTTGGGGCTTCTATTGGATCGGGAGAACAGTTCTGGCCGTGGATAGCCATAGAAGATTGGGTATCTGCTACCCTATTCTGTCTAGACCATAAAACCATGACTGGCCCGGTCAATTTGTGCGCGCCTCATGCGGTTACCAACAAAGCCTTTACCCAATTACTCGCACAGGTATTACATCGTGTCCAGTGGCTACCAGGCATCCCTTCAGGGCTCCTGCGTGTCATAACAGGGCATAGCAGCGATTTACTCACCGATAGCGTCAACATGGTGCCAAAAGCGTTACAGGATGCGGGGTTTAGTTGGGCAATAGCAGACTGTCGTGAGGCATTAGCAATAGCGGTGGCGGCCGCAGATCAATAGCGGCCGCTGAACTGCAATCTCACTCAGACGTCAGGCGCTGTTGCGTTTCAGGATCAAACAAATGAATGCGTGTGGTGTGCACCTCCACACTCACTACTGAGCCCACGGTATGGGTATTGTGTGCATCCATTTTTGAAATCAACTGTGTGTCACTGCCTTCAATCGCCATATGCACAATGATTTCGTGACCCAAGGTTTCAATAATTTCGACCGTGCCTGACAATGCGGCTGTATTGTGCCATTCATTCTCGTCTACTGCCCTCACGTGTTCTGGACGAATGCCAACCAACAAAGATTTTCCCTTATAGGCGTTTGCCGACGCGATCCATTGCGGCGGCACTGGGATTGACACCGATGGATGGCGTAGGGTTTTACCGTCTTCGTCTAATGTCATGCGCAACATGTTCATATTGGGCGTTCCAATAAATTGTGCTACGAAGACATTTTGAGGCGCATCATAAAGTTCAAGTGGCGTACCTACCTGTCGCAACTCACCGTCGTGCAATACGGCAATGCGATCACCCATGGTCATGGCTTCAACTTGGTCATGGGTTACATAGACTGCAGTGACCGCCAAGCGCTTCTGAAGCTTGCCAATTTCAGCTCGCATTTGAACACGTAGTTCAGCATCCAAATTCGACAATGGCTCATCAAACAAGAATACAGATGGCTTTCTGACAATAGCCCGCCCGAGCGCTACTCGCTGTCGCTGACCACCGGATAACGCCTTGGGCTTTCGATCTAGTAATTCGGTGAGCCCCAATGTTTCGGCAGCATCATGAACCATCTTATGGATTTCATCCTTAGGCAATTTTCGCAACCGCAGCCCAAAGGCGATATTTTCGAATACGGACATGTGGGGGTATAGGGCGTAGCTTTGAAACACCATCGCGACATCGCGGTCCTTCGGGTGAACCGAATTGACTACCCGATCGCCGATTTTCAGATGGCCGTTGGTAATTTCTTCAAGGCCTGCAATCATGCGAAGTGTTGTAGATTTACCGCAGCCGGAGGGACCCACCAATACCATGAACTCTTTGTCTCGAATATCCAGATCGAGTCCACGAATAATATTGACGTCGCCATAGCTTTTGACCACTTTTTCAAACGATATGCTTGCCATTGGGTTTTGTGCTCCCGGTTTCGTTAAGTGTTCGATGCGCTCTGGCTCTGCAGAGCGACCAATCCATTGTGGCGATAAAACCCACGTGATAGACCGCTGACTACTAGCGGCAAATCGACTCAAATTCAGTTTAGCCTTTTTTTTACAATCAGGGCAAGCAGGTCAGAATTCGCGGCATCATTCAGCCAGTCTTGTCCGATTTAAACCCTCACAAAATTGTTTTGACTGACTATTTGAAAACAAGGTCTCGATATTCTCGGTCATTTTTCTACGCCAATTGGCATATTCAAGACTGGTGCCTGGTACATTGACCGGCGATTCAATTAACAACATATCTTCCAGTTGCACAGCGACCAATTGTGTCGGTGTACTGGCAAGATACTGGTGGATCGCAGCACTCAATGTCAGGGTCATACCTGATGTTTCCAACGCGTCATCACCACCCATTGCCTGCCAAGCAGCCTCAGACAAAAATCCAGAGGTCTTCAGCGCTGTGACCACCTTGTGCTTCGCCAATTGACGCCGCTGTTGTTCCAGCTGGTAGACGCTGTTATCGACAAACATACCCAAGGATTGCCTCAATGCCAGGTCAGCACCCGACCAAAAGGCTGTTAGCGTCGGCATGTCATGATTGGCCACTATCGCTAAGGCCTTATTTGGATAGTGACTGGGTAATGTGCAACCCATCTCGTCCATTTCAAAATAAAACACCTTGTTCGAAAATAAACCCGCACGCGGGAATGCGGCTTTTACATTGTCGGGGACAGTGCCCAGATCTTCGGCTATCACCAGACATTGCTGTCGTTGGCTTTCTAGTAACAGGATGCCAAGTAAGTCTTCAAGTGGATATGCGACATAGCAACCCTCTGCTGCCGTTTGACCAGGCGGACACCACCATAGGCGAGCCAAAGCCATCGCGTGATCTATACGCAAGGCACCACATGACGCCATATTACTGCGAATTAATTGAATGAAATGTTGATAATGTGTTGCGGTCATGTGCCAAGGGTCTAGCGGCGGCAAGCCCCAGTTTTGACCTACAGGCCCCAGTGCATCTGGCGGCGCGCCGATACTTGCCTCTAAGCAAAATGCGGTAGGGTCCTGCCAAACCTCAGAACCACCACGATCTGCACCGACCGCTAAGTCTCGATATAGCCCTAGCGCCATGCCAACGGCATTCGTTTTCAAGGACGCGGCTTCCAATTGTTCAGCCGCCACAAACTGCAGGTACTGATACTTCTGAATGGCATCCTGTTGACTAGATTCAAACGCCAACACCTCGTCAGACTGCCTATCCTTGTAGGGGGAAGCCCATTGTGGCCAACCCCATTTATCAGCATCCAAGTGATGAAAGTGCGCTAACAGGGCTTCAAATAAGCAATGGGTTTGCAGCGCCTCACCGCCCTTCTCAACAAAGGCCAAAAACTTTTTCGACCGGGCTGTACCTAACGCCATGTGGGTATTCACAAAACTGTCAAACATCAAATCAAATGCATGCCATTTCAATCGATGAACGGCGCTGTAGTCTACTTGTTTGGTGTCCCGTGCGGCCGCCAATGCTTCGCACACCGCAGCACTGCTGAACCACGACTGGCAGGCTTCCGATACGCGGAATTCTGACACCGCTTCAGGGTCAATATAAAGGACATTCAACATACTGCGATTAGACGGACTGTAAGGGCTGGCATGCTCTGGGCTAATGGAATACAAAGCATGAAGGGGGTTAAGCCCAATAAAACCAGCACCTTGACTAGCCGCCTGTTCAATGAGCGAGCACAAATCAGAAAAATCGCCCATGCCCCAATTGCGAGCGGTCCGAAGTGTATAGAGCTGAATCGAAGGGCCCCATATTCGCTTATCACTGGCTAATGTATCGGGTATAAATCCACTTTCAGGGGTTTGGATCAATGCCGCTTCATACACTGAGTCTCCCCATCTCACCGTTAACTGGTGATAGCCTAGGGGAATGGCGTCAGTAAACGGCACCTGATAATCAGCCCATGCCAATTGGCTACTATCGTCTGACTGGTTTTTATCCGTTGACAGCGCAATGGGCACACCAAAAACAGAGGAGCCATTCAATTGGCCACCCATTTCAAGTGTCACTGTCCAGTCTAAGGAGTGCCCTTGAGCCTCAAGCGCAGCACGGCAGTGAAATCCAAAGAAGCCGTTTCGCCTTAATACGATAGTGGTGGGGATTCCGTGTTGAAAAGTCTTGAACTGGAGGTCACGAACGGCTTTCTGCAGCGCCTCACCTTCAGTGTCATAGCCCATGGTACGCAATATTCCCGCTTGGCGTTGGATGGGAACCGAGGCGAAATTTCCTTTAAAATCGATATAGTCAGGTGATAGTGCTCTTAATTCAGCAAGAAGGCTGAGTGCCGCAGTTGTGTCCATCGTAAAACCTCAAATATCACCAAGGATTATTTATATCAGCGTATTAACCTATGTAGGGTTCCAGTGGTGCAGACGATCAGGTTACTGAGCGTTCAGTCGATTCATCGCATCGCGCGCTGGATCAAACCCTTGATCTGCAGCCATCTGGTGCCATTTCATTGCTATTAAGTAAAATTCAACCAATTACCATCAACCTGCTCAGCTGCGTCGCGTTAATGAATAGAACTGGCATCATCATTGTCATCATCTAACGCCTGATCCTGTCCTGAAGCAATCAGAAACGCCATTGCATCCCCTACTCTTTCAGTCACCGTATCTGGCGTTTCCAAATAAAACTGGCGCCACGCTTTTCCACGAACATCGTTATAACGGTCACTGTCGTCAGGATTGTGCTTTAGCCAATTGAGGCGCACCGCATAGCCTAATATCACTTCTACCGTTAGGTAACTGCGTAACGACATTTCTGTATTCCATATCAAAAACTGCATCATTCCATACAGGGCTTCAATGGTCATTTGGCGATACGAAGGAGACTGGATCTGGTTCAGCATTTTTTCAAAAAGATGCACAAATTGGCCTTCACCTGGCGTCATTGAGCCTAAAACGGTATCGGAATTCATACGGGTCTTTCTATCGAACCGATTGCCCAAAACCAAGCCCCGACTGCGCTCTAATAAGTGCCACAGACCGAGATAAAAAGCCTCATTTAAACGCGGCATCAAACCCTGGATTTCGCGCCACTGAAACCAGTCTGCAGCGTCACCTAGCTTGGATTCACTGGAATCCAATATTTTGATTGCACTGGGTGCCTGTCCCGCTGGCTGGACATTGCGTTCTACTTGTAGCCCTTCCGATGCGATGAGCTTCTCAGAGTAATGCTCAAAATTGAATACCACGCGCCGAACCTGTTTTTGAAGCTGTGATGGAGACATATCACACAGCCGATCAAAAGCCTCGGGGGCACCCAAATCATTATTTCTGGCCAATCTCGATAGAATTAGCTGCAAAATTTGGCCAGTACGCAGGGTAACAATACCCGAAAAAGCATGAGGATCGAAGCGCAACATCATCGCCAAATAGACAATAATTTCTTGATTAATAACGCCTTCACGTGGGTCATAGCCCGTGTTTTTCTTCAGAATATCAATGAGATCTGCATTACCCATTGGGTGACTGATTTGCCCCAAGGCATCAAATGAGCGCCCTGCATATAGAATTTTCTGGCGCGCTAATATTTCAGCGACGGCTGTTTCCATGCCACTAAAGTAACGATCCAATAACGCTGCTGATTTTCTCACTATACGCCACAACCTATTTTCAGTGGCCCGATGATACATTTCATCTATTAGGTCACGTAGGCTCATACTGTGATTGGGGACATCCAATGGTTGGTCTAATTCGCAGGTCACTAGCAACTGCTCAATAGCGTCTAATTGCTCAAATAGGTTCTGGGTTTCAAATAACCTAGCCACTAACGCTGCTTCAGATTGCATCGGTTCTAAAAATGACAAAACGGACTCAGCCAGCGGCTGTGTTTTGGCAACATCAAAAGGTAGCTGCCACTGCGGCGGCGGCATAGCCACGATGGGGCTGGCATTCACATCGGTAGGCAATGTAATGGCTTTAACGATGCCCTGCGACATGGCGTCATTTACCGATACTGCATTTAACAAAACTGGGCCACCGGCACCTCTATTCAGTGCCGTCACAAATCCAGCCAATGCCGCACTATTGTGGTCGGCAACATGGGCTTCAGTCACCCAAATGACAGACATTGGTGATCGATCGCTGCGCCAATGACGAGCAATATATTGCCAATCCGAGCGCAGGTTTTCGAACATCAATTCGACATCATATGACAGGTAAGAATCGGCATTTTGAATATTGGACTGGATTAAATAGTTGGTATCGTGGCATCGATAGGCAATCGCCGTTTCCATCGGACGTGGGATATCGTTTGGCGCACCAGACAAGGAAAGTCCTTCGTTGGCTCCGACGCCTCTATGCAGCAAGCCAAATTGACTGGCAGAAATACACTTGGCTGGTGCCATACTGTCTAGTGTATCGGCCAGTATTCCCAGTGTAGACAGGGTATCTCTCACCGCCTGTGTCTCTGCAATCACCACGATATTCAACAGTACTTTTTCGTTTTTCGGTGTTTGGTTTCTCATACCAACAGGGTCCACGTCGTCAGCCGACAGCCAACCCCCGTCTAACAGCAATCCGAGATAGTAAAGACTCTGCGCCCACACCAATGGCAAATTGGCATTAGGGTTTCGTGGTTGAGACCCCGGTTGTTTCTTTTCAGCAGCCAACTGATGACTCTGCAATTGGTAGAGTTCTGGCAATAAAGCGTATCCCTCTTGCATCACCAACGTGCTTTCGATGCGTCGCTTATAATCCTGCGCCACGGTTGGTTGGGCTCGTAATAAGGCAGTGACATATTCATAGGTCAAAAACAACGGCCATTCACATTCAATGTCTTCGAAATTTTTCAATTCTTGCGCGTTATAATGCAGTCGGTGTTTGTCTTCTAACGGTGTTTGGTGACCATCCAATAAGAACCGTTTGCAACCATAAGGCCCTAACAGACTGCGGCGAATTTTATGCGCTGTTTTATCCAACAAGGCTTCTGATTCAACGGCGAAGGCTGGGAAACCGATGATGCTCAAGCGGGCCGCATCGACCTCTTTCGACAAAGACTCACGCGGCAGCAACTGGTCCAATGTCATAAGACGTCTATGCGGCCTGCTTGAGCATCATCGGTTTCCCAGCCTTCG
>Ga0102812_10003389_pt1 | contig 10461 bp, 11 predicted proteins | sample ColrivemetaGS713_FD_79334 | JGI IMG/M metagenome (GOLD analysis project Ga0102812, IMG submission 79334) | Estuarine microbial communities from the Columbia River estuary - Flood tide ETM metaG S.713 | ecosystem: Environmental > Aquatic > Marine > Intertidal zone > Estuary | place: USA...
AAGAACAGTTTCGAGGTCGAAGGCAGATATATCCCTGTCCCCACCGCCCCCGGACTCGGGATCGAGGTGGACTAAGCGCTTGAGCGCGCCCATCCTTTCACCGGCACGGGATTGCACTTGCAGGCACAAGAGGCCCCTGTGAGCTATCACGAGGAAAATGTGTTCGAAGGCGGGGCACCGTCCAAGACATGACCGAAGTTGCGGTCATCGGGGCAGGGTTTGTCGGCCTTGCCATCGCGCATCGATTGGCCGGCGAGGGGCGCGACGTCGTGCTGATCGACCCCGCCGATCCCGGATCTGGCGCAAGCTATGGCAATGCTGGCACGGTCGCGGACTATGCGGTGCTGCCGGTGGGCACGCCGGATGTTCTGAAAAACCTGCCGTCGCTATTGTTTGACCGCAATTCGCCCTTGGCAATCCGGCCGGGCGCCCTGCTGTCGCTTGCGCCGTGGCTCTTGCGGTTTGCGCGCCAAAGCCTGCCCGGCGCTGCACGGCGTAATTCACAGGCCATTGCGGCGCTTTTGGCCAATGCGACGCCGCTTTGGTCGGACCTTGCCTCGGAAATTGGCGGCGCTGACTTGCTGCGCAAACGTGGCTGCCTTTACGCCTATGAGAAGCCGAAAACCTTTGCCGCTGCCGGGGCCGACCGCGACTATCGACGCAGTTTTGGCGTGGAAATGGAGCTACTCGGCCCTGACGAACTCCGCCAGATGGAACCCGGCCTGCCCGAAGTGGCCGGTGCCGCCTATTTTCCCAAAGCAATCTTTTTCGCCGACCCCGGCCAGATGACCGCGCGGCTTGCCGCTGCGACAATGGCCAAGGGCGTGACCCATCTGCGCACTCGGGTCGACCGGCTGGAACGTCAGCCGAAAGGCGTGCGCCTGACCGGGCCGGGGCTGGATCTGACCGCCGCACGGGTTGTTTTGGCGGCAGGCGCGCATTCCAAAAAGCTGGCCGCGATGGCCGGCGACCGGGTGCCGCTTGATACCGAACGCGGCTATCACCTTGAATGGGATATGGCGTCTTTGCCGCTCAGCCGCCCGACCTGCCCGACAACGCGCGGCTTTTACCTTTGTCCTATGTCGGGGCGTCTGCGGGCGGCGGGGACGGTCGAACTCGGCGGGTTGACTGCGCCGCCTTCGCCTCACCGGCTCAAAAGGCTCGAGGAAGGCGTGCGGGCATGGTTCCCCGAGCTTCCCCCGCCGGACAGGTCGTGGATGGGGTTTCGGCCCTCGATGCCGGACAGCTTGCCGGTAATCGGGGCGGGGCGGTTGGGGCCTGAGGTCATCCACGCCTACGGGCATGGCCATATCGGATTGACGCTCGCCCCGATCACCGCGCGGATCGTGGCAGATATCATTGGAAACCGCGCGCCTGAGGTCGAAATCGCCCCCTATCGCGCAACGCGGTTCTGACACCGGCTTCATTTCGTCAAAAATACCTTGGGGGCGCGCGGAACGCGCGGGGGCAAAGCCCCCCTTTCCCCCCGCCAAAACTGCCCCTATCATGAACAAGGTTCACAGGGAGAGGGTCATGCCAACCAAAGCCGAGATTCGACGCAAAGACCTGCGCGACAGATTGATCGACATCGCCGAACAGGTCATCCGCAAAGACGGGCTGGGCGCGATCAAGGCGCGCGATCTGGCGACGCAGGCGGGCTGTGCCTTGGGGGCCATCTACAATGTCTTCGACGATCTGGGCGACCTCGTGCTCGAGGTTAATGCGCGAACATTTCAAAGGCTGGGGGCATCTGTGGCAGAAAGCCTTGCTGCTGCGCCGCTGGACCCGACCGAACAGATGATCGTCATGGCGCAAGCCTATCACCGATTTGCTGCGGAAAACTTGGCCGCTTGGCGGGCGCTGTTCGACCTTGAACGCCCTCAAGGGTCCAGCGCCCCGGATTGGTATCTGGCAGAAATGGGACAACTCTTTGCCTATATCGACGGGCCATTGATGGCCCTGTTTCCCAAGATGGATCAGGATGAACGGGCGCTTTTGACGCGCGGGTTGTTCTCTTCGATCCACGGGATTGTCCTATTGGGTCTGGACGGTGCGAGCGCCGGCGTGCCTGCCCACAGGATCGACACAATGATTGCCCTTATTCTGCGCCGGATCGCGCCTGAATAGACTTTTTTGAACAATGTTCACAAAATACTTGAAGGGAATCATTTTCACCCCTATGTCTATTTCATGAACGATGTTCACGAAAGGACACCAAATGTTCAGAACACTTGCAACCCTGATCAACGGCGCAAACGCGCGGGCCGAAGACCGCGTCCGCGACGCCTTTGCGATTGAATTGATCGACCAGAAAATCCGTGAAGCGGAAACCAGCCTCAAGGCGGCCAAGGCGACGCTGGCCACTTTGATCCAGCGGCAGCAGTCCGAAACACGGCAACGCAACGCACTCCAATCGCGGATCGATGATCTGACGACGCGCGCGACTAACGCGCTGGAAAAAGGCCGCGATGATCTGGCCGAAGAAGCCGCTCGTGCCATCGCAACCATGGAAAACGAACGCACGATCCGCGACGAAACCATTGCGCGGCTCGATCAGAAAATCCTGCGGCTGCGTTCCTCGATCGAGGCGGGCCATCGCCGGATTATCGACCTTAAACAAGGGGCGATACAGGCCCGTGCCGTGCGCCGCGAACAGACAATCCAATCGCGGCTCAATTCCACCATCGGCAACCAGTCATCGGTGGAAGAGGCCGAAGAACTGATCGCCCGCGTTCTGGGCCGGGACGACCCGTTTGAACAAAGCGAAATCCTGCGCGACATCGACCGTGATCTGACCCACGACAGCCTTGCAGACCGACTGGCCGATCAGGGCTATGGCCCTGCAAACCGCGCCACAGCCCAGGACGTTCTAGCACGACTGCGCGCTGGAACTGCCAAGTAACCCCCATCCCCCCACCAAAGGAGATTCACAATGTTTAACAATCGCACCGACAATGGCGTCATCATGCTGTTCAACCTTGCAGGCGTCGTTGTGGCCTACGGCATGCTCGCCCTTTCGCTTTATATGTCGCCCGACGTGCCGCTTTCGACCAAAGGCTATTGGGGCATCGGTATTCTGCTGCTCACACTCAGCCTCGTGAACTTTGTCAAATACCGGTTCGACGAACGGCTGAGCGAGGATCGTCTTGCCCGCCTAGAAGAGGCCCGCGCAGAACGGCTTTTGTCGGAATACGCAGACAAATAACATCGCCCTGCCCCGCCCAATTTGTTTTGGGCGGGGTTCCCCCTTTTCAAGGGATCAATCCCTCGGCAGACTGGCCCCATGACCCGTATTTCAGCCCTTCCCCGACAGATCGCCGCCCAGATTGCTGGCCATGCCATCCGGCTCTTTGCGCGCTTCATCACCGCCGCGCGCGCCGATTGGCGCGGGGTAGAACCGGTGGCCCGACAGCGGGTCTATTTCGCCAATCACACCTCAAACGGTGACCTGCCGATGGTCTGGTCGGTTCTGCCCCCCGCGATCCGCCGGATGACCCGCCCGGTCGCGGCTGCGGATTACTGGCTCAAGAATCCACTGCGGGCCTTTGCGGGCCGTGATGTGTTTCGCGCCGTTCTGGTCGACCGCCGCCGCGACGTCGAAAAAGAGGACCCGATGGCCCTGATCCTCGCCGCACTTGACGAAGGGTCCAGCCTGATCATTTTCCCCGAAGGCAACCGCAACATGACCGAGGACCCGCTGCTGCCGTTCAAATCGGGGCTATACAACATGGGCCGCGCCCGACCCGATGTTGATCTGGTGCCAACATGGATCGCGAACCTGAACACGATCATGCCAAAGGGAGAGATCATTCCCCTGCCCCTGATCTGTACTGTGACATTCGGCGCCCCGATCCACGTCGGCCCCGATGAACCCCGCGAAGAATTTCTACAGCGTGCGGCCAAAGCGCTTGCCGATCTTCGACCGGAGGCGCGGGTATGAGCACGACAACCGAACTCGTTCTTTTGACATTTGGCTGCTGCGGTATTCTGTTGGCGCTGACACTTTTCGGCGAATTTCTGCGGCAGCGGCACCCCGCCGATCAACCCAATCCGGTTCTGGAAACCTATATGACCCGCATCCAAAGCTGGTGGGCGATGGTCCTGTTGCTGTCGCTGGCCCTTCTTTCGGGCCCGACGGGGGTGGTGGTGCTGTTCGGCTTTGCGTCCTTTGCGGCCTTGCGCGAATTTCTAACACTGACAACGAAATCACAGGCGGATCATTGGTCGCTTGCCTTGGCGTTTTTTGTCATCCTGCCGCTGCAATATGTCTTTGTCGGGATGGGATGGGTCGGCATGTTTACCGTCTTTATTCCGGTTTACGGGTTCCTGATGCTGCCGATGGTTTCCGCGCTGCGCCGCGATAGCACACGGTTTCTGATACGGGTCGCGGAAACGCAGTGGGCGCTCATGATGACGGTCTTTTGTCTGAGCCATGTGCCGGCGCTCGTGACATTGGACCTGCCCGGTTTCGAAGGACGAGAGGTTCTTTTGATCGCCTTCCTCGCACTTGTCGTGCAATTCGGTGATCTGCTTGATTTCTTTTTCGGGCGGCGGATCGGCAAGACACGGATAGCCCCCGAAATCACCCCAAAAACAGTCGAAGGAATGATCTGCGGGATTGGCAGCGCGATGCTGATCGGGGCAATGCTGCACTGGCTGACGCCTTTTGGCATTCTTGGCGCGATGGCGATGGCAGGTGCCGCATCCTTGACCGGCATGTTGGGGAATATCGTTTTTGCGGCCATCAAGAAGGATCGCGGGGTCAAGGATTGGTCCCATCTGATCCCCGGTCAGGGCGGTTTTGTCGATCAGCTCGATAGCGTGATCTTTGCGGCACCGATCTTTTTCCATCTCGCGCGCTTCATTTGGGGTCCGTGACTGCCATGCCCTTTGGTCCGGTCTTGACCTCCCCCCAGCTACGATGTGTTGTCGTGCGACAAGACGGAGACCGACATGACCTATATCCTCGCGATTGACCAAGGTACGACATCCAGCAGGGCCATCCTATTCGACAGCGGGATGCAGATCGTGGCCACCGCCCAAAAGGAATTCACCCAGCATTTCCCCGATAGCGGATGGGTGGAACATGATCCGATGGATCTTTGGACCACGGTTCTGGAAACCGCGCGCGAGGTGATCGCAAAGACCGGAGTATCGGCAGCCGACATCGCTGCCATCGGAATTACCAACCAGCGCGAGACCACGCTGATCTGGGACCGCACCACCGGCAAACCGATCTACCCCGCAATCGTCTGGCAGGACCGCCGCACCGCTGACACCTGCCGCGCCCTGCGCGACAGCGGACAGGACAAGATCATCACCGAAAAAACCGGTCTCTTGGCTGATCCCTATTTTTCCGGGACCAAGGTGAAATGGATTCTGGACAGCGTCGAAGGCGCGCGCGACCGCGCTAAGAAGGGCGAACTGGCCTTTGGCACCGTTGACAGCTGGCTCATCTGGCACCTGACGGGGGGCAAGGTTCACGCAACTGACGCCACCAATGCCGCGCGCACGATGCTCTATGACATCACCAAAGGTCGCTGGAGCCAGACAATTCTGGACATGTTGGATATCCCTGCCGCCCTCTTGCCCGAGGTCAAGGATTGCGCCGCCGACTTTGGCACGACGATTGCCAGCCATCTTGGTGCTGAAATCCCGATCCTCGGGGTGGCGGGCGATCAACAGGCAGCGACTGTTGGACAGGCCTGTTTTACCCCCGGCATGATGAAATCGACCTATGGGACGGGGTGCTTTGCGCTGCTCAATACCGGGGACACGATTGTGCGGTCGCAAAACAAACTGCTGACGACAATCGCCTATCAGCTGGACGGCAAGCCGACCTATGCGCTGGAAGGGTCGATCTTTGTCGCAGGTGCGGTTGTGCAATGGCTGCGCGACGGGCTGGGGATCATTGCATCCGCAGCCGAGACCCAAAATCTCGCCCAACGGGCCGACCCGCATCAGAACGTGATCCTCGTTCCCGCCTTCGTGGGTCTGGGCGCGCCCTACTGGAATGCGGAATGCCGCGGTGCCGTCTATGGCCTGACCCGCAATTCGGGGCCTGCGGAATTTGCCAAGGCCGCGTTGGAAAGCGTCGGATACCAGACCCGCGACCTGCTAGAGGCGATGACCGCCGACTGGGCCGCGACAGACGCCAGCCCCACCTTGCGGGTCGATGGCGGGATGAGCGCGAGCGATTTCGCGATGCAGTTCTTGTCCGATATCATCGGCGCCCCCGTTGACCGGCCCGTCGTGCGAGAGACCACGGCCCTTGGCGCGGCTTGGCTTGCTGGGCAAAGGGCCGGCATCTATCCCGATCAGGCCGGCTTTGCCGCCAATTGGGCACTCGACCGGACCTTTGCGCCCGCCATGGGCGACGCCGATCGCAATGCCCGCTATGCCGGCTGGAAACGGGCCGTCGCGGCAACTTTGTCGGTTTAGAAATGCGAACGCCAAGCCACAGACGGGCTTGGCGTCTTTGTCGTCAGCGCGGCATCAAACCCCGCGGGCTGTCCGCACCCATTGGGTGATGTCGGCCAGATTTGACGGTTCCGGCAGGCCACATTGCGTCAGCTCGTTCGCCAGTTCCAGCGTGATCCCCGATTTTCCGGCGGCGAAGGCATCGGCGATGGTGCCGCTGGAAATCGCGGTTGTGACGTTGCTTAGATCCGACACACCTTGGCAGAGGTGAACGACGTTTCCGCCCGCGCTCCACCACACCAGATCCTGCCCCACCAGCTGGGTGACAACCTGCGATTCAACGGCAACCTGTTCTTTGGACAAGGGTTGAAAATCGATCCCCATCACTGTCGCAAGAATGGCCACGATAACCGCCGCACCGCCCGCGATGTTCTTTTGCTTGGCGTCCATATCCTTGTTCAAAAAGATCATGGCGATCAGCGGCAGGAAGGCGAGCAAGGCGATGAACGCGCCCAACTGGTTCTGGATAAAGAATTTGACCGGTTCCTTGCGCGACGCGGGGTCCAGCCGATTGGCCTGCTTCCACAACAGCGACCCGCCGATGGCCAGAATGCCGATGACGACGATAAACCCGATCAGGGTCCACCACCGCCATTGGGGAAAGCCTTGTGCCGCGACAAGTTCGTCAAACGATGGACGCAGCAACCAAAAGATCGCCACAAGCTCCAATACGATAGCCACGGCCCAAAGGACCAGCGCGATGACGCGTTTGCTCTTGGCCTTGCCAGCTGCCTCTGGCAGCGGTTGGAATGATGGTGTGTTTTCTGCAGAATTCTTGGATGACCGTGCCACGATTTACCCCCCGTTTACACTTTTGTCAGGCTGACATTGGCGCAGGTTGACCTTTGGTTCAAGGCAAAGGAACCGCGTAGGGCAAGTGAACAAAGAAAGTGGCGACCCCGGGAGGATTCGAACCCCCGACCCGCTGCTTAGAAGGCAGCTGCTCTATCCAACTGAGCTACGAGGTCTTGACTGCGATTTAGCGGCAACCGGTGGGGTGGCGCAAGGGCAAGCCCGATTGCACAAACGAAAAAGCCGCGTCACAGGGCGCGGCTTTTGCTTTCGCGATCTGGCAGGAGGCGCTTAGTGCGTCCAGGCGCCACGGCGGTTCGTGGCAAAGTTTTCGCCATATCCCATCGCCCGAAGGTTCGGTTTGCGGGTCTTCGGTTCCTGAACGATGGCGTCGATCCCATGCTGTTTGGCGTAGTCGATCGCCGCCTCTTTGCTGTCAAACGACAGCTTGACCTGCGTCTGCGTGTCCGACGACGATGTCCAGCCCATCAAGGGGTACACGCTGCGCGCGCTGGCGGGGGCATATTCAAGAACCCAGGACTTGGATTTGGCAACGCCCGACTGCATTGCGTTGCGGGCTGGCATATAGATTCTGGCGCGCATGGCATTCTCCGTTATCTTGGGGTCTATATCGGTCAAATGGGGTCGTCATGCAATCCCGCAAACGACGGAAAGCGGGCGCTGCTGCGTATGAATGGGTGCCTGCACCGTATATCAGGCGAAAGAGGTTCGATGTCCTTTCTGAAATTCCTTTGGGCCAAACACCCCTTTGCCTCGGTTGCCTTCGCGCTGGCGCTGGGTGGTCTTGTCGTCTTTGGGTCAGGGTTTGTGCGCGATACGCTTTACTTCAACGATCCTGCCCATCGCAATCAGGACCTCGAACCCTGGATGACCCCGCGCTATGTGGGCATGTCCTGGGACCTACCGCCCGAGGTATTGGGACCGCTGATGGGGTTGTCCAAGGACATGCCGCGCGACGGCCGCCCGCCGCGACTGGATGAAATCGCGGGGCAGATGGGGATCACGATCGAGGAACTCCAAGCCAGGGTATTGGCCGCAAAGGTCGCCTTGGACCCGGGTTTCCAGCCGAGAGCGAGCGGGGTAGAGCAGAAATGACCGATACCCTTCTTGCGCTTGTGCCGACTTATGGCGTCTGGCTGATCTTTGGATCGGTTCTTTTGTCCTGTTTTGCGTTGCCGATCCCGTCGTCAATCCTCGTCATGACAGCGGGAGGGTTTGCGGCCTCAGGGGATCTGGTTCTTTGGCAGGTCGTGACCGCTGCCTTTGGCGGTTTTGTGATCGGGGACCAAGGCACCTATCATCTAGCACGCAAGGGGGGACCGGCGATCCTGACGGGGCTGCGCAAACGGCCGAAATCCGGCGCGCTGCTGAACAGGGCCGAAAGGATGCTGGAAAGGCGAGGCGCCATTGCCGTCTATCTGAGCCGGACAATTGTGAGCCCGCTGGGCCCCTATCTTGGATATTTGTCCGGCGCTTTGGGGCTAGGCTGGGTCGCCTATACTATCGCCGCGATCCTTGGCGCTGGGTCTTGGGCCGTGGCCTATGCAGGATTGGGGTTTGCCTTTGCCGATCAGATCACCCAACTGGCACAGATTTTGTCGAATTTCGGCGGGTTTGTCATTGCGGGGGCGGTTGCTGCCCTAACCGGGCGCTGGATCTGGAAAAGCTGGACCCATTATAAGGCTGAACACCAGCACTCCTGACATCTGCTGTCAGCATGGGGCCTTGCACCGGAACAAAATAAGCACAATTCTAGGGACCTATCCCAGGAAAGCTGCCATGCACAACAATTCGCCCGAAGCCATGCCGATGATGTATTCGGCCCCCCAGCGCCGCGAAAAGCTGGAGGGCGGACAAAGGTTTGTCCTGCGCACCGAATTTGCACCAGCGGGGGATCAGCCGACCGCGATTGCGGAACTCACTTCGGGGATCAATGCGGGGGAACGGGATCAGGTGCTGCTGGGGGCCACGGGCACCGGTAAGACCTTTACCATGGCCAAGATCATCGAAGAAACACAGCGGCCCGCGATCATCCTCGCCCCGAATAAAACGCTCGCCGCCCAGCTATACGGCGAATTCAAAGGCTTCTTTCCCGAAAACGCGGTCGAGTATTTCGTAAGCTACTACGACTATTATCAGCCCGAGGCCTATGTCGCGCGGTCGGACACCTATATCGAAAAGGAATCCCAGATCAACGAACAGATCGACCGGATGCGCCACTCGGCCACCCGTGCGCTGTTGGAACGCGATGACGTGATCATCGTGGCGTCTGTTTCCTGCATCTACGGCATTGGGTCCGTCGAAACCTATTCGGCGATGACGCAGGACCTGTTCACCGGCAAGATGTATGACCAACGGCAAGTGATGGCCGACCTTGTCGCACAGGCCTATCGGCGGAACGACGCGGCCTTTACCCGCGGGTCGTTCAGGGTGCGGGGCGATAGTCTGGAAATCTGGCCCGCCCACCTTGATGACCGCGCATGGCGGCTGTCGTTCTTTGGTGAAGAACTAGAGGCGATCACCGAATTCGACCCGCTGACCGGGCAAAAGACCGACACCTTTGACAAGGTGCGCATCTATGCCAATTCGCACTACGTCACCCCGCGCCCGACGATGCAGCAGGCGATCAAAGGCATCCGCGAGGAATTGAATGTCCGGCTCAAACAGCTGGTCGACGAAGGCAAACTGCTGGAAGCCCAGCGATTGGAACAGCGCACCCATTTCGACCTTGAGATGCTCGAGGCGACGGGGGTTTGCAACGGGATCGAGAACTATTCCCGCTATCTGACAGGTCGCGGCATTGGCGAGCCGCCGCCCACGCTGTTCGAGTTCATCCCCGACAATGCCATCGTCTTTGCCGATGAGAGCCACGTCTCTGTGCCGCAGATCGGCGGGATGTATAAGGGCGACTATCGGCGCAAATTCACTCTGGCCGAACACGGGTTCCGCCTGCCGTCCTGCATGGACAACCGCCCGCTCAAGTTCGAGGAATGGGATGCCATGCGCCCGCAGTCGATCTTTGTCTCGGCGACCCCTGCAGCTTGGGAACTGGAACAGACAGGCGGCGTCTTTACTGAACAGGTCATCCGCCCCACCGGCCTAATCGACCCGCAAATCGAAATCCGGCCCGTGTCGATGCAGGTCGACGATCTGCTGGACGAGGTGCGC
>Ga0102812_10003390_pt1 | contig 10460 bp, 5 predicted proteins | sample ColrivemetaGS713_FD_79334 | JGI IMG/M metagenome (GOLD analysis project Ga0102812, IMG submission 79334) | Estuarine microbial communities from the Columbia River estuary - Flood tide ETM metaG S.713 | ecosystem: Environmental > Aquatic > Marine > Intertidal zone > Estuary | place: USA: Columbia...
ATATCAGTGATGCACAATCTCTCATAAAAGACTTGAAAGGAGTAGCCGTTTATTTTGCTTCTCCAGGAATGAGGCGTATTCAAAAACTTGAAAATGCACTTTCAAGAAATGAATACACCGCTTTGTCGCAACTGGTTGCTGAAACGACGAAACAACTGGTGGGAGACAGCTACAGGAGCAACCCCGAATTCATTAATTATGACGAGTTAAGCATAGAATCTGCCGAAGAGCACGAGCAGCATAATATTGTCCGGAAAAATCATTTTGAAGTCTTATTTGTAGATGATATTTCTGCGGACGAGGAAAGCGAACTCAAACATAGCTTCAGGAGCCTGCGCACATCGAATGACAAGTTCACGTATGGAATTGTCGTGCAACGATCCTTTCAAGACGCGATGATTGCCCTACTTTTCAACCATAACATACAAGCTGTTGTGGTTCGGTATGCGCCGCCTTATTATTCCAAGCTCATAACGCCCCTCATTGAGCCCTACATCCAGTCTATCCTCAAGCAGGATTATTCCACCAAGTCGGAAACGGAGCTCGGGCCATTAATAGGTCGCCTCATTAAACGATTAAGACCAGAGCTTGATGCGTATTATGTCACCGACACTTCGCTGAAGTATCTGAAAGACAGCACGATAAAAAGCTTCCGACGGATTTTTTATCAAACCGAGGATATTCAGGAGTTGCACCTTACCATCATGCGAGGGATCGCAGAAAGGTACAACACCCCCTTTTTCTCGGCTTTGGTCGAATACAGCCAAAAACCTACGGGCGTTTTCCACGCCATGCCCATTTCTCGTGGCAACTCGGTTTTCAAATCGCGGTGGATCAGTGACTTTGGAGATTTCTACGGCAGGAATATGTTTTTAGCCGAGACTTCCGCAACCACCGGAGGGCTCGATTCTTTGTTGCAGCCAACGGGCCCACTTAAGAAAGCCCAGGAAATGGCCCGCGATGCCTACGGCTCACAGCATACCTATTTTGTCACGAATGGCACCTCTACGGCCAATAAAATCGTGATGCAGGCGCTGGTACAGCCGGGGGACGTGGTGCTCATAGATCGGGATTGCCATAAATCACACCATTACGGGCTGGTCTTATCTGGTGCCTACCCGGTATATCTCGATTCCTACCCCATCGAAGAATATTCCATGTACGGGGCGGTCCCCTTAGAGCAGATTAAGAGCAAGTTGATGCAGTTAAAGGCTGCGGGGAGGCTCAGTAAGGTTAAAATGCTTTTGTTGACCAACAGCACCTTTGACGGTTTGGTCTACAATGTGGGAAGGGTGATGGAAGAAGTCCTCGCCATTAAGCCCGACATGATTTTTTTATGGGACGAAGCCTGGTTTGCTTTTGCTGGTTTTAGCACCAATTTCAAGCAACGAACGGCTATGTTTTCCGCCAAAAAGTTGTACGAAAAATACAAAAGCGCTGCCTATAAAAAGCAGTATACTGCATACCTCAAAACACTGGGGGAAGACGAGGTGTCAAAAATGCCCGACCCCGACGAAGTCCGCATTAGGGTATACGGTACCCAGAGCACACACAAAACGTTGAGCAGTTTCCGGCAGGGATCTATGATTCATATTTGGGATGAAGATTTTAGGCGTAAAAGCGAAGAAACCTTCCTGGAAGCCTACATGACCCATACGTCTACTTCCCCCAACTACCAGATGCTGGCTTCCCTGGATGTCGGTCGTCGGCAAGTTCAGCTGGAAGGATTCGAACTCGTGGAAAAGAGCATAGAAATGGCGATGGTGCTCCGGGCCAAAATCAATGACAATCCCCAGCTGAGTAAGTATTTCGACATCCTTACGGTGAATAATTTTATTCCGACTATTTATCGCCAATCGGGGTTAAAAGAATACTACAGCAAAGAAGAAGGTTGGAACCGGATGGAAGAGGCCTGGGAAAACGACGAATTCGTCTTGGACCCCACGAAAATAACCCTCTACGTAGGTCGAACAGGTGTGGATGGTGATACTTTCAAGAACAAGTATCTCATGGATAAATTCAATATCCAGATCAATAAGACCTCCAGAAACACGGTACTGTTCATGACCAATATTGGTACCACCCGTGGAAGTGTTACCTATCTCACCAATGCCTTGCTGAGAATTGCCGATGAATTGGACGAAGAGTTCAAATCTTTGAATTCGCAGGAAGTAGAAATACTTCAGAAGCGCATCCACTCCTTGACCAAAGAGGTTCCGCCGCTACCTGATTTCAGCTATTTCCACCAATCATTCCAAGCGGTACCTGGTGTACCCGGAGGTAATATCCGGGCAGCATACTTTCTGGCATACGATGAAGAAAATTACGAATACGTCCCGCTAAACGATTGCCTGGAGGTGATGAGCAAAGGAAAAACATTGGTGGCATCCACCTTCGTGATTCCCTATCCCCCGGGATTCCCGGTACTCGTTCCCGGACAAGTCGTGAGTGAAGAAATTATCAATTTCCTAACTGCATTGGATGTTAGCGAGATCCACGGGTACCGAGCCGACCTTGGCCTTAGAATATTTAAAGAAAGTGTTCTAAACCGCCATAAAACAACCACCTCTATCGGAGCGATGGGTAAGAACAAATTGAATAAAAAATCAAAATAACAATAAAGATATGAGTGCTAAAAAAGTAACTCCCGCCAAACCTAAGGCAGCGATCAAAGGTAAGCAAGCAGCTACCGCCCAAAAGACTTCGAAGCCCGAAATCCTCGACGGCGTAGCCGACATCAGAAGGTTTTTCTACAAAAACGAAGTGCCCCTTTATTTCATCAGTGCCACCAACTTCAACATGCTGGGTGCCGATGAATGGATCAAAGGCTTTAAATTCATCTGTCATATTGAGTGTTTTGACGGGCAGCATCCTAATGTTTTCTCTCCTAAAGTAGAGATGCCACATGATGAGTTTACCAGTATTGAAGACATCAACAACTATTTGCTTCAGCACCCCGAAGTTCAGGACTATTTAACGACCAGAAAAAAGGGTAAAAATGCGGGTAAAGCCATGTTTTTGATGTTCGATGAGAAGACCGAGAAGTTGGCTAAGAAATTGGGTTTACAGGTGATGTTTCCCACGGCCAAGATGCGGACCTTCATGGACAACAAGGTAAATACGAATCGTATTGCTGAAAAAGCAGGCGTCCCCTGTGTACCCTATGTCCTAACTCCCGTAAAGGACTACGCTCACTTGACGAAGGTATCCAAATCTCTTGGAAATGATCTGGTCATCCAGACCCCCTTTGGAGATTCTGGCCACACTACTTTTTTTATTTCCAACGAAGAAGAATTCAAGAAATACGAAGAAGAGATTGTCAAAGAGAAAGAAGTAAAAGTAATGAAGCGTATCAATTGCAAAGGTTCGGCAATTGAGGCTTGTGTTACCAGGCATGGTACGATTGTGGCTCCCCTGATGACCGAGCTGGTTGGTTTTAAAGAGCTGACCCCTTACAAAGGAGGATGGTGCGGCAATGAAATCTACCCCGATGCCTTTAACCACGATTTGCGGACAAAGGCCACCAAATACACCCAGCTTTTCGGAGACCAGCTGCGTAAAGAAGGCTACAAAGGCTACTTTGAACTTGATTTCCTCATTGACCAAGACAACGGGGAAATTTATCTTGGAGAACTGAACCCCCGGGTCACGGGCGCAAGTTCCATTACCAACCATGCCGTTTTTGCATTAGCCGATGCTCCACTTTTTGTCTTTCATATTTTGGAATGGATGGACGTTGATTATAAATTGGACGTTAATGAGCTTAACGCAAGATGGGCCAAGCAAGAAAACATTGACGAATGGAGTCAATTGATCATTAAGCATACCGAGGATACGATTGAATACGTCTCCGAAGCTCCTGCTTCTGGCATCTATAAAATGTTCGACAATGGCCATATCCAATTCGACCGAATGGATACCCACAGAAGAGCCGTAGAGACCGAAAAAGAAGCTTTCTTTTTGCATATTTCCAAGAAGGGCGACTACCTTTACGAAGGTGCAGATATGGGCATTCTCGTTTCCAGAGGGCGCATGATGACCGACGATTTCCAATTAAATGCAAGAGCTAAAGATTGGATAAAGGCCATCCATTCAAAATATGTCTCAACAATCGTTGAGGACAAACGGGAGCAAATCGCACTTACTGGCAGCCTAACTAAATAATTTTCCAGAACAATGGAATTTAAGAGTTTCAACCCCTACAACAACGAAGAAGTAGGCTCCTATACCGCACTATCCAAAGAGGAAACTACCACCAAGCTTAACGATGCTCAAAATGCTTTTAAAACTTGGCGGAAGGTTCCTCTTTCCGAGAGAACTGTTTTAATAAAAAAGGCAGGTCAGGTGTTGCGAGACAACCTGGAAGCCTACGCTAAAATGATTACGCTAGAAATGGGTAAGCCTATTTCAGAAGCCAGATCAGAAGTGAACAAATGTGCTTGGGTATGCGACTATTACGCTGAAAACGCTGCCGCTTTCCTCGCTGACGAAGCTATCCCTACGGATGCTCAACAGAGCTTTGTACAACACGCTCCCATTGGAACCGTGCTGGCGATCATGCCTTGGAATTTTCCTTTTTGGCAAGTTTTCAGGTTTGCTGCCCCCACTTTGACGGCGGGCAACACTGGGTTGCTTAAGCACGCTCCAAACGTCTTTGGCTGTGCCCAAATGATAGAAGAAGTTTTTGTTAAAGCAGGATTCCCGCCCAAGGTCTTTCAAAACCTGATTGTACATCACGACTTGACTGAGCACATCGTCTCCCATGATGGGGTAAGGGCGGTTACCTTGACCGGAAGTGAAAGAGCGGGTGCTGCCGTTGCCGAAATTGCGGGAAGGCACATTAAAAAATCCGTTCTGGAACTTGGCGGAAACAACGCCTTCCTGGTTTTAGAAGATGCCGATATTGACAAAGCGGTAAAAACCGCAATTACAGCTAGAATGCTCAATGGTGGACAAAGCTGTATTGCGGCAAAGCGCTTTATTTTGGTAGAAGGAATCTACGATGAATTTGTCACCAAATTCACGCAAGCTTTGATCAAGCTAAAATCAGGCAACCCCCTGGACGAAACAACGCAAGTTGGTCCTTTGGCTCGCAAAGATTTAGCTGACCAACTCCATCGTCAAATCGAAGCATCGGTGAAACTAGGCGCTGAATTGTTACTTGGCGGTCATCAACAAGGTTGTTACCATGAGCCAACAATTCTGGGAAGCGTTCAACCCGGCATGCCCGCATTCGACGAAGAAACATTCGGTCCTTTAGCTGCCATGATAAAAGCCAGGGATATTGATCATGCTTTCGAGCTTTCTGAACAATCCAGGCTAGGCCTCGGCGTAACGATCTGCACTTCCAATACGGCGCTGGCATTAACCTATGCCGATCGGGTAAGCGATGGTGCTTATTTTATCAATGAGTTGGTAAAATCAGACCCCCGGTTGCCTTTTGGTGGCACCAAAAAATCGGGGTATGGTCGTGAACTCTCTAAGGACGGTATGATGGAATTTGTAAACCGAAAAACGGTTTATGTAAAATAGGATAAATAGCATATCCCTCAAGGGTTTGTTCGGGGATTTCATTTGGTAATAAAAACACCACCGATGAAATTCCCGAACAAGTGCTAAATTTCCTCCCTTCCCCCATCATGCAAAAGTCGGTAGTACCTTCCTCCCTTAATCAGCAGGCCTTCTGATTGCTTGTTGGGCCAGTTCTTTTGGTAATCCTTGGGGTGGCTAACGTCGATGCCGATCACCCGGCCGGCAAAGCTGCGCTTGACTTTAGACTGGATGGTATGGCCCACTACCACTGCTTGGGCATTAAATTTATCCAGCGGTGCGTCCACTTGTTCCTGGGTCAGGTCTTCTCGGAAGTAGCCTCGGTACCAGCAAACGCCCGTCCGGATGGACAGCAACAGCTGTGCTGCATTCTTCTCCCTTGTGGGGAAATAAGGCCGGTAATAATTGGCCCGATTGATGGCATTGATTTCGGATAAGCTCACATCGGTGGTGGCCAAATCGGGGTGTAGCCCACCGTGGACAAAAAGGTGGCCATTGATCAGCGCGATGGTATTTTTACTGGCCATCCAGCGCCCCAAATAGGAATTTTCATCAAGCAAGTGGTGGATTTGCTTACCTAAAATTGATGCTACCCCGAAGTACTTGGGCGAGGCCGACTCGAATTTTCCTTGCATGTTCTTCAGTTCGTGGTTGCCTAGTAGGTAGTGGACCTTGCCACCGTGTTTTGCGGCCTCCTGCTCCAGTTTGTAAATGAACCAAAGTACCTGGGTCGTAGAATAGCCCCGATCGACAAAGTCTCCGACCAGGACCAAATGTCCGGCACCAAATGTCCAGTTTAAATTGGTATCAATCACCTGCTGGTGGATCAGGAAATCACGGAAGGTTCTGTAACCGCTTTCGATATCAGAAATGGCCAGCACGGGTTGATCGTCCTCGAAAGTGGTAGGCGATATTTCGTGGTTGGGTTGAATAACCACCTCAAAACTGGTGCTATCCAGCTGAAAGTGGCAGGCAAGCGAAACGGAGGAATCCACCGGATAAAGCTGCTGATCGACATAAAACCCATCGTCTTTATTTCCTCTCACATAATTGACGCTCAAGGTGCTGTCATTTTCATAAAAAAGGTAGGGACCTTCTCCATCCAGATTTCTCATGAGTGGGTGATCGCCGTAATGGACCGTGCCGTTTTCCTTAAGAAGAATAATGAGGCCGATGGCGAGTAGTACTAAAAGCGTGAGTCCGATGTGCTTGAGGTAGCGTAAGATTCGTTTTTTCATGGTGTGTTTTTATTTGCTCGCAAGGTAAAGGCAGGACAGCTTTGCAACTAACAACAGGGATGAACAGGCGCCCGCCAGTGATCCAAAACCCCAGACGAGCGATGAAGTGACTTCTTACCACTTCTACGCACGTTCAACGACCGTTCCCTGTCGTTCATCAATTAGTTTGTGAGGGTGATTTTATCCACCTACATTTGAGTATGACTACGACAACCACAACCTATCATCGGCCACTACTTGGGCTCGGGCTCTCCTTTCTCCTCCTGGTGGGTGCGCTCATGCTGATGGAATTCCGCATTGAGCTTACGGGGGTACTTTTTGGCATCGCTGCGTTTAGCACCTTTATCTACTCACTGGTAGTTTGGTTCCTCAACAAGAGAGCAAACGCTGTGATTTCACCGGCCTGGCGGCAGAAAGAAATTGGGGTGGCCCTTCTTATCCTTGGTGGCTTATGCTTGATCGGCACAATTGAATCCTACTTCCACTCCGTCGTTTTCATGATCATTTTTATCGAATTGCTCTTGTTGCTGTCCGTATTGGGATACGACCGCTTTTTACAAAACACCAATACCATACATGGTGTAGAAGGGGATAAAAAACCACTGTTTTCTCCCTGGATGTATTGGTTGTTCCTTATCGGAAACGGCCTCGTTCTAATCATTGGAGAAGATTATTTTACGGAAAAAGACCAATTCGGCGTTGCTTTTTTTTGCTACCTTCTTTTCCTTTTCTTTCTCTTCACGCGATGGTTTTTCAAGCAGATAAGATTCCTTCTTAATTTAAAAACAGAAAAGAACAGAACCGAGTTACAGCACCTGCAAAGCCAGGTCAACCCTCACTTCTTTTTCAACATCCTCAACAACCTCTACGGTCTGGTGGATAAGGATGCTAAAAAAGCGCAGCAGCTTATCCTCAAGCTGTCTGACATGATGCGCTACAGTATTTATGATGGGCAAAAAGAGAGCGTCTCTCTGCTGGAAGAAGTTGATTATCTTAAGAATTACCTCAATCTCCACCAGATGCGGTACCACAAGAAAATTGACCTGAAATTTGAGACGGACATTGAAGATGATCAACTCCAACTCATGCCGCTTCTGTTTATCATTTTAGTGGAAAATGCCTTCAAACACGGCGTCGAAAACCTCAGGGCAGATGCCTACGTTCACCTCCGACTTACATCTACGGCCAACAGTATATCCTTCAGCGTAGAAAACAACTTTGACGAGGAAGAAGTAAGTACCCAGCCCGGCTTGGGCCTCCGTAATCTCAAAAGGAGGTTGGAGCTGGTTTATCCAAAAAAGCATAACTTATCCACCCTGAAAACCGCCAATACCTTCCGTTCAGCATTAACTATTGACCAACTATGATCAAGTACCTTATTGTCGATGACGAACACATTGCCCACGATATCATCAAGGGTTATTGCGATTTGTTGCCTCATTTGGAGCTTGTTCAACATTGCTACGATGCCGTCGAAGCCCTGGAATGCTTGCAGCAGCATTCCGTTGACCTTATCTTTCTGGACCTTAACATGCCCAAGCTAAAGGGCTTTGAATTCTTGCGCACCTTGTCGGTACAACCCAAGGTTATTGTTACGACCGCCTACCAGGAATACGCCCTCGAAGGCTTCGAGCTCAACGTCGTGGATTACCTATTGAAGCCTTTTGGTTTTGAACGCTTTCTGAAGGCACTGAATAAGGTGGTCAATGCAGCGCCGTCTACTCCCCCTACCCTAGCAAGCAATCCCTCTGCGGAAAACAGCGTCTTTTTGCGCAGCAACAAAAAATACCTGCAGGTTACCCTCAGCGATATCCTCTACCTGGAAGCTGCTGGCAACTATACCAAGATCATTACTACGGGCAGTACCATCTCCGTCCGTCAGAAGATATCAGACCTGCTTACCACCCTTCAATTTGAGCAGCTCGTTCAGGTACACAAGTCGTTTGCGGTTGCCAAAAACAGGATCGATAGCATTGAAGGGAATCGCATTTTCATCCAGGAATTCGTGATCCCCATCGGGAAGATCTACAAAATGAATGTGGATAGGATGTTGGAGTGAGGGTTGGGTTGTTGGTTGATCGTTGATGGTTGTTGGTTCCGAATCTTACACGCGCATGTTAGTTTCCGAACTAACATGTGATATCCCGCTGGTCTCCCGACCAGCAGTCAGGGGACTTGATAGTAGCCGGGGTTAACGAATCAAAAACGGATTAACGCAGATTTTTTTGCCCCCCCTACTTCATCACCTTGTCCAGCACGTTCACGCCCGTCATGGCGGTCGCGGTGAGTACGCCTGAGAAGAGTGCTCCACCTACGCCGGCGGTCACGATATCTTGACCTGTGAGGTAGAAGTTCTTGATGGGGGTGCGGGGCTGGAGGAAACGTTGCCGGAAACGCTGGGGACTGTGATCCAAGCCATAGATTTCTCCCTTGTCGTAATTGACAAAATGCTGGGTCGTCAGTGGCGTCGACAATTCGTAGCAGTCTACTTTGCCTTCTACCTGGGGCATTTGCTGGTACAATTCGGCCAGCAGGCGCTGGGCAATCCGCTCTTTGAAGGCTTCGTAATCTTCGCCCCTTTTCATCCAGCGGCTGCCTTCCCAATTGGCGAAAGCTTCGTAGGGGACGAGGGTGATAATATCAATGGTACTGCGCCCCGGATAGCGGCGGTTCCAATCGGGGTCTTTGGCCGAAGGGAAGGAAACATACACCACGGGAAAGGGCTGATCCAAATCCTCCAAATAACGGTCGACACAACTGTCGTGATCGAGGTCGCCGGGGTAGATCCAGAGGTTGGTCTTGGGCAATTGCAGTTCCTCCGGGCTACCGTGTAAGCCAATGTACAGGCAGGCGTGAGCCACGGAGCGTTCCACCTTTTGCAAGGGCTCCAACAATTGGTGCTCCTTCACCACGGCAGCGGGCAAGAGTTTCTGATAAGTCGTCATCACCCCCGCGCCGCTGACGATGTTGTTGGCCGTCAGGATACGGCCATCGGACATGCGTACTCCGATGGCGGTATTGCCTTCCACCACCACTTCCTCCACCTCGGCACTGATAAGGATGGTCCCACCAGCGGCTTCGATAACGGGATCCACCGTATTCACGATCTCTGACGAGCCGCCCACGGGAAAGCTACCGCCGCCAAAATAGTGCCGCGCCACGGAGGCGTGCATCACAAAACTGCTTTTCTTGGGCGGCAAACCATAGTCGCCGTACTGCCCACTAAGCACACGGATCAGCTCTTCGTTGTCGGTAAGGGAACGTAAAACCTCGTAGGTCGTCTGGTCGGAGAACTTATGAAATGGTCGCCGCAGGAATGGCCCCGACAGCTTGCTCAGTAGCGGCGCCATGGCTTTGTCCATATAGAACCAGCGACTGGTCTTATTGGCTTCAAACACCAAATCGACGTATTTTTCGATGGCAGCCGTTTCCTCTGGAAAGTAAGCAGAAAGTTGTGCGGTGAAGTTTTTCACCCCTTTCACCAAGTCATAGTGCCGATCGCCCAGGATGATGCGGTCGTAGACCTCGCCCATGTCCGCCCATTGCAATTGGCCATTGCTGATGTAGTCAAACAGGCGTTTGATCACGCTATTGGGGCGCTGCACCTCTCCGATGTAATGGATCCCCACATCCCACTCGTAGCCCTTACGCTTGAAGACGTGCGTGAATCCG
>Ga0102812_10003392_pt1 | contig 10459 bp, 13 predicted proteins | sample ColrivemetaGS713_FD_79334 | JGI IMG/M metagenome (GOLD analysis project Ga0102812, IMG submission 79334) | Estuarine microbial communities from the Columbia River estuary - Flood tide ETM metaG S.713 | ecosystem: Environmental > Aquatic > Marine > Intertidal zone > Estuary | place: USA...
ATGCATACCATGTTTGATGGGTTAATTATTCTAGTTATGGCATGGGCGCTAAGCGAATTAACATCGCAATTACACACGGCTGATTATCTTGTTTCCGTTTTTAGTGATTCCTTAAATCCTTTCTGGTTGCCAGTTGTAATCTTTTTATTATCTGCAGTTACTAGTTTTTCTACTGGGTCTAGTTGGGGCACAATGGGAATTTTAATGCCATTAGTTGTTCCGTTAACTTGGGCCTTAGGCAAATCAAATGGTTTAGAATTTGAAGTGACACACGAATTGATTTACGCTGCTGTGGCTTCTGTGTTAGCCGGTTCCGTTTGGGGTGATCATTGTTCGCCGATTTCAGACACTACCATTTTGAGTTCCATTTCAAGTAGTTGTGATCATATTGAACACGTTAGAACTCAGTTACCTTATTCAATATTGGTAGGTGTAGTTAGTGCTATTTCTTTAATTCTTGTTTTTGTTCTGAATGTTCCATTTTGGGTAATCTATCTTTCTTTCATCCCTGTATTGTATTTTAGTATTCAAAAATTTGGGGATAGAGCTAGTGAATTAGACTTAGACGCGTTTGAGTTTGAAGCAGAAGATAAGTTTGTACTACAAAAACCAGAAACACTCCATTAAGTAGAGTACGCTATTTTATAGCTGCTTTTAGTTGTTTTTGATAGTCTTCCGCCTCAATTTCTATACATCCAAATTGAGCTAGGTGCGATGTCCAGAATTGGGTATCCCACAATTGGTAGTTATTTTCAATAAGCCACTGATGTGCAAAATACAAGGCGATTTTATCAGCATCGGCTTTGCGTTTAAACATCGATTCGCCAAAAAAAGCTTTTCCTAGTGATGCTCCGTAAAGCCCGCCAATCAACTCAGACCCATCTTCTGACCAAACTTCCACAGAGTGAGCATATCCAAGCTTAAATAGCTCATAATAGGAACGGATAATTATCCCTGAAATCCATGTGGTTTCCCGTTCTGCACAAGCTTTCATTACTTTTTTGAAGGCTTTGTCTACACTTATTTTGAACTTCCCTTGTTTTATGCGCTGTCGTACATTTTTAGAAACTTTAAATCCATCTAATGGAATAATACCACGTTTTATTGCCGTGTACCAAATCACTTCTTCAGAATCTGACTCATCACTCATTGGGAAAATCCCTTGAGAATAAGCCCAAATGAGTTCTTCAGGTTGAATTATTGGTTTTGCTTTTTTAGTTGGCACTTAATTAAACTCTTTTAAACGATCTTTAATTTGCTCTATATGTCGAGAAGTGTGATGAAGAATTACATAGAGCCAATCAGTAATAGTTAAATCTCCTAAAAATGGATGTGCAATAATAGCGGTGAAATCAGAAATGCTACCATTTTGTAGTTTTTCAAGTAGAGAATCTCTTTGTTGCTTAAAGGCTGATTCAAAATCTATTACTGATGAAAACGTACCTTTGGGTTCTAAGAATTTTGGAGCTGCTGCTTTTCGTTCTCTCATATCAACCAATAGGCGTTGAATTTTATGACTTCCTTTTAGTTCTTCAGAATCGTGGTGTTTTTCAACTGTTTGTGAAATAACACGAATAAAGGTTTTATCGGAAAGATAAATATGCTCTGCAATGTCTAGAATGCTCCATTGTTCACCTTGTTTTTCAATAAGTTTATTTTCATCGATAGATGCCAATAGGTGTATTAATTTATCTGAATTTGTGTGTAAATCTTGAGTGTAAGCGTTTAAATCCATGTTTCGTAATCAAAGTAAAATCAATTGTTGAATGGGGAAAGTACGCATAAAAAGAATTGAATTGAATCTAATGAAATAGAAATGAAATAAAGAGGCGCATATTTTTTTGACCGTCTTTATCATTTGTTTAATTTGCTAATTAATAAATTATAACCAAGAATTCGTATTCAATGTACTCACTAGAACCCAAAATTATAGATACTTCAAAGCGCTTATTTATAGGAAAGCGCATAAATATGAGTTTAGTGGATAATAAAACAGGAGAACTTTGGGCTTCTTTTGGCCCGTTTATTCGGTCCATTCCAAATCGAATTGGAAACGATAGATTTTCTTTGCAAGTGTATGATTCAACTTATTTTAACCATTTTAATCCAAAAAAAGAGTTTACAAAATGGGCCTTAGTTGAAGTGAATACGTTGAATGAAATTCTGGCTAATTTAGAATCGTTTATTTTGCCTGAAGGCAAATATGCCGTTTTTTCTTATAAAGGATTGTCTTCTGACACCAGTGTTTTTAGGTACATCTATTCTGAATGGTTACCAAATTCAGAATGGAGTTTAGATGATAGACCTCACTTTGAAGTATTAGGGTCTGCATACAAGAATGATTCTGCTGATTCAGAAGAAGAAATATGGATTCCAATTAAATAAAATAATAGGCCATTTATTCAATTGGTAAACTTAATCTGATTCAGTACTTTGAACAAATTCAGTTAAAGGATTAATATTTTATGTCTGCTGCGCAAATTGCTGTTTTAGTAACACTTATAATGTATTCGTTTGGCTATGTGGTGTCGTTGTATGCCGTTAGCTTTTGGTTTTCGTCAGGATTGATGCCAGAAAAACTGCGTCAATTGAGTAGTACTTCTATTGTATTTCAAGCAGTAATTTATGCAACACTTTTTATTCCTTTATTAACGTGGTACTCTTTCTTTTTAGCTGTGGGAGCGGATGTAAATCAAACGGTAGTTTGGCAGGATTACTTGGGACATGTTTCATTAGGCGTACATTTAATTTGGTTTTTATTGTTAAAACCGATGGTAGTTGGATTAATTGTTGGAATGATATCGCCTGAGACAATGGGTTTTTCTGGGAGAAATAAAGCAGTTATGGCCTTTGTAATGCATAATCTAGGTTCGTATGCTATGATTCAGATTGTGAAAATGGTTATATCGTTTACCATAGTTTAATTAGGAATATGTTTGTGAATTCAGAAACTAAAGAAGTTGACGAGTACATTTCCATGTTTCCAATTGAAGTTCAATACAAACTTGAATCAATTAGGAATTTAATTAAAACTAGTGTTCCGGAAGCTGAAGAAGGATTTACATATAAAATGCCATCCTATAAAGTGAATGGAAAACCTTTAGTTTATTTTGCTGCTTACAAAAAACACATCGGTTTCTATGCAACACCAAGTGGTCATGACGCTTTTGAAAAAGAGTTAAGTGTTTATAAACAAGGAAAAGGTTCCGTTCAATTTCCTTTGGATAAACCTTTGCCAATGGATTTGATTCAGCGAATTGTAGAGTTTCGTCTTGAAAGGTGTTTGTCTTCAAAAAAAAATGAACACTTTATTCTTTAAACAGTGAAATAGTGTAATCCAACAATTCGTGCCCGCCAATATCTCCATGACCAGGAACCACAATTTTGGCCTCTCCAAACTTCGATTTTACTTTTTTAACGGTGTTTGACCATTCATTAATATTGGCGTTACCTAAATACCCTTTTGTTGCACCAACTGATTTTATCATGCAACCACCAAATAGAATCTGGTCTTTAGAAAAATATGCAACAATATTGTCTGAGGTGTGAGCTTCTCCCAAATAGGTTAAAATTAGTGTACTATTCCCCAATTTAAATTCTTTAAACGTATTAAAACTATTTTTTGGAATAGGTAATTCTTGCTCTTTCACTAAATCGATGGTTTTAAAGTATGCATAAGATGGAATTTGAAATTGATGAAAAGCTTCTAATCCGCCCAAACAATCATCGTGAAAATGTGTTGGAATTACACCTTTTATTTCACAGATCAATGAATTTTGCACCCAATTGATAAGTTCTGTTGAGACCGAATCTGTAGTTGGAGTATCAATAATTATGGCTTCATTCGCATCTATTACAATTAGACCGTTACAAGCAACTTTACCAAAACTGTCCGTTTCTAAATAGGTAATGTGTTGAAAAGAATTTGCGCTTAACTGATTTATTATCAGCGTATTTGATGAATATAAGGTCTTGGTTATAACACTGTCTGAGGTGAAGAATCCGAAATTAATAAGAAGTAACAATAGAAGATTCAAAGTCATGACCTATGAGTTGAGATTGAAAAATAATTGCGAAAGTTGAGTAAAGTATTTGAGAAATGCGAGACTTGTCGATTTGCAATTTAATTGCTAGATCACAAAAAAACTGAAAGATCGACTCAGCAAAAAGCTTATCCAAAAAAAAGTAAATGCAAATAGCGTCCCGGTGCAAAAGTAAATCCACCAGCTAGGATTATGGCAAAAGCATACAATAAAATCATTTTTCGTTGATGTTTTTGAACCTGATCGCGTCGTATCGCTAAATAAGCCGTCGGAACGGTGTAAAGGGTTAGAAAACTAAAACTATGAATTAAGCCAAAATGATTTAAAAAAGTTGGGCCGACATGAGCAGGCATCAAAAGGGTAATACTTGCGGTGAATAACATTAAAATCATGTAAATGCGTCCTAAGGCTTTATGAAGTGGAGTCCCTTTTTCTAGAAACATCATTATTCCTCCAATTATGAAACAAGGAATAACGGTTGCTAAGTGAACATACATGAGTTGATAATAATTGGGCATAAGAGAGGTTTGGGTCTAGGGCAGATTTAAAGAGTTGAGAAATAGGAGAGAGTATAAAGTTAAAACTTTTGAATTTAAACTGTTCTTTTTTTGTTCATCACAAAATTAAACCCTGCACTTTTTACATCCTCAACATGGAACATGGGGCCGAAGCCTCCAAAATCGAAGAAAACCGAATCTCCCGTTTTGTGTTTTTTGAAAACTCCTTGCAAAGAACCATCCCGAATGGGATTCATTTTTTGATGAATTTCTTGCAGAAAGGAATTGGGTAGATTTTTTTTACCGTGAGCAGGGAAAACAGCTTTAATTTTAGACGAAAATGTGTTTAGTCGTTCAAATGTTTTGAAAATTTCTTCTAAACTTGCGCGGCATTTTAAATTTAAAAGCCAAAGTCCAGATTTTGCAAAAGCATCACCACCAAATAGATAGCCTGATTCTGAATCTAGAAAACTAATACTTCCAGTAGTGTGTGCAGGTGTTGCAATAATTTCGAGTTGTCGATTTCCTAAATCAATAATGTCCCCGTTTTTTACTAACCGAGTCGGTGTGGGAAGTCCTTTTGCTATAAAAGAATTATACTTTTCTGCATTAAAATCAGACGGTAATTGATCTTCCATTTCAGAATAAGAAAACATCGAACTCGGATTCCACTTTCCGCTTTTAATAGTTTCTGTGGCATTATTCCATTTTAAACCATGATTTTTCCATTCTATTTCACTCATTAGAGTTTGAGTTATAAGGCCGTTTCCATTGGAATGGTCGGGGTGAATATGCGTCTTCGTGATTTCTATTTCGTGAGTAGTAAGGTCTTTTAGAACATCCGCATAATTTAAAATTCCAAAACCAGAATCAATAAGAATCGATTTTTTTGAGCCGTTGATTAAAAACGAAGAAACAAAACCCATTTCTTCAATTTCATAAATACTTGGACAAAGTTGAGTAATAAGAATTTGTGGTTTCACTGAATGAATAGTTTATGAGAAATAGTTTGAAAAAATGGGGTCGCTGGGAAACTTATTTTCCTTAAATGTACTAGATATTAAAGTGGAAAATCAGCTTTGAATTGTATTATCTGCGTATTCTAAGTCAATAAATAGATGGTTTCTAACGTAGAAATGGCTCATTTACTTTCGGCAAGTAACCAAGCAGGGTTTAATTTCAAAATCTGTTTATGTGTTTCACATGTTTCAATATGGCAACCTTTCAAATAACCTGTGCTCATTAAAAACTCATTCACTATTTCCCCACCGGTAAACTTAAAGGTCTTTTTGAAGAGTTTTACCCATTCTTCTTTCGTTTTAGGATGATTCAAGTCTAACCAGTTTTTAAAAGAACCAAACTCTTTTTGTATTTGTAGAATAACGCCCGCATTATGAATCGCAGCATTCACTTTTAACTTATTTCGAATAATTCCCGCATCTGACAAAAGACGAACTTTGTCTTTTTCGGCATAAGCAGCTACTTTGGCTATATCAAAATCGTCATACGCTTGTTTAAAATTTTTTTGTTTATTGAGAATAGTAGTCCAACTTAAACCTGCTTGATTAATTTCTAGAACTAAGCGTTCAAAGAGTTCATTATCCTGCTCAATTGGAAAGCCATAGGCCGTGTCGTGATAGATTCGATGAACATTTACTGGTTCTAAGTGAGCTACGGCTTCACAGTAAGTTTTTGGTTTTTCCATTTTTGAAATTAAGATGATTTATATGTTGGTAGCATGCTGTTTCAAATACTCCAAAACCCGTTTCCAATCGGGAAATTTATCGGAACCAAAATGAATAAATTCGCCTTTAAATTCAGCGGCTCCATTTTTGTGTCGGTCATCTACTAAATAATCTCCCGTAACAAAATCTTTACGGTGAGTGAGAATTAGTTTTTTCTTGGCTAAATCGCCAAAGTGTTTTTCAAGCCAAATGCGTTTTCCGGTGTACGAATCGGGAACATTCCACATGGGTGTGGATAGAAAATAGACATCAAAAAGTGGAAATAATTGATTTACAGATTCTATCGCATTTGGAAGTGTTGGCAAATCGTGGAAAATAAGAGGATTTGCTTCGCAGATTTCATCGACTAGTCGGGAACGTTCTTCGTAATCCCTTAAATGATCGCCACGAGTATCTAAGCCGGGATACAGTAAATTCACACCTAAATCGAAATCGGCAATAACGCCATCCATATCGAGGAATAAGGTTTTTTTCATTTAGTACGGCCTTCTACCAATTGATCGTAAACGGCATCATTGGGTTCCCAGAGTTCAATTTTTCGCTTGTCATTATCTAGAATGTGAACAAACTTTCCATATTCAAAAACTTCAATTTTATCACAGATTTCAACACCTTCTTTTTTGAGTTCTTCGACTAGTTTTTCTAAATCCTGAACCCTATAATTCACCATAAACTCTTGTTTACTTGGCTCAAAATACTCGGTGTTATTTGCCATAGGGCTCCATTGTGTAAAACCCTTTTCGTCCGAATCTGCGTGTTTCCATTCAAAAGCAGTTCCATATCGATCTGTTTGTAAGCCAAGATGTTTATTGTACCAATCTTTTGTAGCGTCTGGATTCTCAGATTTAAAGAAAATCCCACCTATTCCAAGTACTCGTTTCATTACTCCAATTTTTAAAGTGAGAGTGTAGTATAACTGAATCTAATTGATAATAAAAAGGATCTTTAATCGATAAATATCAATTGGCAATTGATATTTTAAAACTTCCTATCTTTTGAGCATGAATACCATTGAAAAATTTATCGAAAATCTCTTGCTTCAAGCAGGGATTGCCATCGAGTTTATTCCCTATATCCGTTTAATAAGCATTCTTGTATTATTCTCATTTGCAGCTTGGTTATTCTTTTGGCTAACAAAACGTTATTTCATTTCCGTAGTCTACAAGCTATTCAAAAAAACTAGTTTTACATGGGATGATGCGCTTGCCGATCACAACGTATTTCACAATGTTGCTCATATCGTTCCTGCTGTATTATTTCGTGTTTTTGCTGGTTTAATTTTTCATGATTTTGATTATTTACTACCAATTGCACTCAAACTTACTGACGTTTATCTTGTTGTAACAGGAACCTTAATCGTTTTATCCTTTCTTAAAGCAACAGAATATTTATTATCTGATTCAAAATTATTCGAAGACAAACCGATTCAAAGTTATTTTCAGTTATTCAGAATTGTATTTTACATTGCAGCAGGCATTCTAGTTTTATCTATTCTGATAGATAAGTCGCCAGTTTATCTTTTAAGTGCGTTTGGTGCGCTATCTGCCATCGTTTTATTGATTTTCAAAGACACTATTTTGGGTTTAGTGGCAAGTGTTCAAATTGCATCAAACGATATGGTTCGGGTTGGCGATTGGGTAGAAATGCCCAAATTTAATGCTGATGGTGACGTAATTGCGATTAATTTAAATACCGTTAAAATTCGAAATTGGGATAAAACAGTTACTACGGTTCCAACCTATTACTTTATTACAGATAGTTTTAAAAACTGGCGCGGAATGCAGGAAAGTGGCGGCCGAAGAATAAAAAGATCGCTTCATATCAATACTAGAACAATCAAGTTTGTTGATCCTGCTTTTCGTGAGCGATTAAAGAAATATCAGTTAATCAGTTCATTTATTAATTCCAAACAAGGTGAAATAGAAGCACATAACATCCAAAATAAGATTGATACATCCGAGTTGATTAATGGTAGAAGAATGACCAATATTGGTGTTTTTCGCCGTTATATTGAGTTTTATTTAATGAACAGTAAAAAAATACATAAAGAAATGACGCTTTTGGTTCGTCAATTACCGATTGAAGACAGAGGGATTCCGATTGAAGTGTATTGCTTTACAAACACGACTGCTTGGGCGGAATACGAAGAAATTCAGTCAGATTTATTTGATCATCTTTTAGCTGCGGCTTCCTTTTTTGAGTTGGAAATTTTTCAGCAACCAAGTGGAAGTGATATTGAATTAGCTGTTTCGAAATTGAAATAAGTGTCAAATCGGTTTAATTTCGTGGAAAGGACAAAAATCTCCCTTTAGAGAAGAAAAAAGGCGGTTCTTATTTTAAAAGTAGCCCAAATGGGCATGGGGGATTTCTAGAAGAATGTATTGCAAACTGAAAAGCTGGATAAGATTTGATGTTTAAAATAAATTCATTCAAAAAACTTAAAGTAGAAACATTGAGAAAAAAACATGGTTTCAAAGTAATTAGTCAATTCTTTTAAATATAAACTGTCAATCATTTAAGAACGGCTTCTCTTTAATCGTGTAGTTTTTATGTCCTTTTCTAAAATCCTAATAGTATGTTCTGTAGTTTTGTTAATTAGTTCCTGCACCGGTCGGTTTGGAAGTGCAGATGTAACATCAGAAGAAGAACAAGGAACGTTTTATCAACGTGAAATTCAGCCCATATTTAATTCATCTTGTGCGGGAAGCGGTTGCCATGTTGGGGGAAATGCAGGAAATGTTCGGCTTGATTGGTATTCAAGGACCTTAGAAAGCGTTGGGACAAAAATGGGAAGGTCTATTTTGCCAAGAAATTCAGATGAAAGCCCTTTAATACAAACCTTAAACGGCTCTACAAACGGAGTTCCGCAAATGCCAATTGGTTTTCCAAGGCTAAGTGACGAGCAAATCCAAAAGCTTAAAACTTGGATTGACAATGATGCCCTGGAAGATTAAATAAAAAAAGCCTTACCCAAAATGAATTAGGTAAGGCTAAAGATTTCAAAGAAAGCTAAAATTTATCTTGGATTAGCTTTTGTTTTATTGATAAACTCTTGATTGTCAACCACAGGTCTTTTATTCATATTGGCTACCTCTATTGTATAAGCATATACTAATTGAGCGCGACGTGCATATTCATCAAACACAATTTTAGAAATATCATCACCTGGGCGGTGGTAATCTGGGTGTGTTCCATTAAAGAAGAATGAAAAAGGAATGCCAAGACGACCAAAATTCCAATGATCAGAACGACGATAAAACTGATTTCTATCGTTTAAGTCATTGTATTTCATATCCAAATTCATTTTGGTTGACTTTGTGTTAGCAACTGTTAAAAGGCTATCCATTGCAGAAGAAATAATACTACCACCAATAACGTAAACGTAATTTTTTTCGCCTTTTTTAACATAATCATCATCGATACGACCAATCATATCTACATTGATATTGGCGATTATATTTTCAACAGGAACGGTTGGATGATCGGAATAGAAACGAGAACCTAGAAGGCCTTTTTCTTCACCGGTAACATGTAAAATTATTACGCTACGTTTTGGACCAACACCAGCATTTTTGGCTTTGCTTAGTGCTTCAGCAACAGCAAGAATACCAACGGTACCTGAACCATCATCATCTGCGCCGTTATAAATGGTATCACCGTTTTTATCTGGAGATCCAACACCAACGTGATCATAATGTGCACTTACAACTACATATTCATTTTTTAAAACTGGATCAGAGCCTTCAATTACAGCAACAATATTGTTTGAAACAACAACTTCTGGTTTAGAATCGGTTTTAATTTCAATAGTAGCAGATAAAGGTGTCGCTTTAAACTCTTTTAAACCTTTTGAAATTTCTGTGTATTTGTCTTTTAAAGCTGTTGTATCTGCCAAGCTTAATAATTTTGCGGCACTTTTGGGATTAATTAAACAATAAGAAAACGTTAGCCCTTCTTTTTCCTCGTCTAAATAGGCTAGGCGAAGTCCGCTGGTTTTACCAATGGAAGATTTTGCATTTTCAGCATTTCTCATAAAACGAGCTTCTGTTTCAGGGATCATGAGTAAACCTTTGGCGCCTAAACCCATAATGATTTCACGATAACGAGAACTGTTATTAAAACCTGGACTTAAAACGGTATCTCCATCAACAACAGAAGGAATATCCATAAATAC
>Ga0102812_10003396_pt1 | contig 10448 bp, 6 predicted proteins | sample ColrivemetaGS713_FD_79334 | JGI IMG/M metagenome (GOLD analysis project Ga0102812, IMG submission 79334) | Estuarine microbial communities from the Columbia River estuary - Flood tide ETM metaG S.713 | ecosystem: Environmental > Aquatic > Marine > Intertidal zone > Estuary | place: USA: Columbia...
ATATGGAACTGCCCGAGTACGTCATCGAGCGCACCAAGTCGCGTGAACACGGGGATTACGCCACCAACATCGCCCTGCTGCTGGCCAAGCGCATTGGCATGAACCCGATGGCGCTGGCCGAAACGCTGGTCGGCAGCATGGATGCGAATGACGAATCCAAGCACATCGAGAATGTCGCCGTAGCCAAGCCTGGCTTCATCAATTTCACCATTTCACGGCGCTGCCTGCTGTCCACCGTCCGACGCGTATTCGAGGCCGGCGCCGAGTTCGGCCGTCAGCCGGCCGGTTCGCGCGAATCCGTCACCGTCGAATTCGTTTCAGCCAACCCGAACGGGCCGTTGCACGTGGGGCACGGCCGCGGCGCGGCCTACGGCGCGACCGTCGCCAACCTGCTGGAAGCCGCCGGACACGGCGTCCAACGCGAATATTATGTCAATGACGCCGGCCGCCAGATGGACATCCTCGCCATCAGCGTGTGGCTGCGCTACCACGAACTCTGCGGCGTGGCCGTACGTTTCCCCGACAACGGCTACAAGGGCGACTACGTCATCGATATCGCCCGCGCGCTGCGCGCCCAGGAAGGCGACCGCCTGCGCTTCAGCGCCCTCGACATCTTCGAAGGTGTTCCGGACGATGAAGGCCAGGGCGGTGACAAGGAAAAACACGTCGACGCCGTGATCGCCAACGCCCGCCGGCTGCTCGGCGATACCGACTACCGGCTGGTGTTCAACGCCGGACTGGATTTCTGCCTGACCGACATCCGCAACGACCTGCATGGCTTCGGCGTCGATCACGAAAGTTTCTTCTCCGAGCGTTCGCTCAGCGTCGACGGTTATGTGCAGCGTGCCGTGGAGATCCTGCGTGCAAACGGCCATCTTTACGAGCAGGACGGTGCGCTGTGGTTCCGCGCTACCGATTTCGGCGATGACAAGGATCGCGTGGTCATCCGCGACAACGGCGTTTCCACCTATTTCGCTTCCGATATCGGCTACCTGCTGTCGAAATTCGAGCGCGGCTTCGAACGCGTGCTTTACATCTTCGGCGCCGATCACCACGGCTACATTGTCCGCCTGAAAGCGGCCGCCAAGGGTCTGGGACTGGATGAGTCGAAAATCGAAATCCAATTGGTGCAGTTCGCCATTCTTTACCGCGGCAGCGAGCGCGTGCAGATGTCGACCCGTGCCGGCAGTTTCGTGACCCTGCGTGAACTGCGCGAGGAAGTCGGCAACGATGCCGCCCGATTCTTCTATGTCATGCGCAGCAACGACCAGCATCTGGATTTCGACCTCGATCTGGCCAAAAGCCATTCGAAAGAGAATCCGGTGTATTACATCCAATATGCCATCACCCGTTCCGCCGGTCTGTTCCGCAAACTCCGTGAAAAACAGTGGAGCTACAACGACAGCATGGCCGTAGCTAACCGCGAGCTGATGGAGAGCGACGCCGAAACGGTACTGCTCGGCGAGCTGATGCGCTTCCCGGAAATCATCGAGTCGGCCGCCGTCAACCGCGGACCGCAGATTCTGGCGAATTATCTGCGCGAAACCGCCAATGCCTTCCATTCGTTCTACGAGAACTGCGACATCCTGAGCGAAGATGAAGCATTGCGAAGCACGCGCCTCGGCCTGTGCAAAGCGACCGCGCAGGTTCTGAGCAACGGTCTGGCTTTGCTTGGCGTTTCCGCACCGGAGCGCATGTAATGGTGAAGAAAGCCCAAGCCCGCCGTCAGGGCAGTAAAAGCACGCCGGCCTGGGCCTGGCTGCTGGCCGGATTGCTTATCGGTGCTTTGGCTTACTTCGGCTATCTGCAATACCAACGGCTGAGCGCTCCGCAGCCAGGTGATGTGCCCGTTCCGCAGGCCGGAAAAAGCACGGATGAAGAAGCCGAGCCTAGCGTCGAGCCGCCGGCCAGCGGCACGGACGATGGCGTACTCGATACCGACTACAGCTTCTACGATGTCCTGCCAACACAGGAAACCATCGATGTGCCCGCGGCCGAAGTGCTGGACCCGACGGCGCCTGCCGCAGACGGCACGGTGACGAATCCGGAGGACACGGCAAACAAACCGCCGGCTGAAGCGGCAAAAACCGCCGAGGAGGCGCGCTATCTACTTCAGGCAGGCGCATTCGAGCGCAGTGCCGATGCCGATGACCGGAAGGCGCGCATTGCCATGGCCGGCCAAAGCGCGCGGGTGGAAACTGCGGAGGTCAACGGCAAAACGATGTACCGCGTCCGGCTCGGGCCCTATCCGAACGCAAAAGCGGCGGAAGCGGCCAAGGCCAATCTGGCCGGCATCGGCATCGCAGCCGCCAGCATCAAAATCAAGTAAATCCGAATCAACCGCCGCGCTTGAGGCGGATCAGCGCCGAGGTGTCCTCTTCGCCGAAACCGGCATCGACCAGTTTCGCGTAATCGTCCAGACTCCGCTCGACTACGCTGTACTGACGGCCGAGCGCCTCGGCCATGGCCTGCACGATGCGAAGATCTTTCAACAGCAGCGCCGATTTGAATCCGGGCTTATAGTTGCCGGCCATCATGGTGGCACCGCGCTTATCCAGGAACCAGTTGCCGGCAGCGCCCGCGGCCAGGGTCGGCACCAGCGACTCGGGCTTGAGGCCCAAGGCTTCGCCGAAGGCCAAACCTTCGCAGACCGACTGTGCGATGCCAGCCACCAGCACCTGGTTGACGGCCTTGGTGGCCTGTCCGGCGCCGGTCGGCCCCATGTGGGTGACGCGCAGCGCATACGCCGACAGCAATTCCTGGGCGCGCGCCAGCACGTCGGCCTCGCCGCCGACCATCACCGAGAGCTTGCCGTGGCGCGCACCTTCGACACCGCCGGACACCGGCGCATCCAGAAAGGCGATGCCGGATTCAGCCAGCAGCGCAGCGGCGGCCAATGCGGTTTCGCGGGCTACTGTGGAGTGGTCGATGACCAAGGTACCGGCGGCCAGAACACCGGCAAGATCCCGGCAGCATTGCATCACATCGGCATCCATCGATACGCATAACACCACCGCATCGCATCCGGCGAAATCGGAGGGCGTCATCGCGACCGTGACGCCGAGTTGTGCCGCCAAGTCCTCGGCCTTCACCGGCGTGCGGTTGCCGACCGCAGCCAGCACTCCCTTGGCGTGCAGATGGCCAGCCATCGGCGCACCCATGGCGCCGAGTCCGATGAAGCCGACACGGTGAATGGCGTTCATATCAGACTCCGTGCAGGGTTTCTTCAAGATAGGTGTAGCCGGTCAGGCCACTTTCCAGGGCCGCCAGCGCACTGGCCGCAGCCGCGTCATCGAGGCCGGCATGCTCGACCAGATGGCGGTAGCGGGCGCGAAGTTCGTCCAGACTATAACCGACATAATCGAGCATCACATCGGTGGTATCGCCTTTGCGCTGACGCTCGATGCGGTAGCCACCAAGTGCATCCAGGCTGACGTTGGCGGTATCGGTATCGCCGAACAGATTGTGGATATCGCCGAGAGTTTCCTGGTAAGCGCCGACCATGAACACGCCCAGACGGTAACTTTCGCCCTGCTTCAGCGCATGCAGCGGCAGCGAGTGGCCGAGCGTCTGCGACTGCACGTAGGTGTCGATCCGGCCGTCCGAATCGCAGGTCAGGTCGGCGATGACACCATGGCGTTCTGGGCGTTCGTCGAGACGCGCGATTGGCATGATCGGGAACACCTGGTCGATGGCCCAGACATCGGGAATGGATTCGAACACGGAAAAATTGACGAAGTATTTATCGACCAGCCGCTCGTCGAGCTCCTCGAGCACCTCGCGGTGGCTTTTATCATCCGGATTCAGCTGACGGCGCACGGCATGTGCGATGGCATAGAACAGGTCATCGAGCAGGGCGCGGTCGTCGAGACCGAGCTGGCCGTGCGCGAACAGGGCCTGTCCTTCGACAAGATAATGCTGGGCTTCGAGATAGACCTCGAGCGCGGTGCGGCTGTCGATGCTGCGTACCAGATCGCGAAGATGCTTGATGACCAGCGGCTCGCCGTTGCGCGCATCCGGCACGTCACCGTCCGGCGCCTGCTCCACTTCGGAAACATTGACCACCATCATCGCGTGGTGGGCAGTCATCGCGCGGCCGGCTTCGGTGATCATCCGCGGTTCCGGAATGCCTTGCTCGGCGCAGGCTTCCTGCAGGGGCTGGATGAGCGTCTGTGCGAACTGCTCGAGACGGTAATTGATCGAACAGGCACCGCGTGAACGCGTACCCTCATAATCGACGCCGAGGCCGCCGCCGGAATCCATGAAGCGGATCATGCAGCCGGCCTTGCTGAGCTCGACGAAATAACGCACGGCTTCGCGCATGCCGGCGGCGATATCGCGCAGATTGGAAATCTGCGAGCCCATGTGGAAATGCAGGAGCTGCAGGCACTCGAGCTGGCCGGCGGCACGTAGGCGCGCGACCAGATCCAGCACCTGCCGGGGCGACAGACCGAATTTGGCTTTGTCGCCGCCAGAGTTCTGCCACTTGCCGGCACTGAGCGTGGATAGGCGCAGACGCACGCCGATGCCCGGCATGACGCCGAGCTTGGCTGCTTCCTGCAGAATCATGTCGAGCTCCGAAGGCTTCTCGACCACGATAGTGGTATCGAAACCGAGTTGCTTGCCAAGCAGGGCCAGATGGATGAACTCGCGGTCCTTGTAGCCGTTGCAGACGATGACGCTGCCGGGCTTGGCCAGGCCGAGCACCGCCATCAACTCCGGTTTGGAGCCGGCCTCGAGACCGAACTGCTCGTTGCCCGCAGAGGCCAGCACGCCGGCCACGCCGAAATGCTGATTGACCTTGATCGGGTATACCGCGGTGTAACCGCCTTTGTAGCCGAGATGACCCATGCCGGCATTGAACGCGCGCTGCATGGCCTGTAACCGATGCGGCAGGATGTCGCCGAAGCGCAGCAACAGCGGCAGCTTGACGCCATCGACGCAGGCGCGCTCGATCAACTCGGGTATCGGCAGACGCGGACCTTCGGGGCCGAGCGGCTGCGCGCAGATGCGACCGCGATTGTCGACATCGAAATAGCCTTCCGACCAGAACGGCAGGGAATACAGCTGTTTGGCATCGTCGACCGACCAGGCGTTCATGGGCAGGAATCCTCGTTTGGGACGCGTATTGTACCCCCCGGGGCCGGTTATCGGATACAATGCGCCTCACTTTTTACCGCCTTCAGGACGCATCCGCCATGGCAGAATCCACCTGGTTTTACGAGAACTTCGAGCACACCGGATCGGCCATCGGATTCCGTATCGTACGTAAGCTGGATGAGGTGCAGTCGCCATTTCAGAAGATCGAGATTTTCGAAACCACCGATTTCGGCAACCTGATGGTGATCGACGGCGCTATGATGGTCAGCACGCGCGAGAACTTCTTCTACCACGAGATGATGTCGCACGCCCCGATCTACACCCATGCGGCACCGAAAAACATCGTCATCATCGGCGGCGGCGACTGCGGCACCCTGCGCGAATGCCTTAAGCACGCCGAAGTCGAATCCGTCTTACAGTGCGACATCGACGAGCAGGTCACCCGTATGGCCGAGAAGTATTTCCCTGAGCTGTGCGAGAGCAATGTCGACCCGCGCGCCACCGTGATGTTCGACGATGGCATCGCCTACATGCAGAACGCCGGTCCTGGCAGCATCGACATCATCATCGTCGATTCGACCGACCCGGTCGGCCCGGCCGAAGGCCTGTTCAACCGTGCTTTCTATGAAAACTGCTTCAAGGCTCTGCGTCCCGATGGCCTGCTGGTGCAACAGAGCGAATCGCCGCTAGCTCTGATGGATCTGATCCGGGACATGATCGGTGCGATGTCCGATGCCGGCTTCCGCGGTTTCCGTACCCTGCCCTTTCCGCAGCCCTGCTACCCGACCGGCTGGTGGAGCTGCACCATCGCCGCCAAGAACGGCCGCGACCTGGCCGCTTTCCGCAGCGATGACGCCGCCGCCAAGACCTTCAGTACCGAGTACTACAATGCCGGCGTCCATTACGGCGCACTGCTGCAACCGGAATTCCTCCGGCGCGCCCTGAAACAGAGCTGAATAAAAAAGCCCCGTATGCCAGGGGAAGCATACGGGGCCAGGGTTTAAAGAAGGTGGCCGGGGAAAGCCAATCTCCTTTGGATGTCCCAGGGGAGAGACAACCAACAAGCCTTGCGCTTGTTAGGGTTATTTAATCACAAAAATAGTTAATGCCCAGTCAATCAGGGTCCGGAACTGTGAACTATTTGTGAACTTTTCCGGCGCCGGTTAATGCGACTGATTCCAGTTGGCCCCGGTACCAGCCTCAACCAGCAGCGGCACCTTCAGCACCGCCGCCGCCTCCATGCGCGCCTTGACCTCGACCAGCATCTGCGGCACGAAATCGGCATCGGCTTCGAACACCAGCTCATCATGGACCTGCATCAGCATCAGCGCCTGTCGGCGGTGAGCGTTAATCCAGCCGGCGACATCGATCATCGCCCGCTTGATGATGTCGGCGGCGGTACCCTGCATCGGGGCATTGATGGCGGCACGCTCGGCACCAGAACGCTGGGCGGCGTTGCGCCCGTTGATTTCATTCAGGTAAAGCCGGCGACCGAAAACCGTCTCGACATAGCCATCGGCCTTGGCCTTGGCACGGGTGTCGTCCATGTAGATTCGCACGCCCGGGTAGCGGCTGAAATACAGGCTGATGTAATCGGCAGCTTCGTTGCGGCCAATGCCAAGCTGGCGCGCCAGACCGAAGGCGCTCATGCCGTACATCAGCCCGAAGTTGATGGCTTTCGCGGCGCGGCGCTGATCGGTGCTGACTTCCGCCAACGGCACGCTGAATACTTCCGCGGCCGTGGCCCGATGCACGTCCTGACCGGAGCCGAAGGCCGCAAGCAATCCCGCGTCATCAGACAGATGCGCCATGATGCGCAGCTCGATCTGGGAGTAGTCGAACGACAGAATCCGGCGGCCCGGTGGCGCAATGAAGGCTTCGCGGATCTTGCGCCCGTCTTCAGTGCGCACCGGGATGTTCTGCAGATTCGGATCACTGGAGCTCAGCCGGCCGGTGGCGGCGCCGGCCATGTGGTAGCTGGTATGTACGCGGCCCGTCCGGGGATTGACCATCTGCGGCAGTTTGTCGGTGTAGGTGCTGCGCAACTTGGCCATGCCGCGGTAGTCGAGGATCAGACGCGGCAGTTCGTGCTCGTCGACAATGGCTTCCAGCGCTTCCTCGTTGGTGGATGGCGCACCGGTCGGGGTTTTCAGTTTGGCCTCGAGGCCGAGTTCATCGAACAGCAGCGCTACGAGCTGTTTGGGCGAGTCCAGATTGAAATGCCGTCCGGCGATTTCATAGGCCGCATTCTGCACCTGCAACATGCGTGCCGACAGGTCGGCGCTCTGGCGCCGCAGCAAGGCAGTGTCGACCAGTACGCCGTTCTCCTCGATGTCGCACAGGACCTGCTGCAGCGGGATTTCCATGTTGCGGTACAGCGCTTCGAGCGTCGGCGTCTGTTGTAACTGCGCCGCAAAATGCTGTTGCAGACGCAAAGTGATGTCGGCGTCTTCGGCGGCATAGCGAGTGGCATCATCAATGGCGACCTGCGAAAATGGAATCTGCTTGGCGCCTTTGCCGGCCACATCGCTGTAGGCGATGGTCTGGTAACCCAGATAATTCAGCGCCATCGAATCCATGTCATGTCGTGCGCGGCCGGCATTGAGCACGAATGACGCCAACAGGGTATCTTCGCGTAGACCCTGCACGGCGATACCGCAGCGGTTTAGCACATGCAGATCGTATTTTCCGTTCTGCGCACACTTGCCCTTGCCGGCATCGCTCAGCAACGGCGTCAGGCGCTGCAGCACCTCGGCCATCGGCAGCTGCGCCGGCGCACCGGGATAATCATGGGCCAAGGGAATGTACCATGCCGCCCCGGGTTCAACCGCAAAACTCAGGCCGACCAGATTGGCCTGCATCGGATCGAGTGAATCGGTTTCGGTATCGAAGCAGATCAGCTCCGCGGCGTTGAGGGCGGCCAGCATAGCGTCGAACGACGCCCAGTCCAGCACGGCGGTATATTCGCCAGGCTTTGCTTCAGGCAACAGAGCGGGCGGTGCGTCGGATTCTCTAGAACTGGCGGCAGCTTTCGGTGCTGAAGACGGCGAGGCGGCAGCACCCTGGAGCTCTTTCAGCGCCTGCTTGAAACCGAAGCGCGAATACAGCGCGGACAAATCGTCCTGATGCGGCGGCAACTGCAGCAGTTGGGTGTAATCCTGTTCCAGCGGAACATCGGTTTTGATGGTCACCAGGGTGCGGTTCAACGGCAGGATCGGCAGTGCCGCACGCAGGTTCTCGCCGATCTTGCCGGTGAATTTTTCGGCATTGGCGATGACCGCCTCCAGCGTGCCGTATTCAGCCAGCCACTTCGCGGCAGTTTTTGGTCCGCATTTTTCGACGCCTTTCACGTTGTCGACGGCATCGCCCATCAGCGCTAGAAAATCGATGATCTGGTCGGGGCGCACACCGAATTTTTCTGGCACGCGTTTTTCATCAGTCACGCTTCCGGTCATGGTATTGGTCAGGGTGATGTGCGGTCCAACCAGCTGCGCGAAATCCTTGTCGCCGGTGGAAATCACCACGTCCACGCCGTCCTTCGCCGCCTGCAGGGCATAGGTGCCGATGACATCGTCGGCTTCCACGCTGGATACGCGGATGACCGGCAGGCCGAGCGCCTGCACGATGGCGATCATCGGTTCAACCTGGGCGCGCAGATCATCGGGCATGGCGGCGCGGTTGGCTTTGTACTCGGGATACAGTGCATCGCGGAAGGTCGGGCCGGGCGCATCCAGCACGAAGGCGATGTATTCGGCATTTTCCTTCAGGCTGCTTTTAAGCATGTTGACGATGCCGAAAAGCGCGCCGGTCGGTGTGCCATCGCTGGCGGTCAAGGGCGGCAGCGCATGGAAGGCGCGGTACAGATAGGACGAGCCGTCGATGAGGACGAGTTTGGGCATGACCGGAATCCTCCGTGATTCCGGTTATTATGCCACTTGAACGTCCATTTCCCGAGCATGCATGCCAATGGTGAATCCGAAACGAAACTCCGCCCAATCCGGCCTTGATCCGGTTGAACGCGCCTCGGAAGTGGTGTTCGGCACGCTGATGGCGATGAGCTTCACTGGCACTCTTTCCGTGGCTACTGCGGGGGAACAGGATATCCACACCATGATGCTGGCCGCCGTTGGCTGCAACCTAGCTTGGGGCCTGACCGATGCGGTCATGTACCTGATTGCGGAAATCACCGAACGGGAGCGAAAGATTTCATTTCTGCATCGCCTGCATCATGCCGAATCCGCGGAAGTGGCCGACCGTCTGATTGCCGACGAAATGCCCGAGCGGTTGCGCTCGCATGCCAATCCGGCCGTGTTCGAAGCATTCCGGAAAAGCCTGGTGGAACTGCCGGAGCCCCGCGTCCTGCTGGACCGGCGTCAATATCTCGATGGCCTGCTGGTCTTCCTGTTGGTCGCCTTGTCCACCTTTCCGATCGTGCTTCCGTTCCTGCTGGTCGACGATGCACTTCATGCACTGCGATTGTCGAACGCACTCGGCGTACTGACCCTGTTCGTTTCCGGCTATCTGCTCGGTCGGCGCGCCGGCGGCAAGGGTTGGCATTTCGGCTTGGCCATGGCCGCCATCGGCAGCATACTTGTCGGCATCATCATCCTGCTGGGTGGCTGAATCAGGCCGCCTGCAGTTTCGCATAGGCCAGCACCAGCCACTTGCTGCCGGCCGCGCTGAAGTTCACCTGCACGCGCGCATGGGCGCCCGAGCCTTCGAAATGCATGATTACGCCTTCACCAAAGCTTGCGTGGCGCACGCTCTGGCCGAGGCGGAACACCCCGGTGTCCTCGCCCAACGAATGGGATGAGGCATATCCGGAGCTGTTGCCATATCGCGCGGTTTTCGGACGGATGGGATGAATCAGTTTTTCGGGAATCTCGCGAATAAATCGCGAGGGCGTGCCGTACATTTCCATACCGTGCAGGCGCCGGGTTTCGGCATAGGTCAGGGTCAGCTTCTCGCGGGCGCGGGTGATGCCGACATAGGCCAGACGGCGTTCTTCCTCGAGCCGGTTGGCTTCATCCAACGAGCGCGCCGAGGGAAACAGGCCTTCTTCCACGCCGACCAGGAATACGAAAGGAAACTCCAGACCTTTTGCGCTGTGAAGGGTCATCAGCTGCACACCGTCCACGCCTTCTTCCACCTGGCCTTCACCGGCCTCGAGCGCGGCATAAGCCAGAAACGCGCTGAGTTCGCTGGTCGACTCTTCTTCATCGGGTACAATGCGCCGCGAGAAGCGGCTGGCCACCGAGACCCATTCATCGAGGTTGTCGACGCGTGAATCGAGCTCGCCCTTCGATTCCTTACCGTAATGCAGGCGCAGCCCGGACTGTTCCAGGATG
>Ga0102812_10003399_pt1 | contig 10443 bp, 10 predicted proteins | sample ColrivemetaGS713_FD_79334 | JGI IMG/M metagenome (GOLD analysis project Ga0102812, IMG submission 79334) | Estuarine microbial communities from the Columbia River estuary - Flood tide ETM metaG S.713 | ecosystem: Environmental > Aquatic > Marine > Intertidal zone > Estuary | place: USA...
CCGCCAAGATCATGGACTTGTCCAAGCAACTGGGTAAAGCCCCCGTAGAAGTGAATGACTACCCCGGTTTCGTAGCCAACCGCATCCTGATGCCGATGATCAACGAGGCCATCTACACCCTGTTTGAGGGCGTCGCTGGTGTGGAAGAGATTGATACCGTTATGAAGCTGGGCATGGCTCATCCGATGGGCCCTCTCCAATTGGCCGATTTCATCGGACTGGATGTTTGCCTTTCGATCTTGCGCGTGCTCCACGATGGTTTTGGCAACCCTAAATATGCGCCTTGCCCGCTACTGGTCAATATGGTGATGGCAGGCAAAATGGGGGTGAAATCCGGCGAAGGTTTCTATAGCTATGGGCATGGAACGAAGGAGTTGATTGTGGCGGATGGGTTTAGGTAGGAGGGAATTGAAGGAAGCTGATCTTTCTCGCACGGAGCAATATCAAAGCAATCGATTGGATGAGCTGTAATCGGCTGTTGTGGAATTTCATTGAAGAAAACCAAGAACAATTTAAAAACGACTGGAATGAATACTTCGGAGAATAATCAAATAATTGCTACTGACCTTCGGTTAGAAGAATCTCTGTTTTATGCTGTTCTCGAAGACGGTAGGGAAATCGGCGTACCCTACAGTTGGTTCTGGCGACTTGAACAAGCAACGCTTGAGCAGCGGAAAAACTGGCGTTTTATCGGCGGTGGTACGGGTATCCACTGGGAGGATATCGACGAGGATATATCCATTGCGGGTATGCTGAAAGGAAAACCCCAGAATTCTGCTCGATCTCCAAAGTCAATGGTTACCGCTTAAGCTAACCCGCTACGGCCAACCTCCACGCAGTAAAGCGGTGTTCGTCGATACTGCGCGAGTAATTCACCTCCGACCAAGAACGTTATTTGGCAACTTACCACGTGCGTGACCTAGCTAGGTTATGATTGTCGAAGGGCCAGGGTTTACGGTAGCGATCTGGTGAGGTTTTTGAGAGTTGATCCGATAGCAGATCAGTTCACCTGGGCTAGGTGGTTGAACAAATTCTAGACAGAGTAACAGCACCCAAAAATGGAGGTAACTAATAAGATTCTAGGTGGGCTTATCATTGTATTGGCATTGTTTTTAGCGAAATACGCTTTAGAAGAGAATTATAGCAAATACAATTTCTATAAATGGCGAGATTTTTTTGCTGCTATTCTCTTACTAATATTTGGTGTTCTACTTCTTACTGGCTTGATTAATTTACCAAGCGTTCTTAATATGTAGTCAAGAGAGACAAAGTAATGAAAATGATTTCCCGCCTTTAGTTGTTACTCTTCTCTATCTTCTATCTGGTGCTTCAGATAAACTTAGTTTGTCAATATCATTTATGGGCGCAGTGGCGACTTTCCCGACACTGCGTGAGTCGTCGGAGATTGATCTTAAAAAGATCACAACAAAAAAGCCCGCCAGGTAAACTGACAGGCTTTTTTAATGCTAAAATACATGGGAGCAATCATTCCCTTTAGGACAATCCTTACTCCACCCGCAAATTGCTCAGCTGCAATTCTATCCCTTTCATAAACTGCTCAACGGTTTCGGCAGAAGTGTATTTGGAGGTCTTCGCAAGATCATAGATGTCTTTGTACTTCACCACTTCCTGGAAACCATTTTTGAGGCCTTCTCTTAGCTTTGGATTGGAGTTGTATCGGTCAATCCGGTTGTTAATGGTATCGAGATTGGAGGTGACTCTTTTGCGGAGGGCCAGGTAGGCAGCTTCGTTCGTTTTCAGGATCTCCGAAGGGCTGATCGCACTTTCGTCAATCTGAGATACTTGTTTTGCTGGCTCGGTGGTAGCCGTGGTATCGGTCTGCTCTGCCGTGGTTGTTTCTTCGGTGGCAGGAGCGTCGCTGTTGCACTGGGTGAAAAACAGCATGCTTACTATTGCAAATGGGAAGATATACTTCATGGTGACTATTTTTTATGAATTTGCTTTCTATCAAGTAGAAAGCGCCGCAAATTTAGTCAACTATTTCTAAAAACGGTTAGTGTTTGCCATTCTTACTTTATCGAAGAGCTAATCTACCTACACCAGAAAAACTGCATATATCATGGCAAAGACAGATTAAAGGTCTACGGGTAATTCCTCGTCATCGTCCTCCTCGTCTACATCAAAGTCATACAAGCGTACGCCTTTGAAATCGTCGATTTCTCTACGTTCTTTCTTGGTGGGCCGGCCGGTACCTTTTTCGCGGGCTTCTACGCCTCGTTTGCCAACGAACCAGGCGTCGTATTTGGTGAGTTCTTCGGCGGGTGTCAGATCGATGTAGCATTCCTGGGCGATGGCTGCCCCCACCCGTTTTTGAATGAGGTCCACGACCTTGAACACCAGGTTAAAGCCATTTCGGTTCACCGCAACGATTTCGTCCCGCTGCACCAAATAGCTGGCTTTGACGGTTTTATCACCAATTTTTACCCGTCCGTTGCGTACGGCAGCGGTGGCCAGCGTTCTGGTCTTGAAGATCCGGATACTCCACAGCCACTTGTCTATTCTTACTTTCTTAAGCATCGTTGAGGTGTGCTTTTATTCCTTCTCCAGAGGAGGGTACTGCATGTTCAGCCCTTCAAGTGCATCCAGCACAATTTCGGTCATCACGTAATCCCGGTACCAGCGCTGATCGACGGGTATAATATGCCAGGGAGTAGTGCTGTTGTTGAGGACATCTTCATAACAACGCATGTATTCGTCCCAGTACTTGCGTTCCTGCCAATCACCGGTATTGTGCTTCCAGTGTTTTTCGGGGTCGTCAATACGTTCCTGGAGTTCAATGATTTGCTGGTCGTAAGAAATATTGAGGAAAAATTTGAGTATCAGCGTGTTGTTGTCAAACTGCAGTAAGTCTTCGAACATATTAATGGCGGCCATACGTTGCTGTACGTGTTCCTCGGTAATCCACTTGTGTACCCGTTGAATAAGTACGTCTTCGTAGTGGGAGCGATTGAAGATTACCAATTCTCCTTTTCTGGGGGCCTCTTTGTGTACCCGCCAAAGGAAATCGTGCGCAAATTCTTCTTCGGTAGGCTTTTTGAAGCTGGCGGTACGCAGGCCGTACGGTGCACAATCCCCAAATACATTCTTGGTACCACCGTCTTTACCACTGCCGTCCATGCCCTGAAGGATGACCAGTACACTGTGCTTTCCTTCAGCGATGAGTACTTCGTGCAATTCGGCAATCCGTTCGCGGCGTTGCTTGACGATTTTTTCCGCGTCATCCTTATCTAGTCCGTCTGGTGCCCTGGTGGGCAGCTCAGCAATCTTTATTTTTCCCATGAATAGTTATTATTATATTCTCATCTTACTCCGCTTCACCAGGTACTGCTGGAGAATAGGCCTAAAACCCTGATTGATATCTGCCTCAACAAAATCAATGCGGTATTGGAGACATTTTTGCTTGAGTGCTTCCACAAAATCGCCCACTTGTTTGGTGTAAAATTCCTTGACCTGATTCGGTTGCAGCTTTACTTTTTCTCCGGTCTCCAGGTCTTCAAACTCATAGGGGCGGTTCTCGAATTCAAAATCGATTTCCTGCTTCTTATCTACAGTGTGGAATAAGACCACTTCGTGTTTGTTGTACTTCAAGTGTTGCAGCGCCGAAAACAGGTGCTCCGCGTCTTCGCCGGATTCAAACATATCGCTGAAGATGATGACCAGAGAACGGCGGTGGATGCTTTCCGCGATCTGGTGCAAAGCCTGGGCAGCATTTGTTGTTTGCTGTACTTTGGGTTCGTTGATGAGTTGGTGCAGGTACGTGAGCATCAATCGATAGTGCGTGGTACTCGACTTTACTTGGGTGTGTAAATTGACTTCATCCGTGAACAAGCTCAAGCCAAAGGCATCCCGCTGGCGCATCAGCAGATTCATCAGTGCTGCTGCCGCCAGGGCCGAAAAACGCAACTTGTTGATATCGGCTTCACTAGTGGCACTGACTTCAGGGAAATACATCGAGCTGGAAGCATCGATAACGATATGGCAACGCAAATTGGTCTCCTCTTCGTAACGCTTGGTAAACAGCTTTTCGGTACGCCCGTAAACTTTCCAGTCAATACTGCGGGTCGACCCACCGGGGTTGTAGATACGGTGTTCGGCAAATTCTACTGAGAAACCATGAAAGGGGCTTTTGTGCAGTCCGATGATAAATCCTTCTACTACTTGACGAGCCAGCAACTCAATGTTGCTCATTTCCCGTACTGCTTTACTGTCTAATTCGAACATATATTGGGTTGTTAACTGGAATTTTCTTCCGGGGCAGCATAAAGCTACCAACTTTCTGCGCAATAAAAATAAAAGCCCTCGCTTGGGTTGCAAACGAGGGCTTTAAAGTATCTAAAATTTAACTTAAATTATAGATGCTTGTTGATTTTATCAGCAAGGGCCTGCTTGGTAGTAACGCCAACGTGCTTTTCTACGACTTCTCCGTCCTTGATAATCAGGATCGTAGGAATACTGCGAACGCCGAATTGCATGGAAGTTTCGGGATTGGAGTCAACGTCTACTTTACCAACGCGAACTTTATCGCCGTAATCATTAGCGAGTTCTTCGATGATCGGGCCGATCATGCGGCAAGGGCCACACCATTCTGCCCAAAAGTCTACGACGGAAACGCCTTCGGCAAGCGCCGTATCCTGGAAATTGCTATCTGTGAATTCAAAAGCCATTTTGGATGCTTTAGTTTTGCGTGAAAATATTATGTTAGCTGAGGGAGTCATTCGATTTTTGGCATTTGAGCCATTCAGAATAGACAACTTCAGAAATAAAATCTACTTTAGAAACGCTATTAATGTAAAGGAGGTTCAAAGATAAGACTTTTCTATTTCTACCAATTCAATTTTTTACCATGGATCGTAAGGGTTTTGTCCGCTGGGGGATAGTTTTAGCCGCCTTGGCACTGGTTATTCGGGCCATCGCTAGCCCGGAATGGGTGGAACAGTACTATTCGCGAGGCTTCTTTCCGCTCTTTCGAATGTTTTGGGATACGCTGCTCACTTCCTGGTTTCCCCTGGCTTTGCTCTATTTGTTGCTGGTGATTTTACTGTCAAGGTTCATTCGGGCGGTTATTCGCTGGCGCAAATTGAAAGGAATCCAGCGGTTATGGTCAGCACTTTTGGGGCTGACAGGTTTTATGGGTTGGCTGGTGTTTTCTTTTTTGCTGATGTGGGGATTCAATTACGGAAGAATTCCGGTAGAAGATAAATTGGGCCTAACGCTGGAAACTCCCGATAGTAGTGATTTACAACAAGAGGTCGTGGAGGAAGCGACAGCCTTGGCACTGCTGCGGAAACAAATTCCTGACGCAGATACCACGGCGCTTAATGCTTCCCATTTTCCAACGAATAGCGAAGATCAGTTGAGGGCGGGGCTGGAAGCCGTGCTGACTTATTATGATTACCCGGTGGTCGGTTCCGTGCGTGGTCGCCTGGTTTACCCCAAAGGCCTTTTTCTGCGCTTCAGTTCATCGGGGCTCTATCTGCCGTGGACCGCAGAAGGCCACATTGACGGCGGCTTGATCAATCTGCAACAACCTTACACCATGGCGCACGAGATGGCCCACGGCTATGGTTTTGGCGACGAGGGAAGCTGTAGTTTCTGGGCTTACCTTACGGCCTTTCGCGTGACTGATCCTTCTCTGCAATACGCCATCCGCCTGGGCTATTGGCGCCGATTAGCCTCCAACTGGCGGCGTATTGATTCCGAAAGTTATGAACAGTTTCGGGCCACCTTAGACAAAGGACTAGTGGCTGATCTGGAAGCAATTAATGAAAACAATGCTGCTTACCCCGATATCCTGCCAAAATTCAGGGATGCGGCCTATGATTCCTACCTGAAAGCCCAGGGCATAGCGGAAGGGATGGAGAATTATAGCAAGGTGATTCTCCTGGTAGAAGCCTGGCGTAAAGAAGGGGACGCTTTTTTGCAGTAAGTGAACGCGCTATCGGTTGCTCGTCATTTATGGAGAGCGTGTACTCTCTTCACCCTAAAGGATGAAGAACCTAAGCGCTATCGGTTGCCCGTCATTTATGGCGGGCGTGTTTTGCTTCACCTTAAAGAAGGAAGAACCTGCGCTGGACGAAACCCCGATATAGGGTAATGAAATCCCTCTACCCTCTACAATAAATCTCCTGTCCGACTAGCCAGGCGGGTTCTATATTTTTGGGCGAATGCTATAAATGCAGCTAAAAGTTTTAACTTTACGAAATAACAAACAAAGGGCAGGATGTTGATTGACCCTAAAAACAAAGCCTTTAAAGCGGCACTCTTTCTGATCGAAGCAACCAATTACAATGTTTTCCTTACGGGAAAAGCAGGGACCGGTAAAACGACCTTTCTTCGCTATATACGTAAGCACGTAAGCAAAAAAATGGCTATTGTGGCACCTACGGGAGTGGCTGCAGTGAACGCCGGTGGAATGACCATTCATTCCCTTTTTCACATTCCTCCCAGCGTTTATCCACCTAACGATCCTCGTTTGCGATTGCGAGCGGAGCCTGATCGACCGGGGGTGTCCATTCGCTCGCACTTTAAGATGTCTCAACAGAAGCGTAAACTCTTCAAGGAATTGGAGCTATTGGTCATCGACGAGGTGAGCATGGTTCGTTGCGATTTACTGGATGTTATCGACCGTTTGCTACGTACTTACGGCGGCGATCGTTATCTGCCTTTTGGTGGCAAGCAGGTGCTTTTTATTGGCGATCCTTTTCAGCTGCCTCCCGTGACGCCGGATGACCAGTGGGAGGTATTGGGCCCTCATTATGAGAGTTCTTATTTCTTCAGCGCTCAGGCCTGGCAGGCGGCTCAACCGAAGTTATTAGAGCTTAATAAGGTTTACCGGCAAAGGGATCTATCCTTCATTAACGTATTGAACCGCATTAGATCTGGAGAGCAAAGCACCGCAGATTTAGCGCTTTTGAATAAACGCTGGGTACCCGCAGATTTCAACTATACCCAGGCCGGATACATTTATCTGGGCGTCACGAACCGGGATGTTGATCGCCGTAACCAAAGGGAACTCAAAGCGCTGGATACGCCCGCTTTTACCTATCTCGGCCTGGTTGCTGGCGACTTCAAGCCCGCAGATATGCCCACACCACCCGAATTGGTGCTGAAAGTAGGGGCACAGGTGATGTTTGTAAAAAATGACATCGGGGAGTCCCGCCGTTTTTTTAACGGTAAAATCGGCAAGATCATCAAATTGGAAGAAGATCGGATTACCGTTGATTGTTCCCTGCAAGGGGCCGAAGCTACGGACCCCATCGTAGTAGAAACCGCCCGTTGGACTAAAATTCGCTACGAATGGAATGCCGAAGAAAGGGAAATAGATGAGATAGAAACCGGAAGTTATGAGCAATTTCCGCTAAAGCTGGCCTGGGCGATTACGGTACATAAAAGCCAGGGACTGACCTTCGAGCAGGTTTTTGCCAATCTCAATGGTGCCTTTGCTGCCGGGCAGACCTACGTGGCACTGAGCCGCTGCACCCAGTTGGAGGGACTGAAGCTAGCAACCCGGCTGCGGCACGGTGATATTAAAGTAGACCCCATGGTCAAAGCTTTTGCCGATGGTTTTGCAGATGACGCAGAAATTGAAGCCTTACTGGATCGTACGGCTTTCTTAGCTCATAAAGAAGAAGTGGAGGAAGCACTGGTAAACGGAGAGCTTGCGCTGGCTGTACCTGCATTTTATGCTTTGCAAAAAGCTTTTCCTGATTTCAAAGAAGAAACTGAGCCATTGGAAGCTGCTATACTTGCGGCGATTCAAAAATTGCAATAGTGATTTGTCGGCTTAAGACAAAAGCTGTATCATTGAATTGTGGAGTAATCATCCCCAAATAGAGTTACTGATGCTTAAAAAGATACGTGCTTGGTGGACTGACGTAAATTTCAATGGGACCATTGAACAAAGCAAGCAGTTCTCCCGTAAATCCTGGGAATCAATAAAGCAGCTCAAGTGGAGCTATCTCCTGAGTTTCGCCTGGTTTCCTGAACTTCTTGAGGGACTGGTTTCTATTGTCCTGAAACTGGGTACTTTACTGCTGGTCATTCTTTTTCTAGTTTTCTTCCTCCGCTTATTCAAAGACCAGGGCTATTTTATCCACGCTTTTAGTGTACCTAAACAATTGGACGAGCAGGGCTACAATGGTCAGGTGATGGCAATCAGAGTCCAGGAGAAGTTAGAAGAATTGAAGGTGCAAGCAGGCTCCGTTAAGGAGGATTCTCTCCAATTAAAAAGCAACCAACAAGATATTGATCTTTCCGTTTTGGGAGTAGGTTTATCGCTGCGAACCCTGGCTTTTCAGATTCGGGAGGCGCTAGGTCGAGAAAATAAAACCATTCACGGAGAAATCACGAAGGTCGATAATCGCTACGAAGCGCAAATTAGAATGACGGGTTTTTCCAAAATTACCAGCGTGCGTTTTGCAGCGCCCGGTAAAGAAGTCGAAGCTCTTGAGCTGTTATTCAAAGATTTAGCCGAAGGAATTCTCTTTCAGACCGATCCTTATCGGCTTGCCTTAGTTCTAAGACAAGAAGGTCGTTACGACGAGGCGATTATGGCGATCCGTCATCTACTTCAGACCAACCCGGCTGATGCGCACTGGGCTTATTTGGGTTGGGGAGCGATGCTAAGAGAGTTGGGAGACCTTGATGGTGCGACAGAGAAATTCAAGAAAGCCAGCGAGTTGAAGCCTGATTTTTCGCTGGCTTTCTTGAATTTGGCTTATGCTTATTCGCAGCAAGATAATATGGATGCCGCAATAACAGCCTTTCGGAGAGCCATTGAGTTAGATCCTGATAATATTGAACGGCAAAATGCTTTGGCCTGGATGCTTCACAATCACGGAGATATGGCTCAGGTAGATAGCCTTTACAACGCACTGATGCAAAAGGAGCATATCGATTCGGAAGCCCGGAGTACAGCTGCGCTCAGTTGGGCAGAGATGAAATTCCAACAAGGAGACTTCCAGACTGCTCGCCAAATACTGGACGATTACTACAGCATAGCGGGAGAAAATGTTTTCTCCTACCTGATAAAAGGAGTCTCTGCTTTTGTAGACCAGGATACCATTAAGGCACTTGATCACTTTATGGAAGCCTTTGAATTAGATCCAGGCAGCGAAGCAGCTATTAATGCCAATATTGATTTTGCAGTAATGCTCAATAAAGATGATCATGTCATTCGCATTTACCGAAAGGCGAAATGGAAAAATCTTACACCTCAACAACAGATGAGTTGCCTGAATCGGGTGGCAATGATTTTTAATACCCGTGAGGAACATGATTCTGCCCGCGTAATCATCAAAAAAGTGATCGCTATTGATACCACTGTTGGCTATCCTTATACGACTTTGGCTGAAACCCATTTCTTTCAAGGGCAACGAGATAGCTGCTACTTTTACCTGGAGAAAGGACTTGCCCTGGGGTTCAATCCCGCAAATTTTGATTACACGATGCCACCCTATGATTACCTCAAGGATCAATTAGCGTTCCAGCGTTTACTAGCTAAGTATCAAAAAGAGGCGGAGCAGTTGAGTAATTAATCCAACTGCACCACCAAGCCTTTGAGGTAAGCGCCTTCCGGATGGAAAAGATTTACCGGGTGATCGGCTGCTTGCGTCAGTTGGTGAAGCACCCGTGCAGAGCGGCCCGCTTCTAAACCTGCGGCAACAATAGTATCCTGAAACAGCTGGCGATCCACTACCTGTGAGCAGGAAAACGTAAACAACAGGCCACCTGGCTTGACGAGGCGCATTGCTTCCGTATTCAAGCGTTTGTAGCCTTGTACGGCACGGTGCCGTTTGTTGAAACTCTTGGCGTAAGCGGGAGGGTCAACGACCACAATATCGTAGGGCGTTTCCTGCTTGCGCAAAAACTGAATGACATCGCTGGTGATGGACTGATGACGGTCTGCGGGTAATTCGTTTAGCGCTACATTTTCTTCCGTAAGGACCATCGCTTTGGCCGAAACATCAACACTATCTACCTGTGCTGCACCTGCTTTGAGGGCGTAAATGCTGAAACCTCCCGTGTAACAGAAGGTATTGAGGACGGTCTTATCCTTGGCGTAATAAGCCAATAATTGCCGGTTATCCCGTTGATCGAGAAAGAAACCGGTTTTCTGGCCGGTAGCTGCATTTATTTTGAATAAGTGGCCCAGTTCTTTTACGGTAGCTTCCGCGGAATTACCTGCGAGAAAGCCATCAATAGCTTCTTCCTGAAAACGCTGAGGTAAGGTTTTCCTGGCACTGAGGTAGATAGAGGTAATTTGGTCACCCAATACCTTTTGCAGCGCATCAGCAATGTCCTGGCGTTCGCGATACATGCCCATACTGTGGCACTGCACCACGGCCAAATGCTGGTAAATATCAATGACCAAACCTGGGAGCAAATCACCGGCACCGTGTACCAATCGGTAAGCATCCGTAA
>Ga0102812_10003400_pt1 | contig 10441 bp, 8 predicted proteins | sample ColrivemetaGS713_FD_79334 | JGI IMG/M metagenome (GOLD analysis project Ga0102812, IMG submission 79334) | Estuarine microbial communities from the Columbia River estuary - Flood tide ETM metaG S.713 | ecosystem: Environmental > Aquatic > Marine > Intertidal zone > Estuary | place: USA: Columbia...
CAAAGCCTGGGCACAGAACTTCGAGGTAGTGATTGGGAATACCGTCGCGCAAAAGCTCGGCCTGACTTTAGGATCAACGTTTAGTAGCTCGCACGGTTTTCTGGAGGATGATAACCTGGGGCATGAGCATACGGCTTTTAAAGTGGTCGGTATTTTAGCTGGAAGTGGCACCGTACTTGATCAGCTCATACTTACGACCAACCAAAGTTACTGGCTTACCCACGAGCACGATGCGGCGAGCGAAGAAGCCGCCCCTGAGGAAGATAATGCGGACCATGCAGATCATGATCATGAGGATCACGCAGATCATGATCACGATCATGCATCCCCTTCGGTTACGGTGCCAAGCCTTTTGGAAGAACCCGGTGAAAAAGAAATTACCGCCTTGCTCGTAAAGTTCAAAGGCCGCAATTTTCAGGCCCTCAACATGCAGCGCAGCATCAACGAGAATACCGACCTGCAAGCAGCCACCCCCGCCATTGAAATCAATCGCCTTTACAGCCTGATGGACACTGGCGAAAAAGCCTTGCGTATTTTGGCCTTCGTAATCATTTTCGTGTCGGGCCTGAGCATTTTCATCTCCCTGTTTGCCTCGCTCAAAGAGCGCCAGTACGAACTGGCCTTGTTGCGAGTGATGGGCGGCACTCGTGTCACCTTATTTACCTTGATTATTCTAGAGGGATTACTCCTGGCTTTACTCGGTTGTGTGTTTGGACTTTTGTTGAGTCACGGCGGCATGCAGCTCTTTGCCGGAGCACTGGAAAAAGCCTACGGTTACACTTTCTCTGGCTGGACGTTTCTTCCTCAGGAGTGGTACCTGGTGGGTGGTTCGCTGTTGTTAGGCTTGGTAGCCGCAGTATTGCCGGCGATCAAGGCGAGCAGAACGGATATTTCGGAGACTTTGCTGAAGGGGTAAGCTATTTAAAGTTTTACCCGATTCTCCTGTCGCCAGAGCTCAAAGGTCAGTAGCATCCAGAGCAACAAGCCGTGGCGGTCGAGCCCGCTTTCGCGATCATAAGCCAAAAGTGCTTTTATCGCGCTAGGTTCAAAAATACCGCCTTCCCGAATGCGAGTACTACTCAGTACCAGTTTAGCCATCCGTCGTAGTTCGCCCTGGAACCAATAGCGAACAGGAACTCTCATGCCGCTCTTTGGTCGCTTGATGATCGCATCAGGTACATCTTCGGCGAAAGCCACTTTCAGGATATATTTTTCAATTCCCCGCTGAAGTTTCAAATTGGAAGGCATCTCCATACTGCTCGCGATTACCTGTTTGCTAAACAAGGGAGCATAAGGCACAAAACCGTGAGCACCCAACATTCTTTCGACTTTGGGTAAAATCAGGTGAGCGCCCTTGAGTTTGATGTTGATACGCATCAATTTATCCAAAAAAGAAAGCCCTGGTACCTCGAAATACGGGGTCAGTATAGCCTCAAGATCTTCCCTGGGATTTAGTTGTTCAAAAACACCAGGCAGGAGAAGATGTTCCAGGTGCTGGTATCCCCGCCGATAAGAAGCCAAATAAGCTTGCTCACGGGATAAGGGTTCGCCGTACCAATGGTGCAACAGCATCGACATGTTTTTGGGCCCGCCAAAACAAGGGTCCCCTCCTTCCCCGTTGAAAATGCACGCTACATGCTCCTTCGCGTAACGCGCCAATTCAAAATTCGGTGCGGTGATTGGGTCGCCACTAGGTTCATCAAGATGCCGGATGATTTCTGGCAAACGCCGGGCAAAATGCTTCGGTTTGATTTCTACTTCGTGGTGGATGGTCTGATAGCGGTCGGCGACCAGTTTTGCGAAAGCATTCTCGTTGGGGTATTTTTTTCCGAAGTGGATAGAAAAGGTATGAATAGGGCGGTGGTGGAGCTGCGCTACCCGGGCCGCAATGATACTGGAATCAAGCCCACCCGAAAGGAATACACCCACTTCTTCCTGGTGCTGTAGCTTCTGCTGAATATCATCGTCTATTTCCCTACGTAGCCGTTGTGTCCAGTAGGGAAGATCCTCCCGATTGGATTTTGGAATATCCGTCAGTGGAAAAAAATCTTCTTGCTGTACTTCTTGATCGCCTTGGCGGTATTTTATAAAACACCCGGCCCGCAATTCCTTTACGCCCTTCAGCAAGGTATGCTCCAGCGGCACGAAACTGTAGGATAAGTACTGAAACAGACCAGGTAAATACAAAGCAGCAGGCGCCTGTTCTCTCACTTTTACCCCCTTGGTTTCGATCGCAAAAGTGAGCGTGTTATTTTCTAGTTGATAATAAAGGGTCCGCTGCCCGGCTGCGTCCCTTACCAGATAAATCGTATCGTGCGCCACGATAGCCATCACGAAAGCGCCGTGTAGCTGCCTGATAAAATCGATGCCTTGCTCCTGAAACAAATTCCATAAATCAGCCGGTAACAAGGTGGAGAGCGTGGTGGTTAATACCTCTCCCGCAACAACAATACTGCAACCTTCCTGCTGGTAGCAGCCACTACTTGGGGCCTGTTGAGCATCACTTTCGTTGATGCCCACTCCCAAGTGCCAAGCCCCTTGTTCGAGGGTATGCCGGGTATCGCTTCCTCTGCCCTTGAGTGCTTCCTGCTGTTGTTGGAGCAGGTGCTGATCAGCGGAGTTGTTGCCAAAAATGATTGCCATAAAACAAATATTGGGATGCTTGGTGCTGTTTTGCTTTTCTATCCAAAATCATCCCCTCCCCCGTCATCATCGCCATTGAGCGCATCATCGAGGCCTGCAAAAATAACGATGGTTGGAATCATGGTATCTCTTGCCGGGGCATCGTCAATGATGACCGGGCCGCCGCCGTCGGTGTCAAAATCAGCGGGCTGTGTCGCTCGTTGGAGGATTCGCCTGATTTGGCCGGTGCTCAAGAGGTCCAATGGTTTTTGTGCTACGTCCTGGAAAGGCTTGAGGCGATTGTGGTTCAGAAAGTCTTGCTCACTCAAGCCAAGATCTAGTATTTTATGCTCCTTGATATCGAATTTTGCAGTCATGCTTGTTACGATGGTAGCCCCATTATGAAGAAGATATACGGGAAGATCGCTCCGCTCCGCCAGCAGACGATTTGCCTGCTCGTGCAAATACGATGGGTAGGCACTTTGGGCAATGATGAGCAAGCGAAATTCGGCGTGAAGCTTGTTTTTTACCAGTAAATCAACGTAAATATCCTGGTCTACGATCAGGATACCTTCTACCCCATAGTCGTAAATGTCTTTTTCGGGAGCGGCATCCGGAGGGGTCTGAAGGGTTGGTTGGGTGAGGAAGAAGGGGTTGATATGTTTTTCAGCTGTGGGCAACCATTGGTTCCATAGCCCCTTTATTTTATTTTCCGGGGGAGCTATAGGAGGAAACAACTTCCGACCAAACATTCCCACCCCCCCTGCGCCGATAGCAAAAACAGCGGCAATGAATGGGGATTCGCTAAATTGGTAGACAACTCCGCCTGCGATCGCAGCCAGTATGACTGCCAGGAGCCCACTTGATAAATGCTTACGATGAGCAAACAAAGCGGCAAAAAACTGATGGAAGGTGAAATACTGCGTGCCGTTTTTACTGACTTGGCGCAAGGCCATTGCGAATTTTCCGTCGGTATACCCATCTTTTTTAGGGTCGACGACGAAACGGTACTTGCACTGCCCGCAGACCATGCCGCTGCGGTAGGGTTGATTATAACTACACTTAGGACATTTCATGGGTCAGGTAGGTTCGGTTGATCATAGGGTGTTCTTCGTGGGTTGGCCCAAAGTCAGAATCAGGGTGAAAAGCTATCACGCGCAATGCCTCCTCACTGGTCTTAAAGCTGTGTTGCCCTTGTGCTGGAATGATAAAAGCCAAACCAGGATACAAAGGATGGCTGCCTTCCGGCGTAATACATTCCCCAGATCCGCTGACGATGATGCCGGCCCTCAAGGAAGGATGGGTATGCTGGCTCTGGAAGGTTTGGGAAGGAATATGCAGAAGGTTCAAACAAGCATCCCCCCTGATAACCGGAGAAACCAATAAAGAATCGGTACATCCGTCAATATAGTGTAATCGCCCCTTTTCTTCAATAGGTCCACCAAGATGAAAGAAGGCATTTTGGCCGGTTTGGGTAATGAATAAACCTTCCCCTTTTCCGCTCAGCGTTACCTCTCCTGTCGCGGAAAAATACATGCCTTCCTGGATCGAAAAATTGCCGCTTTTAGTAGTCAACAGCGCTCTTCCAACGGAGATAAATCCCCAAGTACTTTGGTCTTTATTGGTGGACACTTCCAGCTTTCCGCCCCGCCATATTGAAATCGTTACTAACTGGTCTTCGTGCTTCATCTCAAAAGGCAAAGCGCTATCGGTGAGAGGAATAAAATTATTAGTAGCAAGCATAGCTAAATAATGTTAATCAGAAAACCAATATAATCGATTTTTATCAGCTTGTCTATTTCTTGTTTCCTTAACGGAACTTCTCCACCGCCCTAATGGTTGAAGTACCAAGAAGTAAGGCCTTTCCAATACAACAATTTGCACCCCTCACGCGTATAATATTGGATTGCAGATAAAAAAATACCGAGATGAAAAATGCATACATGGTGGAATTTGAACTCCCCGAAGAATTTACCGAAGAATTTATGGCGCTTATCCCTCGGCAACGGTTCATGATCAACCAGATGCTGGCGGATGGAATCATTCAAAATTACAGCCTTTCTTTAGATCGCTCTCGCCTGTGGGCAGTGATGGTTGCGGAAAGTGAATTTGAGCTGATGGAAGAGATAGAACGCATGCCATTGATTGATTATATGGTGCCGGATATCTCTCAGTTGATGTTCCATAATTCCTCGATGGAGGTCATGCAATTCTCTTTAAACTAATATTTATCTGGTTTTAATAAACCGAAAAAAGCCCCATTCAATAGCATAGACTATTTGGATGGGGCTTTTTTTTGTAAAAAAAATAATTCTCCCTTACAACTATTCTGAAAGACGCGGGTTTATAGTTGCGTGTGCAACCAAAAAAAATATTTTTGCGACATTCCACTGAATTAATAGACCCCCTCTTATTGCTTACCATCCGTCTCGGTCGAATGGTAACAAGTAGAATGTATGACAAGCTCAACAAGGAGGACCAACACCTGATGGGGCCTCACCTGGGAGTACTGTCAGATTTATACCAAAAAGATGGGGTACGGCAGCAGGATCTAGCAATATCCAGCTTCAAAGACAAGGCGACCATTACCCGGTCACTGAAGCTCTTAGAACGAGAGGAACTGGTACTGAGAACAGCTGATCCCATCGACAAGCGAACCAAACGCATCTACATTACGCCAAAGGGGCGTAAAGTATACCAAGCTATTTTGCCCCTTGGCCAGGAAACCATCGCCGAAGCAAAGGCCGGAATTGCGGATGATGAGCTAAAAACGTGTGAAAGTGTTCTGCAAAAAATGTATGACAACTTAAGTAAATAGTTGCAAACACAACTTGTTTATAAAAATTAAAATCCAAGCATTGCTTGTTTTACAAATTAAAATTGGGTTGACGATATGACTGATCTTACAAAACGTCGATTATCTATTGTTGGAGCAGGGATTGTTCTTTTGATAGGGTTCATGGGGTATAAATACCTCTCTCAACAAAAAGAGGAAGCCCCGCGGAAGCCGCCCATCTTTAACATCAAGCAGGCGCAAGTGATGAATGCACAGCAAGAAACCATCACCACAACGCTGGATGTTCAAGGCCAATTGGCTGCTTTTGACAAGGTAGAGCTTTACGCCGAAGTTGGCGGCATGGTGGAGAATAGTGGACGTTCCTTTAAGGTAGGCACCTATTTCCCCAAAGGCAGTCCACTCATCAAAATTGACGACAGCGAGACTCGCCTGGCACTCTTGGCCCAAAAAAGCACGCTGCTCAATGCCATTGCCCAGGCCATGCCGGATTTAAAAATCGATTACTCGGAAAACTTCTCGGTATGGGAAGCCTACCTGGATAATTTCGACGTAGAAGAAATGATCAAGCCACTCCCGGAACCAAAAAATGACCAGGAGAAGCGCTTCATTGCTACCCGCAACCTTTATACCCAATACTATAATATCAAGAGCCAGGAAGAACGACTCAACAAGTACACCCTTTATGCACCTTTTAGCGGCGTATTGACCGACGCCAGTATCAATCCTGGTTCCGTTATTCGCACGGGGCAAAAGTTGGGAGAGCTCATGGCAACGGGAAATTACGAACTCATTGCTACCGTCCCGATGTCAGATCTTAATTACATTAAGGTAGGCAATTCCGTAAAGTTGACTTCCGAAGACATTGCCGGCGAATGGCAAGGCACGGTGAAGCGCATCAGCGATCAGATTGATCCCGGTTCTCAAACCGTCCAGGTCTTCATTGGGGTCAATGGCAAAGAACTCCGGGAAGGCATGTACCTCCGTGGAGACGTTGTTGCCCGTTCTGTTGGCGAAGCTATCCGAATTCCTCGTAATCTCCTGGTAGATCAAACCCAGGTCTTCACCGTCCAGGATAGTATTCTTCGTCTTCACAACGTCAAGATAGTGAAGATAGAACCGGAGACCGTTATTGTACAAGGAGTACCCAACGGGACGCCTTTGCTGGCAAAACCAATCCCTGGTGCCTTTGATGGCATGAAGGTGGAGCCTTTGCCATTCTCGGAATAGCATTTTTTCGTTTGTGTTAGGGGCCAGTGGATCCCATTTACTTGCTTTCTTTATTTTTCATTTTTGCTCTAGATTTCCAAGATTATGCGTGGAATTGTTCAATACTTCATCAAATATCCAGTAGCAGCCAACCTGATTATGTTTGGCCTACTGATCCTGGGCTATTTCGGGGCGCTCAATATGAAGACGACCTTTTTCCCGGAGACACCCAGCCGGATTATCAGCATCCAAACGATTTATCCTGGTGCTGCACCAGAGGAAGTCGAAGAAGGTATTGTCAGCAAGGTTGAGGACAATCTTAAAGGGCTTACCGGGGTAGAGCGCTACACTTCTGTCAGTTCTGAAAACAGTGGAAATATCACGGTAGAAGTCCTGAAAGGTTATGATACGGACCTGGTATTGCAGGATGTAAAAAATGCGGTTGATCGAATCAACTCCTTCCCCGTAGGAATGGAGCCTCCCGTTATCTACAAACGTGAAAACCTCGGTTTCGCTATCAGCGTCGCCCTCAGTGGGGATGTGAGCCTGGCTGCTCTGAAGCGTTATGCCCGCGAAATAGAAGACGATTTACTGGCCATGGATGGCCTTTCTAAAGTAGAACTCAGCGGATTTCCGGAAGAAGAAATTGAGATTACTTTCCGCGAACGCGATCTGCGCGCTTTCGGGCTGACGCTCCAAGAGGCATCTACTGCCGTGCGGGGATCGAATGTCGATATCACCGGTGGTACGATCAAAGGCAAAAAAGAAGAATTACTCGTACGCGCCCAGGGCAAAGAATACTACGCCGATGGCCTACGGGATATCGTAGTAAAAACCACCCCGGAGGGAGGAATCGTTCGTTTACATCAGGTAGCAGATATCCGCGACCGCTGGGCCGATACCCCTAACCGCTCTTACCTCAATGGCGAGCCCTCCGTTTTGATCAATGTGCAGAATACGTTGGAAGAAGACATGCTTAGCATTAATGCTAAAGTAAAAGAATACATCGAGGATTTTAATGTCAGTAATTCAGAAGTACAGGCAACGATCTCCCGCGATGGCAGTACCGTACTCGTTCAACGCCGGGAATTGCTCGCCAAAAACGGGATCATCGGCTTCCTGATCGTACTGGCATTTTTGGCCATGTTCCTACACTGGCGACTCGCTTTTTGGGTGGCATTGGCGATTCCTATTTCCTTTGCAGGGATGTTTATCTGTGCGAATTTGCTGGGCATTACCATCAACGTTATTTCCCTTTTCGGGATGATTATTGTAATTGGTATCCTGGTGGATGATGGCATTGTCATTGGCGAAAATATCTACCAACAGTACGAAGACGGGAAGCCGCCGATTCAGGCTGCTATTGATGGAACCATGCAGGTGTTACCAGCGGTATTTGCGGCCATTGTTACGACGATGATCGCTTTTGGTAGCTTCCTCTTTATTGATGGACGATTGGGGGATTTCTTTAGTGAAATGGCCATTGTGGTGATTTTCTCTTTATTGTTCTCCTTGATTGAGGGGGTACTGATTTTGCCCACCCACGTTGCTCACTCCAAAGCCCTTAGCCATGATCGTACGCCCAACCCTCTCCAGGCTTGGTTTGACCGCCGGATGAACTTCCTCAGAGACCATGTTTATGCCCCTGCCTTGCGTTTCAGTATGCAAAACATGTGGTTGGTGAGCAGCATTTTTGTAGGATTTTTTATGATTACCATTGGCGGTATGAGTGGGGGGATCATTAAATCAACGTTCTTCCCTACTATCGAGCGAGACGATGTAAACATCACCCTTCAAATGCCCGCCGGTACCCAGGATGACATTACCCTCAATTGGTTGGAATTCATTGAGAAATCGGCATGGGAGGCCAACGAAGAATTGAGCGAAGAATACTTCAATAACGAAATGCAAGCCATCGAAAGGATAGAAGTGACCCTGGGCCCCAGCACTTACCAGGGCTCGCTCTCGATAGCTTTACTTGATGGTGAAAACCGGGGTGAACTTGCATTGCGAGAAGTGATCAACCGCATCCGTACCAAAGTAGGACAGATTCCCGCAGCAGAAGTACTGAGCTACGGTGCTCAATCTGCTTTCGGAAAGCCCGTTTCGATTTCGTTGGTAGGGGAAAATTACGAGGAGCTTAAAGCTGCCACGGATGAGGTGAAAGCAGAAATGCAACAGCTCGTAGAACTAGCCGATGTAGTGGACAACAACCAGGAAGGCTTACGGGAGGTAAATATTACGCTCAAGGAAAAAGCCCGCTTCCTGGGGCTGGACATCCAGGATATCGTGGGCCAGGTCCGCCAGGGATTCTTTGGTGCCGAGGCACAGCGCCTGCAACGTGGCCAGGATGAAGTGCGCGTGTGGCTACGCTACAACGAAGATGACCGCCGCACCATTGAAGACTTAGCTCAAATGCGAGTACGCTTCCCTGATGGCCGCGCTTTCCCGCTTTCGGAGATTGCTACCCTGGATATTCAGCGTGGCGTAATCGGCATCAACCACATTGACGGCAAGCGAGAAATTAAGATAGAGGCAGATGTTGCCAATGATGATGTATCGGTGAGCGATCTCACGACCAGCTTACAAACCGTCATCATACCCGAGGTATTGAAAAAATACTCTACGGTAGCCGCTCAGTACGAAGGCCAAAACAGGGAGCAAGCCAAATCGTCTGCTTCCATCCAATTGGTCGGTGGTATTTGCTTCGCCCTGATGTTTTTCGTCATCGCCCTGACTTTCCGTTCTGTCGGGCAAACCGTGATGGTGTTTCTCCTGATTCCTTTTGCCTTCATTGGTGTAGGTTGGGGACACTGGTTGATGGGAGCGCCCATCAGTTTATTCTCCTTCCTGGGTATCATTGCCCTGGTGGGGATCCTGGTGAACGATTCGCTGGTTTTTGTGAGCACCTACAACGATGAACTTCGGTCTGGAAAATCGCAAATGGACGCATTGTACACCGCCGGCGTGAGCCGCTTCCGCCCCATTCTGTTGACGACGGTCACTACTTTTGCCGGACTCGCGCCTTTGTTGCTCGAGAAAAGCCTGCAAGCGCAGTTTTTGATTCCAATGGCAATCAGTGTAAGTTTCGGACTATTGGCAGCAACCGTCACGATCCTGCTCATGTTGCCGATCTTGCTCATTGCCCTCAATCGTTTTCGGGTTTACCGGGATTATTTGTGGAATGCCAAAAAGCCAGATTACCGGGAGGTAGAACCTGCCTACAAAGAAACTCTCCCCACGAAATAACCCATTCCGGAACAAGAGAATTGAGGATATGCGAAAGAAAATAGCCCTGGATATGGACGAAGTCGTAGCCGATGTGATGCCCAAATTCCTGGACGCCTACGAAATCGAATTCGGCAAACGCCTACTACGCGAAGACTACTGGGGAAAAAAGGTCTACGATATCCCCGGTGCTGACCACATCAGGAATGTACTGCACAATAAAGGTTTCTTTCGAGACTTACCTGTGATGGCGAACAGCCAGGAAGTTGTAGGAGAGCTCAACGAAAAATACGATATCTTCTTCACGACCTCCGCGATGGAATTTCGCAATTCACTGGAAGATAAATACGACTGGCTGTTGGATCATTTTCCTTTCATCAGTTGGAAAAAATTTGTTTTCTGCGGAGATAAAAGTATCCTCCGTGCCGACTACATGATTGACGACCATCCCCGCAACCTGAAGAAATTCGTCGGGAAAGGCCTTTTGTATACAGCCTCCCACAACACCCAGGAGACAGCCTACACCAGGGTCAATAACTGGTTGGAAATTCGGGAGTTTTTCGCAGCGGAAACACCTTGAGAAACAGC
>Ga0102812_10003401_pt1 | contig 10436 bp, 9 predicted proteins | sample ColrivemetaGS713_FD_79334 | JGI IMG/M metagenome (GOLD analysis project Ga0102812, IMG submission 79334) | Estuarine microbial communities from the Columbia River estuary - Flood tide ETM metaG S.713 | ecosystem: Environmental > Aquatic > Marine > Intertidal zone > Estuary | place: USA: Columbia...
ACAAATTAGTGGTTTGTATATTGGTTCCCCGTCATTTATGGCGGGTAAGACCCATTCGCCCTAAAGGACGAAGAACCTTCATTGGTCTCACCTATCGAAATGCCACTAATTTGTAGCACACTCATTTCTTTTGAACGCCCGAAACCCTTCGGGGTATTTTATACGAAGCTGCAACCAAGTATACTTCCAACTGTCCTTGATCACGAAAAACTACCCAAACGAGTAGCAACATGAATTTCAAAGTGAAAAATCAAGGCGTTAATCTACTATTTTATCCACTTTTTACCTCTTTTCGGCGAAAAGAATAGTGGTGCGCAGGCCTTGTCCACATCTTTGTTATGTATTCATTGACGCCCGGACCCACTAAATAGTTCACCTGACACTTAATATTTCTTATCCGTCCAAACAATGCCGGTTAAGAAAAAATGAAAACCGACTGTTATGACTTATTACACCCGACTTTGCGGCTTCCTAGTCGCTAGCATTTTTAGTTGTGCCCTCTTTGCCCAATCTGGTAACATCGCTGGTCAGATCATCAATCAGGATGGGAAGGCTGCGGAATTTGTCAACGTTCTTCTACTACAAGCTTCCGACTCTACGCTCGTAAAGATGGAGCTTTCTCAGGAGAATGGCGATTACGAATTTCGCTCACTCGAAGAAGGAGCGTACTTTATTAAAATTACCGGCATTAGCTATAGCGATTATTCTACCACTTCCTTCCAGTTAGCAAATAAAGAACGTAAAGTTATGCCCCTGATTACCATGGAGGTGATGGCTACCATGCTTGATGCCGTAGAAGTTGTCGCTCGAAAACCACTACTGGAACAACAGGCGGGTAAGCTGGTTGTAAATGTCGACCAAAGTATTACCGGACAAGGCGGGAGCGTTACCGACCTGTTGAAAAAAGTTCCAGGCCTGGTCGTCGTCAACGATCGTGTTTCTATGGCTGGGCGCAATGGCGTTAATATTCTTATTGACGGGCGACCAACGAATTACATGGATATTCAATCCTTACTCAACGAAATGCCCGCCGATAACATCGCCAAAATCGAAGTGATCACCCAACCCGGTGCGGCCTACGATGCGGAAGGCACTGGTGGCATCATCAATATTATCCTTAAGAAAAATGCCCTTTACGGAACGAACGGAAGCGTAACAGCGGGTTTCGGCTATGGCGAACTAGCGAAATACCGTATTGGTACCAACCTCAATCACCGCTCTGGCCCCTGGAATCTTACTTTTGCTACTGGCTACAACCGGCGTACCTGGATTGAGCGACTTGATCTCACCCGGGTCCTGCAAGACCGAACCTACATTCAAAGCAATTACGAACCTGGCACCCCCAACTCCTTTTATTTAAATATGGGCGCTGATTACGATATTAATGCCGATCATCGCGTAGGCATTTCCGTCAACTCTTACCGCAGTGACAATGATCGCACCAGCGAAAATAGCACCGTTATTCTAAGCAACGAGGGCAATGAGTTGGACAGATTCACCACCCGTAATATGCAGGATCGTTTCTGGCGTTCCTATACCACCGACGCTTTCTACCGCTGGCAAATCGATACCACGGGACAAGAACTTAACTTTGATATCAACCTCGCTGATTATCGCCGCGAGGTGACGGATATACTGATGACTACCGGCGAAAACTTTGACGATCGCGAGAATCAAACGCCTGCCAGCACCCGTATTTATGCGACCCAACTCGATTATAAGCTACCGATTAATGAACAAATACGTTTTGAAGCTGGGGCCAAACTGAGTGCTACCCGTTTGGACAATGAATTGCTCGCCTCCGTAAGGCTTAATGACGAATGGGTGAATGATGCTCTTTTATCCAACAAGTTCAACTACGAGGAAGATATTTACGCAGCTTACCTCAATCTTTCCTATACCAAGGGAGATTACAATGCCAATATTGGCTTGCGCTACGAAGATTCTCAAGCTTCCGGTTACAGTGCTACCCTCGATAGTACGATCAATTTGAACATTGCTAAACTCTTCCCTAGTATCAGCCTGACCACTCCTTTTATAGGGCCATTGGGAACGAGTATTTCTTACAGCTACCGAATTGAGCGGCCCGGTTATTTCGACCTCAACCCATTCATCAGCTACCTCGATCCTCTGACTTACTCCCGCGGCAATCCGTTCCTGGTACCGGAACTTACCCACACCGGCCAGTTCTCTTTGACTTACGAAAAGCAGCCCTTCTTTAACCTGTCTTACGATTACACCAGGAATGTCCTCACCGAGGTCATCGAACAAAATGATGAAACGGGAGAGGCCTTCAAGACCGACATCAATCTGGACAAATACATCCGCTACGGGGGTAGTTTGTTTTTTCCGCTTGACTTTATCGCCAAGCCGATTTCCGGATACGGCGGATTTATGCTGTTCTACCACGACTATCAAGCAGAGTACCTCAACGCAGAATACCTCCAAAATCAGTGGACGACCAATGCTTTCCTACAAGTCAATGTTAGTCTGCCTGGAGATTGGAAACTGGAAGCAACCGGCTGGATACAAGGATCCGGTCTGGATGGTATCATCCGCCATGAAACTTTCTACGGTTTAGATGCAGGTATCCAGAAAAAATTCTTTGACAATAAACTACGTGTTCAATTCAGTGTAGATGGTATCGTACAGAAATTTTTCGAAGGGAGGGTAGATTATGCCAACCTCAACTTCGGTCTGACTAGTAGATGGGAAGCTCCTGTTTTCAACACGCGAATCACCTATAACTTCGGCAACCAAAGTCTAAAAGGTCGCGAAAAACGGGAATCTTCTTCCGATTCGGAGCGTAACCGTGTCAACGGGAATTAAATATCCACAATACGGTAGGTAGAGACGTTGCCGTGCAAGGTCTCTACCTATTTTAAATGTTGCGGTGCACCTTTTACCTTTAAACGTTACGGTGCAACGTCTCTACGGTTAGGCGCGGTAATAGACCCGATCTCCGGGAGCTACACTTTTTACAATCCAGGTATTCCCACCGATGATAGCACCTTCACCTATGACGGTATCTCCTCCTAAAATCGTAGCTCCGGCATAGATGACGACATTGTCACCAATGGTGGGATGGCGCTTCGTTTTGGCCAGGTCTTTTTGAACACTCAGCGCGCCGAGGGTTACCCCCTGATAAATCTTGACATCTCGTCCGATATCTACGGTTTCACCAATGACGATGCCCGTACCGTGGTCAATACAAAAGCGCTCGCCAATTTTTGCTGACGGGTGGATGTCCACGCCGGTGAGCGTATGAGCGTGTTCGGAGAGAATGCGCGGAATCAGTGGCACTCCTAACTGGCAAAACTCATGCGCCAGCCGGTAAACCGCAATCGCGTAAAAGCCGGGGTAAGTCCGAATTACTTCTCTTAGGCTGTTTGCTGCCGGATCACCCGCTAAGATAGCCTGCGCATCGGCTTCTAAAAGACGGTGTACGTGGGGAAGTACTTCCATAAATGCTTCCTCAATTTCGGTAGGAGACGCAGTCAGATCTTCCTCTAAAATCTCCAGAATCACAAACAGGCGATGTCGTACAATAGAAAACTCGTGCTCAAAAGTCCGTTGCGAAGGAAAACGCTGCTTGGCCAACTCCGGAAAGAGAAGACCCAATAAATTGTCCAACCAGGTACAAACCGCTTCCGAAGAGGGCACTCGAGAAGTGGATGCATGAAGCTGGTAGAGTTGGCGAAGGAATTCTTGGTCCATGGAATAATTAATTAAAGCTTTCCCCCTATAAACGAGGCATCCAGTGAAAAAGATGCTCTCTTGTACGAGAACACTTATATTTGGTAAAATTACAGAATAACTTAACTTCGTGTCGAATACACAAGAACTGACTATTTTTTATACCAACAAAACAAAACGAAAAACATGAATATTGCTACAATTGACTTGGTTGTCTTTGTGGGCTATCTCGTTGCTATGGTCGGCTTCGGCATCTGGATTGCCAACAAAGATAAGATGAGTAGTGCCCAGGACTATTTCCTGGCCAGCAAATCACTGCCCTGGTGGGCCGTGGGGGGGTCTTTGATCGCCTCTAACATCTCTACCGAGCAAGTATTGGCGATGAATGGCTCTGGGTTTGAGTTAGGGCTGGCTATCGCTTCTTACGAATTAATGGCGGCCATTACTTTGCTCATTGTCGCAAAATACTTTCTCCCTGTGTACCTGAAGCAAGGTATTTACACCATGCCCCAGTTTCTGGAGCAACGTTACAATGGTACCGTACGCTCCATAATGTCTATTTTCTGGGTGAGCCTCTTTGTTTTTATTAATATCACGTCGGTGTTATATCTGGGTGGATTGGCCATTGAGAGTTTACTGGGTATCCCCCTTGTATTTGGCATCATCGGACTGGTGCTTTATTCTGCCTCCTTTTCTATTTTTGGCGGATTAAAAGCCGTTGTTTGGACAGATGTAGTCCAAGTAGTCGTTCTGATTGTTGGTGGCCTTGCTGCTGCCTACTCCGTCTTATATGATGTAGGAGGAGGCTTTTTCAGTGGGATAAGTGAATTAATGGACAAAGCTCCCGAGAGGTTCGATATGATCTTCTCGCCCGGAGATACTTACGTTGATATCAGCGAGGCTGATCCAACAAAAGCCACGAAATCTGCTTATAACCTCCTGCCCGGTATTAGCGTACTTTTAGGAGGTATGTGGATTGCTAACCTCTACTACTGGGGAAATAATCAATACATTATTCAGCGCGCACTGGCCGCAACCAGCCTGAAAGAAGCTCAGAAAGGAGTAGCCTTCGCTGCTTTCCTCAAAATCTTCATGCCTATTATTGTGGTCTTGCCTGGTATTGCTGCTTTTGTGCTTAACGCGGATATCGCTAAAGCCGACGAAGCCTTTCCCTGGGTTTTGAGTAATCACGTGGGAATTGGACTCAAAGGACTCACCTTTGCCGCCTTAGTGGCAGCTATCGGCTCTTCTATCAGTTCCATGGTCAATAGTGCATCAACCATTTTTACCCTTGATATCTATAAAAAACATTTGAAGTTAGACGCTAGTGAAACCCAATTGGTGAAGGTTGGGCGTATTTCTGCCGGAGCAGCACTTGTTATTGGTGCTTTTTTAGCGCCCTCACTAGCTAGTCTAGGACAAGTTTTTCAGTACATCCAGGAATATACCGGCTTCATTAGTCCTGGTGTGGTAGCCATCTTTATCTTTGGTATGTTCTGGAAACGGACGACGCCAAGAGCAGCACTCGTAACTGTCATTGCGGCTATTCCCCTATCTATCCTCTTCAAAGTTTTGGATGCTCAGGGCTTAGTGATGCTACCATTTATCGATCGTATGGCGATCACTTTCCTCCTTTGCTGTATTTTGTTGATTGGCGTAAGTTTAGCAGAGATCAAAGGAAAGGTGACACAGGTTGGCGATATGGCTTTCCGTTGGGGGATTATCACCTCTTTAATCGTCATCGGTGCTGCTACCGGTATCAAAATAATGGTAGAGGACATCCCTGGTGTGAGTAACATGATAGGGGTCGTTACGATTATTCTTGCCGTTGTCGGTAGTATCTTACTTTTGAGAGAACGAAAAGCAGATGACCCTAAAAGCATTGATATTGATCCCGGCCTTTTCAAAACCAGCAACTCCTTTAATATCGCCGGATTTGCAGTGGTCTTATTCTTAGCTGCTATTTATGTGATGCTCGGATAAACAAGGTTTGTCTTACAGATCAATGAGTCCCTTAACCCAGATGATAAAACTGGGTTAAGGGGCTCTTAATTACTAGACATTTCTAACCCTGGAGGTCGCAAATAGACGCTTGACACTGTACTTCCCTACCCCGTTGGCAAAGACCATCAATAAACCTCCGATGATAGCCATGTTTTTCATAAAATGAATACCTTCTATCCGGTGCTGAGGATCTGGCACATTCCAAAAATCATGCACAATAAAGGTGACAGGCACCCAATAGAGTAGTAGCAAAAAGGTCCCCAATTTTGCCCGATAACCCGTCAAAATTAACGTCGCACCGAGAATCAGACAAAAAATTGCGCCGTATAGCAACAAATCCTGACGCCAGGTTAGGCCATAATTCGTCATTAATACTTTTGTATCCTTAAAAAACTTTATCGAATCATAAGCTTCGTAGAAGAATATGAAAGACAAAAACAGCCGTCCTAATAAATCAAAAATGTGTTTCATATTGACGAAAGGTAGGAGTTGGAAGATTGCAAGAAAGTGCTCTCTCTAACCATTTTTTTGATAAAATAGGGCTACTGCCCGTGCTACGTTTTGGCCATCCATGGCCGCTGAAATAATTCCTCCAGCATAACCAGCTCCTTCTCCACATGGAAAAAGGCCGCTCGTTTGTTCGTGCATATACGTTTCCCGAGAACGAGGAATCTTTATTGGTGAACTGGTCCGGCTTTCGGTACCTATCACCGTAGCCTCTTCCGTATAGTAACCTTTCATTTTCCGACCAAACATTTGCACACCCTCTTGAAGTCGCTGGTAAATACCTGTTGGTAACAACTCGTGTATCGGCGCTGCGTAAAGGCCCGGAATATAAGAGCTACCCGGTAAACTGGAGGAGACCTTTTTCTGAACGAAATCCGGAAGACGTGCAGTAGGTGCTTGCTGCCCACCCGTTCCGTATTGGAAAAACTTTTTCTCGACGGCTTCCTGAAAAGCCAATCCAGCAAATACCCCGTGCTTCGCAAACGGAGCCAGGTCCTCCATTTCTACGGAAACGACGGTCCCTGAGTTGGCATAAGGGGAATCACGCCGACTCATGCTCATGCCATTGACCACCAACTCTCCTGGTGCTGTAGCTGCGGGCACGACCAAACCACCAGGACACATACAGAAACTGAACACTCCACGATTTTTTACTTGACAAGCCAAGCGGTAACTAGAGGCCGGAAGATTGCGGTCTCTTTCTAGTTGGCCGTACTGGATTTTATCAATCAACGGTTGGGGATGTTCAATACGAACCCCCAAAGCGAAAGGCTTGGCCTCTATAGATATACCTCGTTGATGTAGTAGATGAAAGATATCTCGCGCAGAATGACCCGTTGCTAAAATTACCGCTTCTGCACGTAGTTCCTCTTGGTCATTAACAACCACTCCCTTCAGAGCGCCGTCTTCCATTATGAAATCGGTCACGTGATTTTCAAAACGTACCTCGCCTCCGTGGTGAAGAATTGTTTCCCGGATATTGGCTACAATATTGGGGAGCTTATTAGAACCAATATGAGGATGAGCATCAATTAAAATATCGCTGGTAGCTCCGTGCTCGACAAATAGCCGCAATGCTTTTTCTATATTCCCTCTCTTGTGTGAACGGGTATACAACTTACCATCTGAATAGGTACCTGCACCTCCTTCACCAAAACAATAATTAGAATGGGGGTTGACTTCGCCCAACTGTTGAATGGCACGCAAATCTCTGCGGCGGGATCGTACGTCTTTGCCTCGCTCAAGAATAATCGGCTTAAGACCGCATTCTATAAGTTCAAGCGCAGCAAACATTCCAGCTGGCCCTGCACCTACAATGATGACTTCCGGTGCTTCGTCTACCATTTTCAGCTGATCAAGCAATGCCGGCTCAGGTTCGTAGGTTTCGTTGAGGTAGGCTTCAACACGCAGAAGGAACAGTGGTTGACGGCTTCGAGCATCTACACTACGGCGAACGACCCGAAAACTTTTCAAATCCTTCTCCACACAACGCAGCTGCTTGAGTACGCGCGTGCGCAAAACATCTTCCTGCCCTAGTTCGGAAGGCAGTAATTTTACTTCGATTATCTTAGGCATGTTCGGTATTTATCCGAAAAAATTAACGGTAATATTCAGCAAAAATAACTATTCCTGACTTTCTTCCTCTTCTTTTTTCCGCATCCAGCTTTCACTATCTGCAATTCGTACGTACTCAGCAGGCAGGAACACTTTCACATTTACGATCTCGTAGCATTCTTCTCCTTTTGATTGGATAGGAGCTCTCCTGGATTGGTAAGAATCGATGGTAAGAATACCATTTTGTAACGTATCAATAACTTCCCATCGTTTATTTTCCTCAATAAAGAATTTCATGATCCCTTTGGTAGCATTGTATACCGTGATCTCAGAAGTAACCATGATCTGATTACCCGCCCAATTTTCGACCTCAAAGGGGTCAACCAAGTCGAAGTTAATCTGCTCAACTGAATCTACCGGAAAAATCCAATGCAAGCGATCATGAATTTGGGCAACTAGGGTATTTTGCAGAAAAAACAGGAAGCCAAGAAACGTGGCTACACTAAGTATATTTTTCATAGAGCTAAGCTTGACATAAAACAGTGGTGGGTTATCTTTCTTTCTTGAAAGATAACCCACCACAAAGAACGCCTCATTACAGTAAATTGTTATTAAAATCCAGCTGCAGAAGTGCTGTTTTCAATGTTTACGCGTATATCCTCGGGAACAAATACTACGTAAGTAATATTTTCAGCTAGTGTTTGTCCATTTACGGATACTTCCCGATTAAGGCCAGGTACAGAAATCAGATATTGATCATTTTCTAATTGTCCTTTCAAGTTGTAACGGCCAGCCTGCGCCAGTGAGCGCAGCATCGAATCGGAGCCTCTCTCAAGGCCCACAGTCATTTGAATTCTAGCAATCGACTGATTCCAGGTTTTTACTTCAACCGGGCCATCAAACTGTAAAACAGCTTCCTGGGCTCCTTGCAGGTTGAAAGAACGCACAAATGTTTTTTCTACGGTTTGGGCAAAAAGGCCCGCCGCAGTCACTAATAATAACGCGACAAGAATGGTACGGGATCCTTTCATAATAAGTGTAGTTTGATCAAAAAATGGGGCGATACCCCCTAGTAAACAATGTATAATATACTGGTTTTGTACCAAAAAAACAAGCAAAAGCCAAATAAAACACCAGACAACCTTCAAAAATAGATTTATTTAATGGCAGATCGTATTACAACCAGTTGTTTAAGCAATCCTTCCAACTGGTCAAGAGGTAACATATTTGCACCATCACTTTTAGCTTTAGCGGGCTCCGGATGGGTCTCAATAAACAAACCGTCTACACCTACCGCTATTCCTGCACGAGCAACTGCGCCGATTAAGGCCGGCTGCCCTCCGGTTACACCACTTGCCTGGTTAGGTTGTTGCAAAGAATGGGTGCAATCCAATACAACTGTTGCGCCAAACGACTGCATCGTTGGGATTCCCCGAAAGTCAATGACCAAATCCTGATAACCAAAGGTGGTTCCTCTTTCTGTAAGGATTACTTTTTCATTACCACTTTCAAGTACCTTATCCTGAGCAAAACGCATTGCCTCAGGGCTCAAAAACTGGCCTTTTTTGACATTAACCACTTTTCCGGTATCTGCTGCAGCCACCAACAAGCTCGTCTGCCGGCAAAGGAAAGCAGGTATTTGCAAAATATCCACATATTCAGCAGCCATTGCTGCTTCTGCTTCCGTATGAATATCTGTCGTTACAGGAACGCCAAACTCCTCTCTAACTTTTTGCAGAATTTTGAGTGCCTTTTCATCACCAATCCCTGTAAAAGAATCCAGGCGTGAACGATTGGCTTTACGATAAGAGCCTTTGAAGATATATGGAATTTCCAAACGATCACACAATGCGGAAACCTTTCGAGCGATTGACAGCGCCATTTCCTCTCCTTCGATAGCACAAGGTCCAGCAATCAGGAAAAAGTTCCCTGATGAGAGATGCTGCAAATTAGGAATTAGGGATAAATCCATGGTAATTGTATTTTTTAGGCCCTAAATATAAGAGGATTATTATCCCCACCTCATTTTAGAACTTATAGGATAATCCAATATTTACCAAAGAAATACCAAATCCTACTTCTCCGTAAGCACTCCAGTTTTCATTGAGGTAACGACGTGTACCTACAAAGCCACTGAATAGGAAACCATTTTCAGCAGGGCGAGAGAAAGAAGGTAAATCATCATCACGCATATTTTCTCCTGGTAACAGCTCAACTGTTTTGTCGATAGAAGGCAAAGTTGCACCAATTGTAAAACCACCGTATACGCGCCAGTCGTTGAGATCGTTACTATGCATCGTAGTACGAACCCCTGTCATCCAGGTCTGGTTGACAAAGGACTCCACCAACCCAGCGTTAGCATAAACACTTTCTCCACTTACTTTCGAATAAGCAATAAATCCTCCTAATGAAAAATTAGGGCTAAGAAAAACATCTACGGTAGCACTTACTGGAGGCACAATAGTAGTCGTTACATCCGCTACGTAGGTAGGAACTAAACCGATTCCGAAACCTGCCTGAACTTGGCCCGGATTAATTTTCATTTGCTGAGCAGTAGCGCTAAAGATTGTTGCTGCCAGAAAAAACAGGGTGATGGATATGCGAAGCTTCATGGGGTCCTTTTATTAATTGTTTTATAAGGTAAAAGGAAGGATGTCGATCCTTTTATTTGCTAT
>Ga0102812_10003407_pt1 | contig 10426 bp, 10 predicted proteins | sample ColrivemetaGS713_FD_79334 | JGI IMG/M metagenome (GOLD analysis project Ga0102812, IMG submission 79334) | Estuarine microbial communities from the Columbia River estuary - Flood tide ETM metaG S.713 | ecosystem: Environmental > Aquatic > Marine > Intertidal zone > Estuary | place: USA...
GATTCCTTGCGCTCGGTCACGTCACGCATCACGGCGGTGAAGAGCTGCTTCGGCACCACTTCGCTGACGATGAGTTCCACGTGCACGGTCGACCCGTCCTTGCGTAGCGCGGCCACCTCGTGCCGGGCGCCGATGACGTCGCTCGGCCTTCCACGCATGAACGACTCCACGCCCCGGAGGAACTGCATCCGCTCCTCCTCCGGCATCAGCACGCCGATGCTCTGGCCAAAGAGCTCCTCGGCGCGGTAGCCGAAGATCCGGCCGGCGGCAGGGTTGGCTCCCTGGATCATGCCGCGCGCATCGATGGTGACGATGGCGTCGGCAACGCCGTTCAGGATGGCACGCATGCGGCTCTCGCTCTGCGCCAGCTGCTCGTGGGCCTGCTTTCGATCGATGAAGTCCGCCGCCTGGCGCGCCAGGAGGTCCAGGATGCGCTGGTCACGATCGCCAACGAGGCGGGGCCGGCGGCAGAACGTACACAGCGCGCCCAGCAGCACGCCATGGCGGCTGACGAGCGGCGTCGACTGGTAGGCGCGGAAGCCGCGCTGATCGATGGCCGTGACGAACGAATCGGACCCGAGGTGCTCCGCGTGGTGCACGTCCTGGAGCACGATGCGCTCGTGCACCGGCATGAGCTGCGAGCCCAGCTGCCCGAACTCCTCCACGGCACGTGTCAGCGGCGGCGTGATGCCGAACTCGGCGACTACGCGCGTGGAGATCAGGTCCGCATCCACCAGGTAGAGCATCCCTGCATCGGCACTAGTGACGCCGATGGCCACGTGCAGGAGGTCCGCGAGCAGCGTGTCGACGTCGCCGTTGTGGACGAGGCGGGTACTGATGTCCTGGACGCGGGTCCAGATGGAAAGGTCCTCGGCAAGGCGGACGCGGGCATCCGCCAACGCCGTCTCGAGCGAAGCCTTCACCGAAGTTTCGGGAGGGGTACGGCGGGAAATGTCATCCCCACGATCAGAGCCGATGCGCTCGAACACAGAGCTCGAAGGTTCCGACGCGGGACGCGAACCCGAGGGTGCGCGGCGCGCAGAATTGGTCATAGACATGACTATCGGAAGCAGCAGAATGTTCCGCAAGCATCTTGCTTGGAAGTTTGAACGGAATCCTGACTTTGGCTCAAGTACGCGAAGACCTACCTGAGGGAAAAGTGCTTACATTTCACGGTGTCGGGCGTTTGGGCCGCCGCGCCCCCGGGCAGCACGGGAGCGCCGCCGCCCCACCCCCGAACGCGCGGGCAGCGCCGGTCGACCCTCGTCTTCGTGGGTATTTGCCTCAAGAAACCCCCTGAAATCCCCGATGCTTGAGAAGCAAGGGGGGATTCGCTACGATCCCCCTCCCTACCGAGCATTCCCCTATAGCTCAATCGGTAGAGCGGGCGGCTGTTAACCGCCAGGTTGCTGGTTCGAGTCCAGCTGGGGGAGTTCAAGGCCCGCCTCGAAGTCGAGGCGGGTCTTTTCGTTGACTGACCGTGTGGCCGAATCGGCCCGCGTGGGGCGTCGTGGCGGGCGTTTCGCGCGCTCGCGTTTGTGACCGCGGATCGGGGGAGCGGGCCGGACGGTGCCGGAAGGGCCACCCTGCCCCGGAAACGCTCTGACGCTCGGATCGCCGTGAACCGGAGAGTGCGATCGGGGGAAGTTGGGAGGAAAATCGGAAATCTGGCGGGTGGACCGGTCACGTCGGGGCGGGTCGGACGGTGATGGAGGGAATGCGGATCGTCGATCCATCAACTGCTGAGCCGTCCTGGGCACTGAGAAGCGATGGCGCGCGTGACGCACCTCACCAAAGTGTTGCCGCATCCCTCTTGCTCCTGTTGGTCGTGTCGCTCAGCTTCGCGTTTGGATCTCTCGCGCGCGCGGACGAGGCCGGGAGCACAGCGCCCACGGTCGTCGTGACGGAGGAATTGCGCGCAGAACTGCGGAGATACGCTGCGTGGTATTGGGATCAGCAGGACCTGCCGCACGAGCTGAGGGATCCCGCCTTTGAGTGGCACATTCAGCCGCCACCCGGCGAACTCAACCCATTCGGGGAAGCACTCACTCTCTTTTCTCGCATCTACTCAGGCCGTCTCCGCCCTCTGGATCCGGTGACGCCATACACGCTGCTCGACCTGCTCGCGGACGACCCTCAGGTGATAGCGCGATTTCGAATGTACACGACGACCGGATTGCTTGATACGACCGTCGAGGATGGAGATGTCCACTGCAGGCACGGTGAGGCACTTGTCGAGGCCCTGCTTGCTCCGGCGAGCGATCCCCTGATGGGCTTGGATGACGCGCTGGTCTCGGAAGGGGCTGCGTCCATTGCCACAGTAGGTCTCCGCTTGGGAGTCTTGCCTCCGCTCGTAAATCCAATTCCAGACCCGCCTCCGCCGCCGCTCCCCGACCTGCCTGCGGAAATCCAGGATGCCGACCGCGCGATGAAAGAGGCCGAAGAGATCTTCCAGCGCTGGCTGGAGAAACTTCGCCAGCGTCACTTCCTCCTCTACCAATCCGATCAGTGGTGGGACGATGGCGTCAGCGGGTTTGACTGCGACGACTTCGCAGAATTCCTAGGGCGCTTCCTCCGGTGGTACGTTCAGCGTCACGCGCCGGGGCAGCCCATCCTCGAACCTCGCATCCTTCAAATGCGGAAAGGATATGGGATCCGCGGGCACGCGGTGACCCTCATCTTCCTCGGAGACTACTACTGGATCATTGATCCTCGAACTGGACTTCGTCGAGGTCCGTTTCATCGATACCTTGAGTGGCCGCCGGACGCCAGTTTCATCGCTGACCAGTACTGGCCCGGCTCGGGCTACGAGTTTGGATACCCGATGCACTATCCGGCCGACTGGCGTCCTTTCTATGAAGATGACCCTTGGCACTCCGATCCGAATCAGCGAGAGCGCATACTTCCGGAACTTCCTCCGGACATTCCGCCCGACTCCATTCTTCCCTAATGGGTCAGTATGGTGCCTAGGAGCGTCATGCGAAGCCAGTTTCAGCCCGTTACCTGTTCTCTTCCGTTGCTTGTCGCATGCGCGGCAACCATCTTCGTTGGCTGCGGAGGAAAGTCCACACCCACCCCCCCTCCCACAGACAAGGTGACCTTTGGGTCCACCGTGGTTTCTCGCGTGTGGACAAGCAGGACAGAGGATGCGTTTCGGCTCGCGCAGGACGGCGTGGTGGAATGGCGCCAGGGCCCATCGGACGGATCGATGCTGGGTCGGTCATGCGCGCGCGTATCCACGTCACGGGGCCAGTGGCGCTGGTCAATCGAAGCGATGCCGCGCACCCAACTGGTCTTGCGAATTCAACCGCCGGACTCCTCCGAAAGCTGCCCGCTGACGGTGTCTTGGTTCTCCGATTCAGGTCCGCTCGACTGGCTGACCTTGTCGACACCCGAGGGCGAACAGCTCCGGTTCTTTTCTGCCAAGCCCTGACGCGGTCCACCCGCATTTGCACAGCCCACTCGGAAGTTGACGCGGCAACAAGTTCGCACCTCCTGCAGATGTAGAGGGATGCCACCCGCCCGTTGACAGCGGGGGCGGAAGGACATCCCCATGCACGTGACAGGGGCGCGCTGAACAGGTCTACCCTCTATGAGAGACTTTCGCGGCCCAAGGGGCCGAGAGGAGTCTCCGATGAAGCGCTTGAACAGGAAGTGGCACCGTCCCGAGGAGGTGGTCGCGAAGCTGAGGCAGGCAGACGAAGCCTTGGCCAAGGGCACGCCGATCGCCGAGGTGGCGAGGTCGCTGGGGGTATCCGAAGTGACGCTGCACCGGTGGCGTGCCGAGTACGGCGCGGTGGATCGGGACGCGGTGAAGCGGCTGAAGGAGCTGGAGAAGGAGAACAGCCGGCTGAAGCGCCTGGTGGCCGACCAACAGCTTGACATCCAGATCCTGAAGGAGATCGCCAAGGGGGAATTCTGAGCCCGGCGCGGCGGCGCCGGGCGATTCATCACGTGACGATGGTGATGGACGTGTCCGAGCGGCGTGTCTGCCGAGTGGCCGGCAAGCACCGGAGCACGCAGCGCCGCACGGCGCCGCCGAACCCATACCGGGACAAGCTGGTCGCCAGGCTGCGGGAACTGGCCGTGGTGAACCCACGTCGCGGCCGGCGCTACATCATGGATTTGCTGCGGAAGGAGCGCTGGTCGGTCGGCGCGCGGCTGATGAAGCGGCTGTGGCGGCAGGAAGGCCTGCTGGTGCCCGGGAAGCGCGTGAAACGCAGGCGGATCGCCGCGGGCGAGAACAGCATCGTGCGCCGAAGGGCGACGCGGAAGAACGAGGTGTGGGCATGGACTTCGTGCAGGACCAGACGGCCGACGGCCGCCCCTTCCGCATGCTGGTGGTGCTGGACGAGCTGACCGCGATTCGGGGAGCACCGGTGCACGTCCGGGCCGACAACGGGCCGGAGATGATCTCGAAGGCGGTGAAGGCCTGGTGCGAGGAGAGCGGCACCGGCGCGCTCTACATCGACCCGGGGTCACCGTGGCAGAACGGGATCGTGGAGAGCTTCAACGGCCGGCTGCGGGACGAGCTGCTGTCGTCGGAGATCTTCGACACGCTGGCAGAGGCGCGGTACCTGATCGACCGGTGGCGGCTCTTCTACAACCACCAGCGGATCCAGCGGGCGCTGGGCAAGGTGACTCCGGCGGCCTTCGCGGCGACGTGCCCGGCGCTGCCTCCGCTCCGGCTCGCTGCGCTCGCCTGCGCTGCGGCACCGCCAGGCATGGAGGGGGCGGCTACGATGCAGCAACTCTCATAAGGGATGGACCGATGAGAGCGACCCGGTCACCCGACGATCCGCCTGCGAGTCGATCCGATCGGATTCCGCGCCTTGCCGTATGTACTCTGGTCGGATTTTCCGGCTTGGCCAGTCTTTCCGGATCCGGAAAATCACGGACGGAAGGAAACTTTTCCAGTACGACGCCGTTTTCCGGATCCGGAAAATGGCGATATACTGGAAAGCCAATGGAGCCTGAACCCGCCATCTCGGAAGTAGCCATCCCCGAGCTGTTCGCAGCGCTCAGCCCCACGTTCGGATCGCGGGTGCGCATCGCGCTCAGCCCGGAGGCCCGTCGCGACGCGTCCGATGCTGTTACGGCGGACTTCCGCGTGAGCGTGACTTGGGACGCGGACCGCTGGGAGTTCGCGGCCGAGGCGAAGACCCGCAACACGCCGCGCGTGCTCGACGAGGCCCTTCGGCAGTCGCGTCGCGGGGCCGCCGCGTCCGGTCGGTTGCCGATGGTCATCGTGCCGTTCCTCGGCGAGAAGAGGATCGAGCGGCTGGAGGAGGAAGGCGTGTCGGGCTTGGACCTCTGCGGGAACGGGCTGATTCTCGTCCCAGGCCGCCTGCTGCTGCGGCGGACCGGGCAGCCCAACCGCTATCCAGAGTCCAGGCCCGCGCGGTTCGCCTACAGGGGAGCGACGTCGCTCGTGCCCCGGGTGTTCCTCCGCCGTCCCGAGTACCAGTCCGTCGGCCAAGTCCGAGACGAGATTGCGGCCGCGGGCGGAAGCGTGGCGCTGTCGACCGTCTCCAAGGCGCTCGCGAGGATGGCGGACGACCTGATCGTGGACCGCTCGGAGGGCCGGATCGCCCTCGTGCAGCCCGAGAAGCTGCTCGAGGCGCTCCTGGAGAACTACGCCCCCCCGAAGGCCGAGCGGAAGGTCCAGCTGAAGACGCCCGGCGGGCTGGAGGAGTTCTTCCGCCGCGCTGAGGCGGCCGCCGGTTCGGCCCCGCGACTCCGGACGGTGCTCTCGGGCACGTCTTCCCAGGGCCGGTACTCCGCAGGTCTGCGTTCGGACACCCCGATCCTGTACGCCGACGACCTCGGCGAGCTGAAGCGGCGGACCGGGGAGGCGTGGAAGCCGGCGGACCGGTTCGCCAACCTCACCGTGGTCGAGACTCGCGACCCCACGCCGTTCTTCGACGCGCGGCCGGGAGAGGGCGGCGTCCGCTTCGCATCGCCGGTGCAGGCGTATCTCGAGCTGGCGGCGGGGGGCGACAAACGCGACTCCGAGATCGCGAGGCAGGTCCGGGCCCGTGTGCGGCAAGACCTCGGCCGCTGATCGGAGCCACGAATGCAACCGCTGATAGCAACCGTGCTTGATCTCGACGCCGCCCTCGGCCGCGACGCCGGGCTGCTGCTCGGTGGCGGGCTCGGCCTGTACCTCAAGCAGGAGCGACTGCGCGCCACGGGGGCGAGGACGCTGCTCCCCATGGACCGGCTCCCGCCCGCGCGGACCACCCAGGACGTCGATCTCTTCCTCCGGGCGGAGGTCATCGCCAGCAAGGACGAGGTGTCCCGATATCGGGCCGCGCTCGACGGGCTCGGCTTCACCGTCGTCCCCGAAGCGCGGTGGCTCAAGTTCAGCCGCCGGGTATCCGGCACCGACGTGCTGCTGGACGTCATGGTCGGCCCTCTGGGCGAGCACGCGGACGCGGTCCGGCTGAAGGGCTCCCGCGCCCGGCCGAGGGGCCTCGGCGGAGAGTCGGGGCTGCACGCCTTCGCAACGCGGGAGGCGCTTGGCATCGAGTCGGACCTGATCCGCCTGCCGCTCAGTGGCCGGCGATCGGACGGAAGCGAGGCGGCCTGCCACGTCCTGATCCCGCGCGCCTTCCCCTATGCCCTGATGAAGCTCGGGGCGCTCCGCGATCGGGTCGGCGACCCGGACAAGCAGGAAGGCCGCCACCACGCGATGGACCTGTACCGGATCGTCGGGCTGCTCACCGAGGAGGAGATCGAGGCGTCCGCGAGGCTCGCACGCCAGTACGCCGGCCACGAGGAGATCGCCGAGGCCAAGCGCACGATCGACTCGCTCCTCGCGCCCGCGAATGGACTCGGCCGACTGCGCCTGCTGGAGTACCAGCGGGCCAATCGAGACTTCGTACCCGAAGTAGATGGCGAGTTGCTGGTGCGTGAGCTCGGGCGGCTGCTGGCTCCCGTTGCGAACGAGCACTGAGCGTCGAGAGGCCGAAGCCTTTGCGGCTTAAGGCCGGCACACGATTGACGCCGTGTCAACGAGTTTGTCCTCCTCAAACTCGATCCGATGACGTTCTACCTCTGCCTCATGATCTCTATTGGTTGCCGCGGTGGTCTTCCCCCTGATTCCTGAGCCAAACCGGCTGCGAGTAATCCCGGACTCGGCCGCGACCACGCCATGGGACAAAGGGCCGTAGGTTCCAAGTTCGGCAACGGCTTGTAAGAAATCCTGGGCTGAATTCCTTACGGTTCCCACTGCCAGCGGAAACGATCCTTTCCCGACGGCGTTGACTACGAAGCGATCGTTTCCCAGCAACTTGCAGGTGCTCACGGTGGACGAGAGATGCATCGAGCGCTGCCGGGACTCCGCGCCGAAGGAACGGAGGTGCTTGCCGCAGGTAGACGGACTCCGCTAGCGGTAGACCTCGCGCCGGTGTCCGATCCTGATGACGTCGACGACCAGCAGCCTGTCGAGCACCTCGTAGATGACGCGGTAGTTCCCCACCCGGATTCGGTAGGTGCTGTCGCTGGTGGCCAGCTTCACGGACCCAACCGGGCGTGGATTGCTCGCCAGCCGCTCCATGGCCGCGACCAGCCGCGCCCGACCGTCCCTTGAGTCGACCGCGCCAAGCTCCTTGCGCGCCGAGCGCGTCAGCCTCACCTCATAGCTTGCCACGGCGCCGCAGCTCCTTCACCACGGACTCGAGGGAGTGCCTCGGCTCGCTGCGGCGCTTGCGGGCAATGGCGAGATCGGCCAGGTCCTCCTTCAGCGCCCGACGGACCATCTCGTTCACGACCTCGGAGAGGTTTCGGTCACTGGCGGCGGAGTGCAGCCGGAGCGCCCGGTGCACGGCGGGATCGAAGTAGACGGTGGAACGACGGGCGGTAGCCATGGAGACAGAGTAGCTCATGACGTCAAAGCGTCAAAGCGCCAAACACACGAATTGAGTTGCGTCATGCTCAGCCGCATCATGCACGTGGGCAAGGCGACGTCCGTGGCTCGTCCCGGTTGCCCAGCGCCTCGAACAGGTCGTCGACTTCGGGTTATGACTCGGCCCACCACGGGCGACTCGACCCCCATTTGAAGCCGGTTCGATCGGGGAGTTCAGGGCCCGCCTCGAAGTCGAGGCGGGCCTTTTCGTTGACTGGCGGCGTGCCCGAATCGGCCCGCGTGGGGCGCCGTGGCGGGCGTTTCGCGCGCTCGCGTTTGTGAACGCGCATCGGGGGAGCGGGCCGGACGGTGCCGGAAGGGCCACCCTGCCTCGGAAACGCTCGGACGCTCGGATCGCCGTGAACCGGAGAGCGTGATCGGGGGAGTTGGGAGAAAAGTCGGAAATCTGGCGGGTGGGCCGGTCACGTCGGGGCGGGTGGAGCGGTGACAAGATCGAAACCAGATCCCAATGGCGCTGGCTCATTCCCGCAATATCTCCCCCTAGGACAATCATGTTGATCGGCAACTATCAATCTACTTCAAGCGCCCTTGCTCACACCCTCGTCGCGCTCCATCTCGTGACGGCCACTGCCTTTGCTGCGAGTGCACCCGTCGATGGACTCCGTTGGACGGCAGAGGACCTACCCCTACCCGGTGGCGTCAGTTCCCTCGTCGCGACCGGCAGCACCAAGGAAGGCGTGATCATCGCGCACGGCCTGAAGTCTGGTGCCGTCTATTCGTTCATCTACATGCCTTCAGCGGCGTACGGGCTCGCGGCCGGCTGGAATGATCTGGGACCCGCCCGGCAGCGCGAGATGCCCACAACAGCGATTGCCGCATCCGGCACTGTCGGAGCATCGATTGCAAAGGCTGGAAGCCAACTGGAGTTCAGCTTGGCAATCGCGAGTTCATACGACCAGTGCGGCGTCGGAATCACGTCACTGATTCCAGACAACACTTCAGGATGGATAACGTCTGTTATCAACTCCGGCTCTACGGTCGGAGCCTTCATCGGGCAAACCACGACGGGCGCTATACGAATCACCCCGTTCCGCGCCAATACCGTGACTGGAGTACAGGACATCGCCACGCCCGTTGGCCATCAGAATGCCGTTCCGCTCGACCAGTCCGAAAGCGGGTGGATCGTCGGCACCGCCCAGACCGCGATTGGATGGCGCGGAGTAGCAGGGACAGCCACTGGATTCATGTCGCTCGACGGCCGGATCCGTAACCGCCCAGACGCTGTGATCGAATCCTGCGTGGGCGTGACGGAGAGTACGACGATCATCGCAAATCTCCAGACAGGTCCTGGACAGTTCCGGCCGGTTCTCCTCAAGGACGCGCGCGCGGACTACAGGCCTACAGGTACCGTCGACTTTGACGACCTCGCGGAGTACGTGGTCGACTACAGCGACTCACAGCCACGCGCTGACATCGACGCTTCAGGATCCGTCACCGAATCTGACTTGGATGGCTTCTTGAACCTGTGGATCACTGCACAGGTCGACAATCAGGCATCCCTGGCAAACCCCGAAGCACTAAGCATCTTTCATGCAGCAGTCCGAGGTGGTGCCGCTGAACAATGTCCTGCACCACTTCGTGCAGCAGCAGTTGCAAAGTTCCAGCAAGTCGTGGCACAACTGACCGAATCTGCCCCACCAACCGCGGCACCTGAAGTCCTGCCGGATTGCGCATTTGAGCGATTTGACCGCGAATCGCCGGAGCGCCACAACTACTGCGGCTCAGGGTGGGCTGATGTTCCGGACTTCTTCCCTGAATGTTGTTCCGACCATGACAATTGCTATCGCGGATTCGGACGGCCTCCGACCGACACATCGGATCCGGGTCCGCTTCCACCCGGCGGACGCAAAGGATGTGACGACCTTTTCCTCGCGTGCATGAAATCGAAGTGCGATGAAGTTCATCATTGCCCCATCAAGAATTTCGGCTGTCACATCGTTGCCTTCACGTATTACCTTGGCGTTCGCACTTTCGGTCGAGACGCATTCTGCGATTGTCGACAGCTGACCGATCCAGAGGACTGCGGCGGTCCCGGGGTACAAAGTCAAATAGGCACTCTCGGAAGCGCGGTGATGCCTTGACGCAACGAGGTGCCTCGGATCTGACAAGTTCACGTTTCCGCGACAACCGGCCAGTACGGCACCCTTCGAACCCTGCGGCTCCACAGCCCGCGGCAGCGCAGGCGACGCGCGTCGATGTAAAGTTCATCCAGGCCGCGTCTATTGCACAGTCCGGGGCGTGGCGCCGGCCGCCGCGAACCGGGGTCGAGGAAGCCCGCGTGCACCCTCCAATATCGTTGCCGTGGCGAAAACTTGGGCGGCGACTCCTAGTGCTTGCGCAGATTCGCCTTTCTAGTGCGCAGATGATCCTCTCGATGCTCGTCCTTCCCAATGGTGCTTGTATGGCTGTTCCACCAGTTCCACCGCCTCCTCCGCTGGTGGAGCGTGCGCCGGTTGAAGGCCACGTGCTCACGATGGAAGTGTTCCGCGTTCCCGA
>Ga0102812_10003409_pt1 | contig 10425 bp, 8 predicted proteins | sample ColrivemetaGS713_FD_79334 | JGI IMG/M metagenome (GOLD analysis project Ga0102812, IMG submission 79334) | Estuarine microbial communities from the Columbia River estuary - Flood tide ETM metaG S.713 | ecosystem: Environmental > Aquatic > Marine > Intertidal zone > Estuary | place: USA: Columbia...
AGAAGAAGCTACAATTGTTCGCTCTATTAATTTTGGTCGTGTATTAAATGAAATATGTGGATGTGAAAACGAAATGTATTCGTACACTTCATCGCTTAAAATTAAAATTTGTGGATACTTTTCTAAAATGGTTTCCAGAGTTTCAATTTCACTTTCTGTCCAAATTCTACCAGTTGGATTGTGCGGATTATTAATTACAATCAGCTTTGTTTTTAAAGTAATTGCATTTTCAATAGTATTAAAATTAGGCGAATAATCATGATTTAAAGAAACTCGAACAGGCTTTCCGCCAGCGACTAAAACTGAAGGTTCATAACTGTCGTAACTTGGATCTAAAATCAAAACTTCGTCACCAGCAGTTACAAATGTGTTAATTGTTGTAAAAACGCCTTGTGTTGCACCAGCCGTAATGAGCATTTCTGTACCAATGTTTACTTTTCGCTGATAATTTTTCTCTGTAAGCAACGCAATTTTTTCCATTAAGGAAGGTAAACCTGCCATTGGCGTATATTGATGAATGTTTTCACGAATTAATCGTTCAGATATTTGTAATAATCGTTCATCAACTGGAAAATTTGGAAATCCTTGCGATAAATTAATGGCTCCGTGTTCGTTGGCTAACTGCGACATTACAGAGAATATGCTGGTTGTTACGTTGGGTAATTTTGACATTTTTATACTTTTTTAACTACATAAGTTACAATGCCCCAAATGATTAGGTCATTGTCTTCGGTTACTTTTATGGATTTAAATTTAGGATTTTCTGGTTGTAAATAAATACAATCTTCTTCTATTTTAATACGTTTAATGGTGAAATCGCCATCAATAAAACAAACTGCAATTTTGTTATCTGTTGGTTCAATACTTCGATCAATTACTAAAATATCGCCATCATCTATTCCAGCACCAATCATTGAATTTCCATTTGCTTTGGCGTAAAAAGTGGCGGTTTCATTTTTTACAACGAGTTGGTCAATGCTTATTTTTGTTTCGTCAAAATCAGCAGCGGGCGATGGAAAACCCGCTTTTATACCATCGGCGATAAAAGGGAATTCTTTTGCATTTTCCGTATCAGGAATAAAAAAAGTAAGTTCGGGTTTTAGTGACATTTTATTTCAAGTAATTCTTTACTATTAGTGGTATATCTTTTCGATAAATGATTTTGTTTCATTTTCCAAGTTTTATTTAGGTCTTGGTTGCCTAATCTAATTTTGCGTTCGCCAGTTTTTTTACGAATGGTATCCATCACTTTCATCAACTTCTCGTGTTTTGGATCTTCTTCTTCAAACAAGTGAAATTGTTTTTCTTCTTGCGGGATAATTTCGGTTAAAATAATTCCGGCTTTATTGTAAATTTCACCTTCTTCAAACACGTTTTTCAACATCTTAATAGCCGTTTGACTCAATGTTAATGCCGATTGTGTTGCAAAAGGTAAATGTGTAAACGTTGTATAATTATAACGATTACTACTGGTTTGGTATTGATTTTTTCGAATATATAAAACAATTCCGTAACAGCATGAATTTTGCTTTCGTAATTTTTCAGAAGCCACTGTAGCAAAAGTAGAAACGCGTTCTTTCATTTCTTCAAACGTACTTACCGATTTTTCAAAGGTTCGTGTAACCGCAATACTTTTTTTGGCAGAAGCTTGTTCCTCTAATTGCAAAACCGACTTTCCTTGCAGTTCCATTTGTAAGCGCAAGCCTAAAACACCCATACAATTTTGAATATACGTAGTGTTATGCGTTAATGTAAAATCATAAGCCGTGTGAATGTTTTTTGCTTTCATTTTTTTTGACAAACGATAACCAATTCCCCAAACGTCTTCAATTTTAGTCCATTTTAAGGCTTTGTTTCTTTTTTCTTCGGTGTCAATAACATAAACTCCAGCAGTACGTTCTTTGAATTTTTTGGCAATTCTGTTGGCAATTTTAGACAATGCTTTTGTTTCGCCAAAACCAACACAAACCGGAATTCCAATCCATTTTTGAATGCGTTTTTTTATTTGAATTCCGTAGTCGTTATAATCGTCAATTTTTACCTTTTCGAAGTTTAAAAAAGCTTCATCAATGCTGTAATTTTCAATATCGGGTGTAAAATCTTGCAATGTTTTCATTACTCGATTACTCAAGTCGCCATACAGAGCATAATTGGAAGAAAAAACCTGAATGTTGTGTTGCTTTATAAAATCTCTATACTTGAATTCAGGAGCGCCCATAGGAACGCCAAGCGTCTTTGCTTCCTCACTTCTAGAAATTACACAGCCGTCGTTATTAGAAAGAACTACAACTGGTTTATTTTGAAATTGAGGTTGGAAAACACGCTCGCAGGATACATAAAAATTATTACAATCAACTAAAGCAAACATAGTACAAAGGTAAAGTATAATTTGCTTGGTCTTTTTTAGGTGGAGATTAATTTGTGAACAAAAAAAACACCAACGTTTCTGTTGGTGTTTTTGTTTATGTAAGATGCTGAAACGAGTTCAGCATGACAAGTTTGTGTTAATCCTCCAATAAAACCTCTAAAATGGTAATGGCAGCCTCACTAATTTTTGCAATTAGAAATAATATCTCAATTTCTCTTATAAAAAGATTAATTGAAATTAAATTATAATTTTTTTAAAGAGTCAACAGCAGGTGCTAAATATTTTAAAAAAGTTGCTCTTTTAGGGTCTTTTTCTTGTTCAAGTATTAAATTTAATTCTTGAAGAATATTTTCATCACAAAAACTATTTATAAAGCTTGATTGTAAATCTTTTTTTATCATTACATTTCCCCATTCTAGTTTAAGTTTTAATTGATTTACTTCATCTTTCAATAATGGTCCTTCGCAAAATAAATCTAAAAAACCTGAATTTTCTAGTATCTTAATAGCGTCCCTTACCTCTCTAATTGAATGCGCACCTTTTTTAAATAGTAATACAGAAGGGTACTTTTTTAATTCATCCAGATCATTTGCATAAGCGCTATGAATTAGGATTGGAACTCTCCTGTTTTCAGAGCACCATTTTATATCTTTTAAAATTTCAAAATCTGTGATCCCTTCATTTTCTTCTTTTTTTTGAGCTAAATCAAAAACGACAGCTTTAACGCCTTCCCAATTATCATCGGAATAAATGTATTCTCTTAACCGTTCAAGTTCAGTAAAAACAATTGGTTTGAGTTCACTATTTAAACTTCTAATTCCAGATTTCAACAGCTCAACAATTTTTGGCTCATCATCATATACAAGTATTTTACTCATTATTTTTATTTTTTAAAATTTTAAAGGCAGGCCCATAATTTCTGTTTTCTACAGAAATTGACCAATTGTTTTTCTCTAGTATGCTTTTTGTGTAAGTTAAGCCTAATCCACTTTTATTTTTACCAGGTTTTGTTGATATACCGTATTCAAAAATTATGTCAATAATATCTTCTTCTATTTTTGGCCCTGTGTTACTAATAACTAAAGCATCAGACTCCATACTAAAAATAATTTTTTTATTAGGTTCTTCACTAGTTTTTAACCAAAAGATTGCATTGTTAATTATGTTTAAAAAAGATATCCATAGAGCATATTCAATATCAGTTATGTAATATTCTCTTAGGCTATCATCAATATCAATTTGTATTTTATAATCAGAGATGTCTTTGTTATATAAACGAATTACTTTTGAAAAAGAGATAAGAGGTTTGAATTTTCTACTTATTGATTTTCCAATTGCTGGCTCAAGCGAATTTTTTAATTCATCCAAAGTAGAAACAGCATCAGCAATATAATTCAATTGAATTTGAATTTTATTTTTAATTTCAGTTGGTTGTATTTTTTCAACTTGGTCGAAAATTCCCATTTCAGCTCCTCCAAGTATTGTAATAGGTTGAGCCAATTCATGATATAATAATTCCAAACTACTTCCTAAAGAAGCTAATCTTTCAGAAAGGGTCAGTCTAAATTCGGCATTATCTAGTGCTGAGTCAGTTTCTTTAATAAACTCTTTTGTTCGATTTACAACGGATAAATTATTAGTTACATTTTCATTTATAAATTTGAAATATTCTTCTGATTTAGGTCTTGTATTAAAATTTGAAATAGGTCTTCCTAAATTATGTTTAAGTCTATAATTATATCTTAATTGTCCTGCTTCTTGCATTGTTCTAAGGAGCAATCCTTTCAATTGATTAAAAGCCTTATTCTCATAAAATCCTTCTCTATTGGTTTTTTCTTTTAAACCTTCATTTTCAGGGGAAAATAAATATACATAACCCAGAACTAAATTTGGCCCGATGTTTTTTCCAGGATCTTGCACTCTTTTTTGACCAAGTCCCAGCCAATCTTGTATTCCATCAACATCACCATAAGGCTTAACTCCGAAACCATTTTTAGAAATTCTTAACCCAAGTAGATTTGATAAAGTTTCTTTCGTTTCGCTAGTTTTTGATTTTAAAAGGGTGTTTAATTTCTCAATAGCGTCCTTTTCTCTATCGTATATTCTAATATCAAAAATAAATGATCCTACTTCTTTTGTTTTGTCATTTTCTGACAATTCTAATACTTCTAATTTCTCCTTTTTTCCAGTTTCAATTTTATTAAAGTCAGAAATATCAAGTTCGATATTTTTAGTAAAAATATCTCCAACTAATCTATTAAAATTTATCTCCGCTTTTAAAAACCCATTATTGTCTATCTGCCCTATAATTCTATAACTATAACCACTTAATATTCTTATAGGTGTAACTTCATGTAATTCAAATGAAGTTTGGTTTTTTGATTTTAAAAGGTTTGTTCCAAAATTTAATTTAAAAGTACTTTTTTCATTTGCAATTGTAATTTGTTTCGAAAGAATACCTTTAGTTGTTAATTCTTTTTGTATAATATCACTCATAGCTAAAGGTGTAATTAATACACCTAAAGACTTCATAATAGTGGTGTTTTCAAATTTTAGTTCATTCTCATTTTTTTGAAATTCATCAAGCATTAATGATTGTAGACTCTGGTCGATATTTTCAATGATAACCAAAGTTCCTTCATTAAATGATCCACATTTATCTGAATTTAAAAATTTGATTAAATTATCGTTTTTTTGCGCATTTCTAATATTCAAGAAATCTTCTTCTATAAATAAATTTGTATAGTCTTGAATTTGATCACCTGGAAATTTTATTTTATCTAGTAAAATTTCTTCTTGAAATTGCGAAGAATTTAGACTTATCCAATTATAATTTTCACAATCTATAGTTTTTGAGATAACATTAAGTTTTTCACCTAAAGCCATAGCTGCTAACCTCCCAATTCCTTTATTGCCTAAAAATTTTCTATTAAAAATTTCACTATGTGTTTTCTTTCTTTTTGAACTAACAGATGGTTGTAGCCATTCACCAAATAGAATGCTTTCATGCATACCAGTTCCATTGTCTTTTATTATTAAAAAGGACTCTTTTGAATCCTCTTTAATGTCTATGTAGACATTTATTTCAATTGCATCTGCATCATAACCATTTTTAACTAATTCGTTTATAGCAGAAGTGGGATGTCCTATTAATTCTTCTCCCATTTGAATTATTGACCTCGCTCCATGTTGAAATGAATGCTTTCTTATGTTAGTTGTATCACCCATTTAATATTTCTTTCATTTTTTTAGCAATGGCATTCGCCATTAATGGCGGTACTGCATTACCAATTTGTTTAAATGCTGCTGAGCGCGAACCTTCAAAATAAAAATCATCAGGAAATGACTGTAATCTTGCTGCTTCTCTTACTGAGATAGAACGACATTGTTCAATATCAGGATGTATATAATAATGTCCGTCCTTGGCAATATGTGCAACTACTGTATGAGAAACGCCATTTCCATTTACTACTTTGTAGCGGTCGGTAAATGAAGATTCATTTTTATGGGTTTTTAATTCTTCTGGTAAATCAGGATATTTTAATCTTTCATTGTTGTTATTCCATTTCTCAATAGCTCTTCTGTAAATTTCTAAATCTCTAGAGTTGTGTGATCTAGAAATATGTTGTGTTACAAAGTCAACTCCGTTACGTAATTCAAATTGTTCTAGATATGAGTTTTTCTTTTTTGTATACTTACTGACAAAATGTGCTTCGCCAGGCGTTAATTCTTTCAAGTCAGAGAAAGCATCGTTTACAGTAAACTTTAAATCTGTTTTTTCAAACTCTGGAAAGCCAAAATCTAATTCTTTCTTCCAGCCGACAATAATAATTCTTTTTCGGGCTTGTACTACACCATAATTTGAAGCATCTAGAGTTTCATGGTGTACTTCATATCCTAATTTCTTAAAATACGTTTTAAGGTTTTTAAAATGTTGTCCTTTATTCGCACTAAGCATTCCTGGAACATTTTCAAAAACAAATGCTTTTGGTTGAAATTCTTTTAAAAATCTACCATACTGAATGTAAAGCTTATTTCTAGGGTCTTTTTCAATATCTTCTTGATGTCTTCCTAATAATGAATATGCTTGACAAGGTGGTCCTCCAATTATTAAGTCTATGTCTTTTTTAGATTTTTTAATTTCCTGGAAAAGGGGTTTTATACTTTTGTCGTCAATCTCTATGTTGAGTGTTGAGGTGATAATTTCTGGAGGTAAATCTTTAAAAAGTTTATCTCTTGTAATTTTCCCTTTAAGATACTTGTAATATGGTTCCAAATAATTCTCTGACTTCAGAAAATGATAAGCAGCTCGGGTTCTTATAGTTTCGCAAGCCTCTTTATTCATTTCAATATGAGAAATAGGAGTGAACCCTTCTTTTACAAAGCCTTCGGACATACCTGATGCTCCTGCAAATAAGTCAATAAAGTTTAAACTTTCAGGCATTTTTTTTAAAATGTATTTTCACAAATTTAGTGAATTTATTTTTTCTTTTTTTTCTTTTGGTAAAAAAAAACACCAACGTAAAAGTTGGTGTTTTTTATATTTTTAAGATTGCTTCGTTCGTCACAATGACTTTTAGCTTAATCTTCCAATAAAACCTCTAAAATAGTAATGGCTGCTTCACTAATTTTAGTTCCAGGACCAAAAACAGCAACTGCACCAGCATCAAAAAGGAATTGGTAATCTTGCGATGGAATTACACCACCAACAATTACCATAATGTCTTCACGACCGTATTTTTTCAATTCGGCAATTACTTGCGGAACTAAAGTTTTATGTCCGGCTGCTAAGGATGAAACACCTAAAATATGTACATCATTTTCCACAGCTTGTTTTGCGGCTTCGTATGGTGTTTGAAATAACGGACCAATGTCTACGTCAAAACCTACATCGGCATAACCAGTCGCTACTACTTTTGCACCACGATCGTGACCGTCTTGTCCCATTTTAGCAATCATAATACGCGGACGACGCCCATCTTTCTTTGCGAAAGCATCGGCTAGTTGTTTTGCTTTTTCAAAACTTACGTCATTTTTTATTTCTTTACTGTACACACCGCTAAAACTTCTAATTTGTGCTTTATATCTTCCAAATACTTCTTCTAAAGCATCGCTTATTTCTCCTAAAGTTGCTCTTTCTCGAGCTGCTTCTACTGCTAAAGATAATAAATTTCCATTACCTGTTTTAGCAGATTCGGTTAATTTGGCTAACGAAGCTTTTACTTTTTCGGTATTTCTTTCACCTTTTATTTTCGCTAACAATTCTAATTGTTGTTTTCGAACCATTTGGTTATCCACAACTAAAATATGCAATGGATCTTCTTTTTCTAAACGGTATTTATTAACACCAACTATAATATCTTGTGTGCTGTCTATACGTGCTTGTTTACGTGCTGCTGCTTCTTCAATACGTAATTTTGGAATTCCTTCTTCAATCGCTTTTGTCATTCCGCCAAGAGCTTCCACTTCTTCAATTAAAGCCCAAGCTTTCTCTGCAATTTCGGCAGTTAAATTTTCTACATAATAACTTCCTGCCCAAGGATCAACTGTTTTGCAAATTTTAGTTTCTTCTTGCAAGAAAATTTGTGTATTACGAGCAATACGAGCAGAAAAATCGGTTGGTAAAGCAATTGCTTCATCTAGTGCATTGGTATGTAGAGATTGCGTTCCGCCAAAGGCAGCCGCAGCCGCTTCAATTGTTGTTCTTGCAACATTGTTAAAAGGATCTTGCTCGGTTAAACTCCAGCCAGATGTTTGACAATGTGTTCTTAATGCTAATGATTTTTCGTTTTTTGGATTAAATTGTTTTACCATTTTTGCCCAAAGCATACGTCCGGCACGCATTTTTGCAATTTCCATAAAATGATTCATTCCAATTGCCCAGAAAAATGAAAGGCGAGGGGCAAAGGTGTCAATATCCATTCCGGCAGCTAAACCAGTACGAATATAATCTAAACCATCAGCTAAAGTATATGCTAATTCTATATCGGCAGTTGCACCAGCTTCTTGCATGTGATAACCTGAAATAGAAATAGAGTTAAATTTAGGCATGTTTTTACTGGTATATTCGAAAATATCTGCAATAATTTTCATGGAAGGAGTAGGCGGGTAGATGTAGGTGTTTCTAACCATAAACTCTTTTAAAATGTCGTTTTGAATTGTTCCAGAAAGTTTATCAATGCTAACACCTTGTTCTTCTGCTGCAACAATATAGAAAGCCATAATTGGTAAAACGGCACCATTCATAGTCATGGAAACCGACATTTCGTCTAATGGAATTTGGTCGAAAAGTATTTTCATATCTTCGACAGAGTCAATTGCAACTCCAGCTTTTCCAACATCTCCCACAACACGTTCATGATCGGAATCGTAGCCTCTATGTGTTGCTAAATCAAATGCAACTGAAAGTCCTTTTTGACCTGCAGCTAAATTTCTTCTGTAAAAAGCGTTACTTTCTTCGGCAGTTGAAAATCCTGCATATTGACGAACAGTCCAAGGACGACGAACAAACATCGTGCTATATGGTCCGCGTAAATTTGGTGCAAAACCAGCTGTAAAACCAAGGTGTTCTAAATTATTTAGATCTTCTTTTGTATAGTTTTGTTTTACTTCAATTCCTTCAGCAGTTAAAAAGTTTTCTTTGCTTTTGATTTCCGACTTTTCGCTTTGGACTAATTTTATATGTTGTATGTTTTTACGCATAATTTATATCTATTTTGGATACTTTTTTGTATTTCTTGAAGTATGAAAACAAGAAAGTATTTTTACTAGTTTTTTATCTTTTTCAATTACAAAAATTACTAAAAATGGAAATTTAGAAATTGATAATGATCTGTAATTTTTGATTTTAATTTGGTAATATGGATTAATTTCAATTTTAGAATATGTTTCATTTAATGCGAGATAGAATTTTGAGGCTAATTTTATATTTATTTCCGAATAATATTCTAATGCATTTTCAATTTCAACTTGCGCTTTTTTAGAAACAACAATTTTAAAAGCCATATTTTTCTTTAATTTTATTTAAAGATTCAGTTGATGAAATGTATTCAGATTCGGGTTCGTTTATTCTGCTGTCCAAAAGTTTTATTTGTTCTTCTGACAATTGGAATTCATTTTCATTTTTAGCCAAAATAATTACTTCAACTTCTTCTGCATTGAAATCTTCAGGTAAAATTATATTCACTTGATGATTTTTCACTTTTACAAATTGTCTTATAGCTTCCATAATAGATTGATTTTAAGTGTAAATATAAAACATTATTCCTCTAAACTTAAACGTTCTTGTTCTAATTTTTCTGCTAAACGTTTTTCGATAATTGGCGTAATTAACGTTTTTCGTGCGTTTTGTTTTACGAAAGGGAACAACTCTAAATCGTGTTTCATTCTATCCTCTTTATTGGGATGTTTATTGGTTCCTAATAAAACTTCTTTTCCTGTGTCAAAAAGCTCTTGTTCTTTTTGTGCGCTTTCGTTAATTTTTCTTTGAATTGTTCCGTCCACTAATAGCGTAATTAAACCGCCTTTTGTTTCCATTTTTTTGAATAATTCTAAAGCTTTTTCTGCTAATTGAGCAGTAAGTGTTTCTATGTAATACGTTCCGTCTGCAGGATTGTTTACTTTGTCAAAATAACTTTCTTGTTTTAGAACTAATAATTGGTTTCTAGATATTCTATCGCCAAATTCATTATTTTTATGGTATAAAGCGTCGTAAGGTAAATTTGAAATTGCATTAGCTCCACCTAAAATTGCACTCATACATTCGGTAGTTGTACGAAGCATGTTTACATTATAGTCATAAAGTGTTTTGTTCCGTTTTGTAGGAGTTACAATAATATGACAGTCAAGATTATGATTATATTCGGCAGCTAATGTTTTGAATAATATTCGTAAAGCTCTTAATTTTGCAATTTCGAAAAAATAATTAGTTCCAACAGCTACTTCAATTGTAATTGGTTTTGAAATAGTTGTAACTCTATTAAAATATTCATTTACATGTGCTAAAGTATAAGCAAGTTGTTGTACCATATTTGCTCCAGCATTTTGATAAATGCTAG
>Ga0102812_10003411_pt1 | contig 10418 bp, 8 predicted proteins | sample ColrivemetaGS713_FD_79334 | JGI IMG/M metagenome (GOLD analysis project Ga0102812, IMG submission 79334) | Estuarine microbial communities from the Columbia River estuary - Flood tide ETM metaG S.713 | ecosystem: Environmental > Aquatic > Marine > Intertidal zone > Estuary | place: USA: Columbia...
GTCAGGCAGCCGACCGTGACATCGGCGTTATTCTCGACATGCTCGCGCAGCATGACCTCGTAATCCATTTTGTAAATGTGGTCACCTGCGAGGATCACAACATAATCAATGTCATAGCTGTCGATAATGTCGATGTTCTGGAACACAGCATCGGCGGTGCCCTCGTACCACATGGACTCGTTCACGCGCTGCGAGGCGGGTAGAATATCCAGATATTCGTTGCGTTCCGCGCGGAAAAAGTTCCAGCCGCGCTGGCAATGCCGGATCAGCGAGTGCGCTTTATATTGCGTGGCGACCGCCATTTTGCGAATGCCCGAGTTCAGTGCGTTCGACAGGGCAAAGTCGATAATCCGCGCTTTGCCACCGAAGTACACAGCGGGTTTGGCGCGGTTATCCGTCAGTTCCTTTAGGCGCGATCCACGACCACCGGCCAGAATAAAGGCCATGGTGCGATTGCTCAGACGTGTCGTCGGAGTGGTCATGGTGCGTCCTCCCGGACTAGAAATAGTGTTGACAGGGGCGGCAATACCACCTCGGCGCTGACCGGTTGGCCGGACTGAGCCGGGCCATCGGCAAGAACAGTGCCAAGGTTTCCTCGATTGCCACCACCGTAAATTTCGGCGTCGGTATTCAGGGCTTCGCGCCAACGACCCGCTTGCGGCAGGCCGAGCGTCCAGCGGCGCTCAACGGGGGTCATGTTGCTCACGACCACGACGGGGGGCTGGCCCTCATTGCCAATCCGAACCCAAGACAGAACGCTTTCCGCGCGTGCTTGTTCATCAATCCAGACGAAGCCAGCCGGGTCCGCATCACGCGCATGAAGCGCCGGGTTGCCCCGATAGAGCGTGTTCAGATCGCGCACCAAGCGTTGAAGCCCCGCGTGACCGGGCACGTTCAACACGCCCCAATCAAGTTCTTGGTCGTGGTTCCATTCGTGACCCTGACCCAGCTCGCAACCCATGAACAACAGCTTTTTGCCCGGATGCCCCCACATGAACCCATAATAGGCCCGCAGGTTCGCCAGTTTCGCGGCGTGATCGCCCGGCATCTTTTGCAGCATGCTGCCTTTGCCGTGCACCACTTCGTCATGGCTGATCGGCAGCACATAGTTCTCCGAGAACCCGTAGACCAAGCCGAAGGTCATCAGGTCATGGTGATGGCGGCGGTGGATCGGATCCATTTCGATAAAGCGCAGGGTGTCGTTCATCCACCCCATGTTCCATTTGAACCCAAAGCCCAGTCCGCCCGCGTGCACGGGTGTCGTGACACCGGGCCAAGCCGTGCTTTCCTCGGCGATGGTCATCAGCCCCTCGGGCGCCTCGCCGTAGGCTTGGGTGTTCATATCCTTCATGAAGGCGATGGCTTCGAAATTCTCGCGCCCGCCTTCGTGGTTGGGAACCCACTCACCCGCCGCGCGCGAATAGTCGCGATACAGCATCGAGGCCACAGCATCGACGCGCAGCCCATCAAGATGGAATTCGCGCAGCCAATAAACCGCATTCGACGAGAGGAAATTGCGCACCTCGTTGCGGCCGAAATTATAGATCAGCGTGTTCCAGTCAGGGTGGAAGCCTTCGCGCGGATCGGCATGTTCATAAAGCGCCGTGCCGTCGAACTGCGCCAGCCCATGCGCGTCCGAGGGGAAATGCGCGGGCACCCAATCCATCAACACACCCAAACCTTTGGCATGCGCGGCTTCGACAAAGGCGCGGAAATCATCAGGCGTGCCATAGCGGCAGGTCGGCGCATAGAGGCCAACGGGTTGATACCCCCATGAGCCGCCGAACGGGAATTCGGTCAGCGGCATCAACTCGATATGAGTGAAGCCCATGTCATGCGCGTAATCGACCAGTTCCACCGCGGCCTCGCGATAGGTCAAGGACCGCCCGTCGCGGTGGCGCCAACTGCCCAGATGCGCTTCGTAAATCGAGATCGGCGCGTTGCGGTTGTTGCGGGTGGCGCGGGTTTTCATCCAAGCCCCGTCCGACCAGTCATGCACACCCACCGCGCGGATCACCGAGGCGGTATTGGGCGCGTGCTCAGCCCCAAAAGCCATCGGATCTGCTTTGAGAATCGGCGGGCCCATCTGTGGCTTGATTTCGTATTTATACGCCTCGCCAAGGGTCACACCGGGGAGGAAAATCTCCCAAATGCCGGACCCACGCACGCGCATCGGCGCGCGTCGCCCGTCCCAGCCATTGAACGCGCCGACCACTGAAACGCGTTGCGCATTGGGCGCCCAAACCGCGAAGTGAACCCCGGAGACCCCTTGATGGATGATCGCATGCGCGCCAAGCGCCTGCCACAAACGGCGATGCGTGCCTTCGGCGATCAAATGGATGTCCAAATCGCCAAGCACAGGGGCAAAGCGGTAGGGGTCATCATAGGTCCAATCGCGCGATCCATCGCTGCCGCGCAACCTATACTTGCGCAGCCGGCCAATATCGCCTGAGAAAACGCCTCCGCCAAGGTCGGTCAGAGGGATATCACCTTTGGTGGTGACTGCGCTCAAGCTGGTTGCATGAGAATCGAAAGCCACCAAATGCCCGGATTTTCCCCGATGTTTGGGGCCAAAAATGGCAAAGGGATCAACGACATGCCCTGACAGGATGCTGTCGATGTCGTGCTTTGATACGGTGTTCATTTTATGTGAGTTCGCCCGGTCCATCCACAATTTGTGGAGCAGGACCGGGCGAAAGGCAACGGCGTTGTTAACCCTATCAGGAAGAGATTAGATCATCGGTTTGATCGACCAGACGTCGTTCATATACCCCTTGATGGTGCGGTCGCTGCTGAACCAACCGCTACGGGCAGTGTTCAGGGCGGCCATACGGGTCCAATCGTCTTGATCGACCCATGCCGTATCGACACGACGCTGAGCATCCCAGTAGCTGTCAAAATCGGCGCAGACGGTGAAATAATCATGCGTGCGCAGGTTCTCGATCAGGTCGGCATACATGGTCTTGTCGCCATGCGAGAACACACCGCTTTCGATCTGCTCGAGGGCAAGGCTCAGGCGGCTGCTTTTGGCAATCGCGCGGGCCATGTGATCGGGCGTTTTGCGGCATTCAACAACTTCGTCGGCTGTCATCCCAAAGAGGAAGAAATTCTCAGGCCCGACAAGGTCGCGGATTTCCACATTCGCGCCATCCAGCGTGCCGATGGTCAGCGCGCCGTTCAGCGAGAATTTCATGTTCCCGGTGCCCGAGGCTTCTTTGCCTGCGGTCGAAATTTGCTCGGACAGATCCGACGCCGGGATCAAGTGCTCGGCCATCGTCACGTTGTAGTTCGCGGGATAGACCACCGTCAGCAGGTCACGGGTTACTGTGTCAGAGTTGATCACGCGCGCCACGTTGTTGATCAGGTGAATGATCTCTTTGGCCATGACATAGCCGGGCGCTGCTTTGCCGCCGAAGATCTTGACCCGAGGGGCCCAGTTCGCGGTCGGGTTGGCGCGGATTTCTTGCCACAGGGCAATCGTTTCCAGAATGTTCAGATGCTGGCGCTTATACTCATGGAAGCGCTTGACCTGCACGTCAAACATCGCCGCCGGGTTCACTTTGACACCGGTTTCAGAGGCAATCCACTGGGCCAGATCGGCTTTGTTCTGGGCTTTCACCGCAAGGAAGGCATCGCGGAAACCGCGGGTTTCGATGGCCGGTTCCAGCTCGCTGAGGCGTTCTAGATCGTCTTCCCAGCCCGAGCCAATTGTGTCGGTGATCAGCGCGGAGAGGCGCGGGTTTGCACCTTTGAGCCAGCGCCGAGGGGTGACGCCGTTGGTTTGATTGATAATCCGATCCGGGTGCAGGGCGTGCAGATCCGCGAAGACCGTCGATTTGACCAGTTCGGAATGCAGCGCCGAGACGCCGTTGACCTTGTTGGCCATGATGAACGACAACTCGCCCATCTTGACCTCGCCTTTTTCGACGATGGTCGATTTGCGGGTCGGGTACTGGCGGGCGTGCAATGCGTCGATGCGCTCGATCAGCTGCATATGGCGCGGCAAAACTTTGCTCATCAGGGTTTCGGGCCAACGCTCCAGAGCTTCGGGCAGCAAGGTGTGGTTGGTGTAGGCAAGACATGACCGAGCGGTGGTGACAGCCTCTTCGAACTCCATGCCACGCTCATCATGCAGCAAACGCACCAATTCCGGGCCTGCGATGGCGGGGTGGGTGTCGTTCATCTGGATGGCGACCTTGGTTGGCAGGGCGCTCAGATCTTGATGCTCTGCCGAGAACCGGCGCAGAATGTCGCGCAAGGACGCGGCTGTGAAGAAGAACTCTTGCTTGAGGCGCAGTTCTTTGCCCTGTTCCGTGGTGTCATCGGGATAGAGAACGCGGCTGATTGTGCGGGCCAGAGCCTCGGGCGCAGCAGCACCGGCAAAATCGCCTTTGTTGAACGCTTCGAGGTCAAAGCTGTTGGGTGCCTCGGCCCCCCAGAGGCGCAGCGTGTTGGCCCATTTTCCCTGCCAGCCAAGCACCGGTGTGTCATAGGCTTTGGCCGTTACGGCGTTGTCCGGGTTCCAAACAGCCGAGCGGCCATCTTCGGTGACGGTGCCACCAAACCCAATGCGAAACGCGGCTTCTGGGCGCTCAAATTCCCAACCGTGGCTTTGGCGCAGCCAATCCTCGGCGGTTTCGATCTGGCGGCCATCGGGGCCAAAGCTTTGACGAAACAGCCCGTGTTCATAGCGGATGCCATAGCCATAGGCCGGGCAGCCCAGCGTGGACATGGAGTCAAGGAAACAAGCCGCCAAACGCCCGAGACCGCCGTTGCCAAGTGCGGCATCGGGTTCGTCGTTCAGGACGGTGTGAAAATCATGGCCAAGCCCGGTGACAGCCTCATGCGCGGCTTCGGTCAGGCCAAGGTTCATCACGGCGTCTTCCAACAGGCGCCCGATCAGAAATTCCATCGAGAGGTAATACACCCGCTTGGATTGCGCCGCATAGGTCGCGCGGGTTGCGCGGAACCACGGCTCGATCACCCGGTCGCGGATCGCCATGGTCAGGGCCATACGCATGTCATAGACGCTGGCGTGGGCAAGATCTTTGCCTTGGGTGAATTCGATATGCTTGAGAATCGATTCGCGTAATTGCGCGGCACTCATGGGCAACATGTCCTTGCTGATCGCTGTCGGGAGCCAACCGCTCATGCTGCTGGTTCCCTTATCAAACGTCATTGAACGCATGGTTTTCATTTCCTGCTCCTGTCACTCTCGCGCATTGGCGAGACACCAATTCATCAGCTCCATCGGATGAGCCTCAGGATCGTTAATCGTTTACGATCAGGGCCAAATCCGGGCAGGGATGGTATGGATTGTTGACAAGAACGGGGTTTTTTGCGGCCATACGTCTGATTTTGGGCGCAAATGGCCCAAAATCAGTGACGTCGGGTTTAGCGCGTCGACTCCGTCAAGCGACGGCTCACATAGGTTTTCACATGATCCAACATCGGGTTCATGTAGGCCTCTTCGTCGCGGAAGAAGTGGTCGGAGCCCTCGATCTCGGTGTGGGTGATGGTGATGCCCTTCTGCTCGTGCAGTTTCGCTACCAAATTCGAGACATCCTTGGGCGGGGCCACGCGGTCTGCCGTGCCGTTGATGATCAGACCTGAGGCCGGGCAGGGCGCAAGGAAGCTGAAGTCATAAAGGTTGGCGGGTGGCGCGACCGAGACAAAGCCCGTGATATCCGGGCGACGCATCAGCAATTGCATGCCAATCCAAGCCCCAAAGCTGAAGCCCGCGACCCAGCAATGACGGCTGTTTTGGTTCATGGATTGCAGGTAATCCAACGCCGCCGCGGCATCGCTGAGTTCGCCGATGCCTTGGTCATACTCGCCTTGGCTGCGGCCAACGCCACGGAAATTGAACCGCAGCACCGAGAAGCCCATCTCATGGAAGGCATAGTGCAGGTTATAGACGACTTTGTTGTTCATCGTCCCGCCGAACTGCGGATGCGGATGCAACACGATGGCAATCGGCGCATCGCGGTTCGGTTGAGGGTGATAGCGGCCTTCGAGGCGGCCATCGGGGCCAGCAAAAATCACTTCGGGCATCCGTGGACCTTCTGCGCGTTCGGGCGGGTTCTAGCGCCGGGCTTCCTTTGTTGACAAAAGAAGTCGGCATACCTAGAACGGTTCTAATTACTGCCCCAGGACTGGGTGCAGAGTCGATATGGCGGTCTAGCAGTTATGCAAACCCGCGATAAACGTCAATGTTTATGCGCCTCACGATGTAAGAGGCAAGGGCGAGTTCCATGAAGCTATCGACGAAAGGCCGTTATGCGATGGTTGCGATGGTCGATTTGGCCCTTTTGGTGCGTAGCGCGGGTGGAAAACACGTGTCGCTCGCCGAAATCGCCCGCCGTCAGGATGTCTCGCAAGCGTATCTTGAGCAGCTTTTCGTGAAATTGCGCCGTGCCGGGCTGGTCGAATCGGTCCGTGGGCCGGGCGGTGGCTACCGTTTGGCGCGCGAAGCCGAGGATATCCGCGTCGCCGAGGTGCTGGAAGCCGTCGAGGAAACCGTCAGCGCGATGGCGCTGGGGGCCGGGGCCTCGGGAGGTGTTTCCGGCAGTCAGGCGCAGTCGATGACCAATCGTCTGTGGGAAAGCCTGTCGGCGCAGGTGTATGTATTTCTGCATCAGACCACGCTGGCTGATATTGCTGGCAACGGGCTGAAGCCTTGTCCCGCCGTCCACAGCCTGTTTCGCGTGACCGCATGAACCCACGTTTGTATCTCGATTGGAACGCCAGCACACCGCTGCGACCCGAATCCAAGGCCGCGATGATCGCAGCCATGGACGTGGTCGGAAACGCCAGTTCCATCCACGCCGAGGGGCGCGCGGTGCGTGGCCTGATCGAACGCGCGCGGGCGCAGGTCTCAGCGGCTCTGGGCGCGGACGGGGCGGACATCGTCTTTACGTCAGGTGCCACGGAGGCAGCCGGTTTGGCCTGTGCCGGGCGCAATTTGCACTGCGCCGGCATTGAGCATGACGCTGTGGCGGCGTGGTGTGTCCCTGATTTGCCGGTCGATGCACAGGGGCGTGTCTCGGTTACGGACCCCGCACAAACTGCGCTACAATTGGCCAATTCCGAGACCGGGATCTTGCAGGACTTGCCGCAAGGGTTGGCGGTCAGTGACCTGACGCAAGCCTTTGGCAAACTCCCCATTGCGTTCAACTGGTTGGGCGTCGATATGGGGCTGGTGAGCGCCCATAAACTGGGCGGCCCCAAGGGCATCGGCGCTTTGGCGCTGAAGCAGGGTCTTGATGTCGCGTCTCAAATCAAAGGCGGCGGCCAAGAAATGGGTCGCCGTGCGGGCACCGAGAATGTTATCGGTATCGCGGGATTCGGCGCTGCAGCCGAGGCCGCAGCCAAGGATTTGGCGAATGGTATCTGGGACGAAGTTTCTGAGGTGCGAAATATTCTGGAGCAGGCTCTGGAAGCTGAGTGTTCAGGGATTATCTTGCTGGGCAAGGGTCAGCCCCGGTTGCCCAATACACTGAGCCTGATTGCTCCGGGCTGGAAGGGCGAAACGCAGGTGATGTCGATGGACTTGGCGGGGTACGCGGTGTCTGCCGGGTCCGCCTGTTCGTCGGGCAAGGTTTCGGCCAGTGGCGTCCTGATGGCCATGGGGCACAGCCACGTTAACGCCGGTTCGGCATTGCGGGTGTCGATTGGGCCGGGTACGGGACGCGATGACGCGCTGCGCTTTGCGGCGACCTATGCAAAGGCATGGGGCCGCGCGCGCGAAAGACTTCAATCGGTGGGTGCAGACCTGCCACGACAAAAGACGGGATGACGCAAATGGCGGCTTTGGACAAATCGGTTGAGGTACGCGAAGGCGTGGATCGCGAAACGGTGGAAACCGTTCAGTCAATGGCTGGCAAGTACAAACACGGCTGGGAAACCGAGATCGAGATGGAGTTCGCACCCAAGGGCGTGAACGAAGACATCGTGCGCTTGATCTCGGAAAAGAACGGCGAGCCTGAGTGGATGACGGACTGGCGCTTGCAGGCATTCCGCCGCTGGCAACAGATGGAAGAGCCCGATTGGGCAATGTTAGACATTCCCGCGATTGATTACCAAGATCAGTATTATTACGCCAAACCCAAAAGCATGATCGACAAGCCAAAGTCCTTGGATGATGTTGATCCAAAGCTGTTGGCGACCTATGCGAAGCTGGGGATTCCACTGCAAGAACAAATGGTTCTGGCTGGAGTCGAAGGGGCTGAACTGCCGCGCAAAGTGGCTGTGGATGCGGTCTTTGACTCGGTCAGTGTCGGCACGACTTTCAAGGATGAGTTGAAAAAGGCCGGCGTGATCTTTTGCTCGATCTCCGAAGCCCTGCGCGAATATCCGGAGCTTGTGAAAAAGTATCTTGGCTCAGTCGTTCCAATGTCAGACAATTATTTCGCGACCCTGAACTGCGCGGTCTTTTCGGATGGGTCGTTCGTCTACGTCCCCGAAGGGGTGCGCTGCCCGATGGAGCTGAGCACCTATTTCCGCATCAACGCCGAAAACACCGGCCAGTTCGAGCGCACGCTGATCATCGCGGAAAAGGGCGCTTATGTGTCCTATCTTGAGGGGTGTACGGCCCCGAAACGCGACACGACACAACTGCATGCCGCCGTGGTCGAGATCGTCATTCTTGAGGATGCCGAGGTCAAATATTCGACGGTGCAAAACTGGTATCCGGGCGACGAAGACGGCAAAGGCGGGATCTATAATTTCGTCACCAAACGCGCCGACTGCCGTGAGGATCGGGCCAAGGTGATGTGGACGCAGGTCGAGACCGGCAGTGCGATTACGTGGAAATACCCGTCCTGCATTCTGCGGGGCGATGACACGTCCGGCGAGTTCTATTCGATTGCGATCACCAACAACTGGCAGCAGGCCGACACGGGAACCAAGATGATCCACCTGGGCAAGAATTCGCGCTCGCGGATCGTGTCCAAAGGGATCAGTGCAGGGCATGCCCAGAATACCTATCGTGGCTTGGTAAGTATGCACCCCAAGGCCTTGAATTCGCGCAATTATACGCAATGCGATAGCTTGTTGATTGGGGATCAATGTGGGGCACATACGGTGCCCTATATCGAGGTCAAGAACGCCTCGAGCCGCGTTGAGCACGAGGCGACGACATCCAAAGTGGACGACGATCAACTGTTCTATTGCCGCCAGCGCGGCATGGACGAAGAAGAGGCCGTGGCCTTGGTCGTCAACGGCTTTTGCCGCGAAGTGTTGCAGGCTCTGCCGATGGAATTCGCCATGGAAGCCCAAGCACTTGTGGCGATCTCACTTGAGGGGTCGGTTGGGTGAGCTTCGGTCAATATCTCATTGCTGAATTGAAGAAATCGTGGGTTTTCCTGATCGTTTTCATTGTGGTCGGGATTGTCTTGGACTTGTTGGTTTATCAGCAACCCATTGATTGGGCAGGACGACTGGGTGTGGCGATCTTCGCGACCGTCGTCTTTGTTGTTTTCTCAGCATGGCAAAAGAAACGGCGCGCCGAATGACGGACTACCGACAGAGCAACGTCAAAGGACGTGACTTACGATGAATTGGAAATGGCTGTTAAGCGCTGGGGAACCCCGGCCACGGTATGTGCTTCTGGTGTCGATTGGCGTTGTGCTGATGATGTCGCTGACCTATCCGATTTGGTATCCGGGCGGTCGGGGCATGGCCGCCTTTGCGGCAATTGCAGCGACCATCCTCAGCCATTTCTCTGCCAAAATGATCATGCGGAACTGAACGCGGAAACGGAATAAGATTATGTTGAATATCAACAACCTGCACGTCAAACTTGAAGAAGAAGATAAAGCAATTCTCAAAGGTCTGACATTGAATATTGAGGCCGGGAGCGTGCATGCGATCATGGGCCCGAATGGATCTGGAAAATCGACGCTCTCCTATGTCTTGTCGGGCAAAGGTGGCTACGAAGTGACCGATGGTTCGGCGGTTCTTGATGGCGAAGATCTGCTGGATATGGAACCCGAAGAGCGCGCCGCAGCCGGGCTGTTTTTGGCGTTCCAATACCCGGTTGAGATCCCCGGCGTTGGCAATATGACGTTCTTGCGCACGGCTGTGAACGCTCAGCGCAAAGCGCGCGGCGAGGACGAATTGTCGGCGGGTGATTTCCTGAAATTGGTGCGCGCAAAGGCCAAAGATTTGAAGATTGACGCCGATATGTTGAAGCGTCCGGTCAATGTCGGGTTTTCGGGCGGCGAGAAAAAGCGCAATGAAATCCTGCAGATGGCTATGTTAGAGCCCCGGATGTGCATTCTGGATGAGACCGACTCTGGCCTTGATGTGGACGCCATGAAATTGGTGGCCGAAGGCGTGAATGCGCTGCGGTCCGAGGGGCGCTCGTTCCTTGTGATCACCCATTACCAGCGTTTGCTGGACCATATTAAGCCCGA
>Ga0102812_10003413_pt1 | contig 10414 bp, 1 predicted proteins | sample ColrivemetaGS713_FD_79334 | JGI IMG/M metagenome (GOLD analysis project Ga0102812, IMG submission 79334) | Estuarine microbial communities from the Columbia River estuary - Flood tide ETM metaG S.713 | ecosystem: Environmental > Aquatic > Marine > Intertidal zone > Estuary | place: USA: Columbia...
TGGACAACATCCACTGCTTGTCCACACAGGTTTACTTTTGCTTTTAATTGCCAGACGTAGACGCCTTGTGCTGCGCGCCGACCATTGTTGATGCCGTCCCATTCATCAGTGCCACTTTGGGCATCAAAAATCAGACTACCCCAGCGGTCGAAAACCTGGAAGTCGAGGTCATCAATCAGCACATCCTGCCCCGGATAAACCTTGAAGGCATCATTGGCACCATCGTTATTGGGAGAGAAAGCATTGGGCACGTAGATCAGCGAACCTTCCGGTGATTTTTCTGCGGTTACCGTTACGGGTAGGCTTATGGTCTCGCAACCATTGCTTACTTCCAGCTGCAGGGTTCCCGGATTGCTGACCTGTCGATTCAGGGTAGTAAGCCCGTCGCTCCACTGGAAAAGAAGGAATCCATCGTCTCCGCTAATGATTTCTGGTTGCAATTGGATGGCCGCACTGTCACAAGGCAGCATAACGTTCGTGACGTTGACGACAAGATTTTCAGCGGCATCTACCGTAAAGCTTTCTGTGTATTGGCAACCATTGGCATCTTCGACGGTAAGGTCGTAGGCGCCGGCTTCAAGGTTGGTAAAGGCGGCCTGGGTTTGGAAGTCTCCGTCGTCAATAGCATAAACAAAGGGCGCTGAGCCACTGTTCGGTGCGATGGTCAGGCTACCGGTTGGTATTCCTGAACAACTTTCTTCGGTACTCAAGGCAAAACTAGCTTCGGGAGATGCCACCACCTGAAGCTGCACGATAGAATCACAACCTGCACTATTGGTGAAGGTGATCAACTCATCGGTACCGATCGGGTAGTCGGCTCCGAGGTAGCTGTAAGTTTCTCCGGCACAAATTTCCACGCCGAGAATTTCGGTAGAACTAGGCAATGCCGCCACGGTAAAGTTGAACGTAGAGTCACAGCCTTGGGCCGAAGTGGTTTGGATCATATTGTTACTGCCAATGGCGTAAGCCTGGCCCTGGAAAACATAATCCTCGCCAGGACAAATATTGGCAATGAAGGTGGTATCAAAATCACAATCCTGTACCAATAACCAGTTGATCACAACCTCCTGGTCACAACCCATAAAGGTGGTATCAACAGAGGCTACCTGCGCTGCCCAACTGGTAGGCACTGTCGTTGGGTCAATCGAAAGCGTGTAATCATCTTCGGGAATATTTACGAACCCGTAAGCACCATTCAGGGGGGTAGTAATGGCATCTTGTAGCCCGAGGTTACCCACGATCTCCACTTCAATGTCGCCCGCTAAGCTGTCCGCTGCGTCGATCATATCGTTGTTGTTCAGATCGTAGTAAACGTTACCGAAGATGGTGCCAAAGCCTGGAAGCAAATCGATATTCAAAGGATTGCTGGTTTGCACACAACCATTCACGTCTTCCATCTCCAGGGTATAACTTCCGCTTTGGTCTACGATCAAGTTGGGGATCGTTCCATCTGGTGCTGGGATCAGGACGCCATCCAGGTACCACTGGTAGCTGATAACGTCGGGAATCGCGGGCAGACAGAGGGTATCTGGGGCACAGCGGGTATGACAACCATTGGGTACCAGGCTAATGTCTGGTCCTTCGAGTACTTCGGTTATTTCACTTTCGTTACGACAGCCGTAAATATTGACGGAAGTAACGTAGTACTCACCAGCTTCATCCGTGGTGATACTGGCCCCCGTATCGCCGCTGCTCCAGAAATAGATCACATTGGCCTGAGGATTGCTCACCGAAATGGTAGCAGCCGTGCCTGCACAAAGTGCATCGTTGCCCGCGTCTAAAACGGGAATGTCTGGTGTTGGGTGTACAATAATCACAAAGCTTTCGGTTGCGCTACACCCGGTGCTGGTGTCGGTGACGTCAAGTGTCACAAGGTATTCGCCAGCAGCCAGCAGGTTGCCGCGGTCTTCCGAATATTCGGTATCGGTGCCGGTATCACCGTTTAGCCATTGGTAAGTATAGCCAGCGGTGCTCTCTGTTTCCAGGAAAATATCTTCTCCGAAACACACATAAAGCGTATCGTAAGTAAAGGCTGTCGGTTGGTTGAAATCGTTGTAAGTGACCGAACGAATAGGACTCTGTGGCGCCGGAATAATATCCACTAAAACGGGCTGAGGGCTGTAGGTACAACCATCATCGTCCGTCAGCACCACGCTGTAAGCAGCCGCTTCGTCGACGGTAATCGCTTGCGTATCCTCGCTGGTTGACCATAGCCAGGAGGTCGCGCCATTTCCGGGAGCGTTCAATGTAAGTTCGTCGCCTTCACAGAGGGTGGAATTACCAGGAGGGTCAATTTCTCCGCTCAGGGTGTTGGGTATGATAGCAATGGTACGATCAAAGCTGTTGACACAACCGTAAACACTGGTTGCATCCAAGGTCACCAAAAAATTGCCAGGTGTGGCAAAACGGTGGTAGGAATCAAATAAGGTAGAGGTATTGGCATCACCGCTGCTGGGTTCGCCGAAATTCCAGTTTACTTCCCATACCGTTGCCTCTACATCGGCATTAAAAGCAATAGAGGTCAATGCGCAACTTACGTCGGGTTCCGTAAAATTGGTGTACGGGAAGGGGTAAAGACTGACCGTTTTAGTAATGGTAGTCGTACAACCTTGAGCCGTAGTAACGGTAAGCGTCACCGGAAAATCACCACCAGCCGTGAAAATGTGTACAGGGTCCTGATCAGCAGAAGTATTATCCGCGCCACTAGCGGGATCACCAAAGTCCCAACTCCAACTTGTGATGCTGGTTAAATCGAGAAAAGTAGTGAGGTCATAAAACTGTACCGGAACACCTGGGCAAACACCATCGTAATCGTAATCTGCAACCGCAAAAACAGTATCCGGGATAATTTCCCGGCACAGTACGGAACCACCCATACCGTCATCATAGAGTGCCGCCATTAGTACCCGGTAAAAGCCGGGCTTGGTGTATTGATAGGTAATATTTTGACCACTACCACTACTGATACCGTTAAAAGGATCGTCAAATAGCCAGAAAATGCTACCAGGTATTGCGCCGGTAGCGATGGCCGAATAAGCCCTGTTGTCACAAGATCCGTTGTCGGTCGCTGTAAAAGTGTGGCCTGGATTGTTGCAACTAGCCCCTCCACCGGTGCCACCGATGTTGCCACAGTCTTCCTGAAGGGTAATCACATTAGAAGCGTAAGTACAACCGCTTTCGTCAATGATTTCTACATAATAATTACCCAAAGCAGTAGCCGTATAGTTGCTGCCGGTTTCTCCTGCGATGGCGCTTCCGTTTTGAAACCATTGATAATCATAACCATCAGCGGTATTTACTGCATAAAGTCGACTAAACGGAGGAACGTTACAGAAGAGGGTATAATCAGGGGTGCTGATGTTAATGCTAGCGGTTGGGTATTGGTAAATATGGAAAGTCGTACGTCCCACATAGCCATTGGCATCGGTTACTTCCAGGCGGTAATAACCTCCGGCTAGATCGGGCGTTGCACTGGTAGACAGTTCCGTTCCCTCTGCATCTTGCCAGGAATAAGTTGCAAAAGCAGTAGTTGTGCTTACCTGAGCGGTAACACCAGCACAAATAGTAGCCGGGTAGTTAACGACTGGCTGAGGGGGGGCGTTTACGTTTACCACAAAGGTTTCCTGTTGTCCACAAATGTCGAGAGTGACGGTGGCGGGGCCGGCGCTGTGCCAGAGGACTTCAATGTCGGCGGCGGTGGGGTCCCCGGTAATGGTACCTGCGCTTGCGGGTTGGATGGCCCAATCGTAAAAGACATCGCCGGTTTGGTCGCTTGTATATGCTGCCAACTGATCCATACAGACCTGATCGTCGCCGCTAATGGCGAAACTACTTACAGCTCCGACATTGAGCGAAGTGACAGCGGAACTACAGAATAAAGGTGGAGAGCGGCGGATGACACTCAACTCGTAAGGGCCACCAGTATTCCAAATCACCGCAATAGAAGCTCCTTCCCTTTCGGTGATCGTTCCTGCGTTATTGATGGTCCAGCGGTAGCGCTCGCCGTTGACGGGGTTCGCGATACTATAGGTGTAGGCAATGCCAGCACATATTTCAGTTTGCCCGTTGATGGTAGCGACGGCTGCTGGTTGGGCGATCACTTTTACCGCCATTTCGGCCTGAAGCGTACAAAAATCAGTCGGGTTTTGCGGCGTAGCTACCAGGGTGAAATCACCAGGTCCAAAATTCCAGTCGATCGAGAATGTACTTCCCGCGCCGGGGCTGGTCCAGACGGTGGTCCCATCGGAGGCCATTACGCTGAAGTTGGCGGGGAAGCCCACATTGGTTTGGGTATTCACGACCGCATAATCGGCACTGCTGTTTTCACAAACTTCTATTTCACCCGTAAGGTAAAATTCCGGACGTACAAATACCTCCAATTGGGCGCTGCCACCACATTCCAGGTAGCAATTCGAGTAATCAACGCTTACCGTCTGTGCGCCTGGAGGAATGGGGCCATCAAACCATTCGATGGTTACGCTGGGCGTGCCTTGTCCGTCGATAATCGTTCCAAAAGAGGTAACGCTCCAGTTGAATTCGGTGCCTTCAAAAGGAGGAACCGTGTAGACGGATTGATCGCCCCGACAAACCTGGGTCGGGCCTTCAATCGTGGTGCTACTGGAAATGATGGGGACTTGCAGATAAGCCGCCTCGGTACAATTACTGAGGTCGGGGCAGCCGTCTGTTTGTAAGGTAATTTCTCCAATCGGACCTGCGCCCCACTGGATGGTAATAAAATCATCCGCTGGTCCGCCACCGTCGAGAATACTGCCATTGGCGCTGATGCTCCAGTCGTAGCTGATACAGCCGGTGTTGGCGGTGTAGGTGACCGAAGTGCCTTCGCAAATGGTGGCGACACAATCTACAAAGGGGGCATCATTGCCTTCAACAATGACGGTCAGTCGGCTGGTATCCGCACATTCGCAACCCGCACTGGTGATCAATGCTACTTCGAAAGTACCAGCAGCGCTGTAGGTGTGTTGAGGATTAGGAAGGGACGAACCGCCGCCATCGCCAAAATCCCAGAGGTAGGCGTCAGCGTTCGTAGCCTCGCTGGTGAAAAACACCGTTTGGCCTTCACATATTTCCAGAAGGCCGTTAGCTCCTACGGGAGGCTGCGTAGTGAAATCGGCCGGCGGTGGCGCAACAACATCAAAACAAATATCGATGCTGGAAAACGTCTCACAGCCGGTAGAGCTGAGGTAGAAGTAGGAGAAGGTTGCCCGGCCTGGGCCTTCTTCGTCCCAGAGGATAGAAATGGTGCTGGCCGGCGGCGAACCGATGATGACGGCGCCATTGTTACCATCAAAGGGTACTTCGTTGCCGTTGGCATCAATGATTTCAATAGGCGTAGGCATTCCTGAAAAAGTCACCGCAGAAGAGGTGGTACCCATTACCGTAAAGCAAACCTCCAGGAGGACACTATTGTCACCAAGTGTTACGCCGTTGGCAAATGGGTCGTTCCAAGGAAGGGTAAGGGATCCGGGAAAAGGATTGCCTAGAGAAGCAGTAGTGAAACCAACGAGATTGCTATTGAAATTTTGAGCCCCCGTGTATTGCAGGGAAGAAGGATCATAATTGATACTAAACTGAAATCCCAGGATATTGTCAAAATTATTAACGGTCAAAGGGATACAAACCGTCTGCCCTAGAAAACCGTAAACTTCAGCGAGATTGAAGTTGCTGTCGTCGGTATTTACAGTGGGAATGATGCTACCATTCGTCACTGACCACTGCCCCTGGTTGAGGTTAACGGTTCCAGTTTGCCCCGTTGGGTCGGTGACAATAATATTGTCCAAACTGAGGGTAGAGGTAGAGCCGACACATACTTCGTAGCATTCCTCCAGACCTCCTGGTAGGCTAATCGCAAAAGAATCTTGTTCGCAATCGGTAATATGGTGGCCATAGGCTTCTCCAAAGACGTCGGTGAAAAAATCTATAAAAAAGGAGGTTTGCCCGGTGGCTACAATTTCATTCATACCTCCGCCCGGAATACTTACTGTTAAATAGATGGTGTAAAATCCAGGAGGGAGGGATATAGATGAATTACATAAAGTATAGGTGAATTGGCCAATTCCCGTCTGCTCGTTCCAAATTGTTCCGTTGTCTGGGGAGGTGCCATCGTAAACTACCCAATTATAAGTAAGGTCAGGGTTTTGAGGAAACTCAACAAACCAGGTGCCACACTGATCAGGACAAAGGTATTCGTCGCCGAAGATAAAGGCTTGTTCCTGTGCCGTTAAGCTACTCAGCGGGAGAGCTGCAAAAAGGGTAAAGAAGGTCAGTAAGGAAAGTAAAGATCGTTGCATGGGATTCATAATGTTGAGGGGTTAGTGACTTTGTAGTAAATTTTTGACAATGAAATACCTGGCCTTGCCAGTAGGCAAAGGTGGTTTGTACTAATCCCAAAACGTGTTGATATAAGAGGAAAACAAGGAGCTGTTTTGCCCCGGTTACAGCACTAAGACCCAATGAGTCTTTTAATCGCTGCCTGAATATAAAAAAAGGGCGAACGAATAGTGGCTTGATAATGTTGTTATTGCGTATTTTTGCGGCGATTTTGCTGGGTTTGTGGGCGAACGTATCATAAAAGAGGGAGGTCTATTAAGATAGGATAGAACACTGATCTAACTGATGAAACAGGATTTACGCGGATATTAAATCTGTGAAAATCCGTCTGATCCGTTAAATCCGTGGTCTATAAAGCTTTAGATTTTTGGTCTATCCTTATTTGATACGCTTGCCCTAAATAGATTTTGCCTAGTGAATAAAAAAAGAAATTATGTTTCCGGAGTATGATGTCATCGTGGTTGGAGCAGGGCATGCAGGATGTGAGGCAGCAGTAGCGGCCGCCAACATGGGTGCGCGCGTAATGCTGGCGACGATGAATATGAATACGATTGCCCAAATGTCGTGCAATCCCGCTATGGGAGGTGTGGCCAAAGGGCAGATTGTGCGGGAAATTGACGCCCTGGGTGGTTATTCTGGGATTGTTACCGACCATACGGCGGTCCAATTTCGGATGCTCAACAAATCCAAAGGCCCCGCCATGTGGAGCCCTCGCGCCCAGAGCGACCGGATGCTTTTTGCCGCCAAATGGCGCGAAATGTTGGAAGCCCACGAAAATATCGACTTCTGGCAGGAGATGGTCACCGGTATCGTGGTCAAAGGCGAACGCGTAGTTGGCGTACGTACCGGTATCGGACTGGAAATTCCCGGCAAATCCGTGATCTTGACGAATGGTACTTTCCTCAACGGACTGATCCATATCGGCGAAAAACAATTTGGCGGTGGTCGGGCCGGCGAGCGCGCCTCTACCGGCATCACCGAACAATTGCGGGAACTCGGCTTCGAAGCTGGCCGCATGAAAACCGGCACTCCCCCACGGATTGATGGCCGGAGCCTGGATTACTCCAAGATGGAAGTGCAGCACGGCGATGAAGATCCCGTAGGTTTCAGCTATACAGATACGCCCCGCTTGACCAAGCAGCTGCCTTGCCACATTACTTATACCAGCAAAGAAGTACACGAAACCCTGAAAACGGGTTTTGATCGCTCGCCCATGTTCAACGGACGTATCCAGGGACTAGGACCGCGCTACTGCCCTTCAATTGAAGATAAAATTGAACGCTTTGCCGACCGTGATCGCCACCAGCTTTTTGTAGAACCAGAAGGCTGGAGCACCTGTGAAATTTACGTCAACGGCTTCAGCTCTTCGCTGCCGGAGGATGTGCAATACCATGCACTGCGCAAGGTGCCGGGGTTTGAAAACATGAAGATGTTCCGGCCTGGTTACGCCATCGAATACGACTTTTTTCAGCCTACCCAGCTACGTGCTTCCTTGGAGACGCGCCTCGTGAAGAACCTCTTTTTTGCGGGCCAAATTAATGGTACCACGGGCTACGAAGAAGCGGGCAGCCAGGGCCTAATGGCGGGTATCAATGCCTATCTGGCCGTGAATGACCAAGAGCCTTTTGTGCTAAAGCGCTCGGATGCCTACATCGGCGTTTTGATTGATGACCTCATCAACAAAGGCACGGAAGAACCTTACCGCATGTTTACCTCGCGGGCTGAATACCGCATCTTGCTACGTCAGGACAATGCCGACCTGCGCCTCACCCCACTGGCCGCCAAAATTGGCATGAACCACCTGGAAGAGCGCATGGAAAGGGTGACGCAAAAACAGGAAGCTACTACCGCCGTTGAAAAGCTGCTGGACAATTACAGTATCCTGCCCGAATTGATCAACCCTTATCTGGAAAGCATCGGCTCTTCGCCGCTGAAACAAAGTGTAAAAATGAATACGGTGTTGCTGCGGCCCAACGTATCGCTGGCGGATATTTGCGCCCAGGTTCCCGCTTTCGCGCAGGAGTTGGAACCATACGACAGCGAATCCCGCGAGCTGGCCGAGATCAACATGAAGTACGAAGGCTACATCCGCCGCGAGCAGGAGATGGTCGACAAGATGAACCGCCTCGAATCGGTGCGTTTGTACGAAAACATCGACTACCATACGCTTTCGTCGCTCAGCAAGGAAGCCCGCACCAAGCTTACGCAACTCAAGCCGCGCACCATCGGTCAGGCCAGCCGGATCAGTGGGGTGAGCCCTTCGGATATTTCGGTGTTGTTGGTGCACATGGGGCGGTAGTTTTTAAGTCGGAAGCCGGAATTGGGAGGTCGGAAGTGATGCCAAAGTGGTAAGGGGTTGTTGATGGTTGTTTGTTGAAAGTTGATTGTCTTGCGCGCACTATCCCAATTGATTCACCGTTTGGCGTTGGCTTTGCCTACGTCGGAGTGTACGCAAAATTCCGTTTTGCGTGTACGATTCCATGACCCAGTCCCCGCTCATGTTAGTCCCCAGACTAACATGTGATATCCCGCTGGTCTCCCGACCAGCATTGCAGATGCCCACGCTGGTCATGATTGACACGAAGGCATCCTATTCCTACACACTCCATAATATCAGCGCACCAGCAACACCCCCCCTTTCAACGAAACGACTTCGCCATTGATCAAACTTATTTGGGCCGACCATACGTATATACCTGAGACAGCTTGCTGCCCGTCTATTGTTCCATCCCAGCCATTGATGGGGAAATTAGTGGCCCCCTCCGTAAGCTGCCATACCATACCGCCCCAGCGATCATAAACTGCTAAAGCCAGGATCTTTTCAATGGCCGGGCCGGGATAGAGCGTCCACTGGTCATTGACGCCATCGCCATTGGGGCTAAAAGCATTGGGAGCGTAGATATTGGGCTGACTGGCATCCACGATTACGGATACGCTGGTGGTTGCGGTACAGCCGTATTGGTCCTGTACCTGGAGCTGGTAATCTTCCGACTGCAGCGGCATCAGCCAGGGCTGGGGGCAATCGGTACAGGAAAGCCCCTCCGCTGGCGACCATTGCCAGACCACGGGTACGCCACTACTGATTTGGGGTTGTAGACGAATACGCTCTCCCAAGGGGATAACGGGCAGATCGGCAAGTACCACGGCCAGTGGCGGCGCATAAGTCAAGCGCAGCTGCGTACTGGCATCTTCGCAAGGGTGCCGAGCTACTAAGGTGTAAGTACCCGTATCGGGCAGACTGATACTGGCCGTTTGTGGCCCGTGCGACCATTCGTAACTGGTGTAGCCCGCTGGGGCGGTATAGTTGAATACCTCGCCTGCGCACAAGACGGTATCGACCATAGGGAGCAACGCCGGAGGGTCAAGAAAAACCAGCGTATGACTAGCGGTGAAACTCCCGCAAGGGTGAGTGGCGGTAAGCGAATAAGTACCCGGCGTGGTGATAAGTATGCTGGCGCTGGTAGCCCCGGTACTCCACAAGTAAGCATCGTAAACGGTATTTGCCGACAAAGTATAGGGCACAAAATCACTGGCACAAACCAGGCTATCGGGTGCTAGCACCAGCGGCGCAGGCTCCTCCACGAGCACGGTGATCGTATCCCGAAAAATACCGCAGGGATAGTTTTGTACTACGCTATAAGTGCCGCCCGTGTTTAGCGTGATGCTACTGGCGGTACTCCCCGTATTCCAGCTAAAACTGCCCAGGTCAGACCCGGTGCCCAGCGTAAGTGGAAAATCTTCGGGACAAACATAAAGCTCAGGCGGCCCCACGTCCAGCGCAGCCTCGTCTAGCAGCGCTACCCATACGCTGTCGCGCAGCAACGTACAATCCAGTGCGTAGGTTTCTACCCAGTACCAGCCGGGTTCATCAACGGTAATACTGTTTGCTTCTTCTCCTGTATTCCACAAGTAGCTATCGTGGGCGGCGGTGGTAGCCAGCACTATGCTTGCCTCACTGCTGCACCAGTAAACGGTATCTGCTAGAATCGGCTCGGCGAGCGGTAGCGGCACGGGCGTGACGGAGACATCGTCGACGTAGTAGTACATTAATTCACCAGTACCAGAA
>Ga0102812_10003416_pt1 | contig 10412 bp, 7 predicted proteins | sample ColrivemetaGS713_FD_79334 | JGI IMG/M metagenome (GOLD analysis project Ga0102812, IMG submission 79334) | Estuarine microbial communities from the Columbia River estuary - Flood tide ETM metaG S.713 | ecosystem: Environmental > Aquatic > Marine > Intertidal zone > Estuary | place: USA: Columbia...
GAGGAAGTTGCGCGCACCTTGTTTCATGGCTTGCACCACCGTGTCGATGGAGCGATCGGCCGTAACGATAATTACCGGAATACCAGGGTAGCGCTGGGCGATTTGGGGAATAATTTCCAGCCCCCTTTTCGTTTCGGAGTCATCCAAAACAAGATCCAGCAGAATTAAATCAAAATGACCTTCTCCGCTGAGTTTCTCAAAGAGTTGCTTTTCGTTGATAGCTCCAGAGAATAAAAACTGGCGCCGGAATGCGTACCGAATTTGTTGGTGAAACTCGGTATCGTCATCAACGATAAGTATGTGATAATTTTTGGATGACATACTGTTTTTCAATCTGCTGGAGTTGTTCACGCATGTCGTTTAAGACTTGCAAAATCATTCCGTTGGCTAAAGGTGCTTCTTCTTTTCCTCCGGCCAACATCCAATGCTCCATTCCTTCCGTTAACTGAGCAATTTGCTCCAATTTCCCCGCCAGGGGAGTGTATTCAAAAAGAGGATAATAGTTAATCCAACGATTTTGCCATTCTCTCCATTTATCGGCTAATTGTGCTGGTGCTACCAGGTCGTCGTAAATTTCTGAGTAAGGCGTTTGCATTTTCTGTAATTCCCTGCTGGCCATTTGCACGACCAGGCGAATACGAGATAAAACAGCAACTACACTGTCGTCTCCGTGACCAGCAAAAAAACGCTTCAGTTTTTCACTCAGGTCAACGCCGGTAAAATAAGGTAATTCTTCTGTGATATGTGCTTCCTGCGTTTGTTCCCACCAGGTCGCATCGTAATCTATCAGCTGGAGTAAATCCAGGTGATTAGGGTGATCAACTTGTCCATAGCTGGTCATCAACAAGCGGAGATGAGGATATTGTCCTGCTAGAAAATGTTGCCATAAGCAGCTAGGGTCTAAATAAGCACCACGTCCCCAAGCGGGTAACAATAACATGACTCCGAAAGCCTCCGTCAGTAACGATTGCCAGTTGTTCTCCGTAGGAGTAATCTTGGTCAGCCGAACTCCTGCTGTCTCACAGCAAGCCGTTAAAGCCTGAGGAGAAGGGCGTCCACCATCAACCAGCAGTACGGTTTTCATGAATGATAAGTTAACCCTGAAATCTGTACTAACAGGTCATCAAACCTTTCACGAAGTTCTGGCAGTGATACCGCATTACCTTTAGCCAGCACATGACGAAGTACGTAGGCTGAAAGTAGCGCATACTGTTCCGCTGCTGGCGCTCCGTAGGAAGTTTCCAACTGGATGCCGCAATCGTCAAAGGTGAGTGTTCTGTTGTTGTTCCGTTCAAATGTACGAATTTCCTTAGCGATTTCCGAACCTTTCCGGATACGCCCTACAAAACTTAGCAGGCGGAGCAGCATCAGCTTGTTTTCGGGACGACTAAGCAGGGTATATAATTCACCGGGGGCGAAGGTGAGTTGGGGTAAATGTTGCCCCAGGCAATTGAAGAGATCTTCTTTTAATTCAAAGATGCGCCGCCGCAGGGAGAGTTGGTAAGTGTCCCAGATATAATCGAAATGAGCACCTTTTAAAAGGTGGCGTTCCGCATCGGCGATGGACGAAACTTCCAGCGAATGCCCTCCTGTATTGAGCTGGGCCGAGAATGTTCCCGACGTGCCTAGTAGACCGCGGGGATCGTTGGTCAGGTAGATAGCATCTGAGCCTTCTCCGAAGAGAAAACAACGGAGTTGTTCCTGCTGGTCTTCGGGGATCTGGTAAATTAATTGTTTAAGATGTTCCGGGAAATACCCATGATGACGATGGAGGAATAGCATTACTTCTCCATCTTGGGTGTATTGTCTGATCAATGCAGCCAATTGTTGGGTATCTCCATTGGGTAGCGCTGGCCAATCGCGGCAAACGACTAAATCGTTCGTATTGTTGGAGCCCGTAACTTCCCATACTTCTTCGCCTGTCCCTGCAGCCTTCCATGACCACACGATGATAATTGTTCTCGTGATTCCCATAGTATGATTTTCCTAAAGCCTAAAACCTAAGACCCAAACATCACCTTCACAAGGTTGTGTTTTACTTCAATATCGTCCTTGCGGTTTACCGCATCCTCAATGGCTGAAATGATTGACTCTACCGGGCGGAAATTGGTGAAACGCCGATAATCACTGTAGCTCTCCTCTTCAGACAGGCGGGTCCACCATTTTGTTCTGCCCCGCCCCGTTGTAATCACCAGCATGAAATTGTCTCGTACCTGTCCATTTTCTTTGGCTGCAAAAGGCATGATTTCTTCCTGGATGAAAAGCCCGATGTTTTCGTCCGTAAAATCGGGATTGTCAGCGTATTTCGTGAGGAGAATTTTTTCAATAAAGGAAAGATGGAGCACCAGAAAATGACTGCTGTTGATGATCCATTCCTTTTGGCTTTCCCAGTGGCCCAGCCAATCGTTATTGCCTGCTTCCATGTTGCTTTCGTCAAAAACGTGAAGCAAGAGTTGTTCGGCGAGGGTCTTCCGTTTTTCAGGGTCACCTAGACGGTAATAAACCCGACTATCAAAAATGCAGATGCGGGTAGCCAATACCTCAAAAAACTCCGCCATACGAGCTTTCGCTTTCGAGGAGAGGGGCTCGTTAGGAGTTAATACGGACTGAAAATATTTGATGTAAATCCCGTGGCTGCGATAGCGTAATAATTGCCGATTATCGGAATCTCCGCCGTGGGCAATGTGTAAATCCTGAACTTTTGTTACGTCAGTGGTTGGCTCTTCAGCGGGCAACTGCCAAACCGGATAATAGGTGAGGCAGTTATCTTGGTTCGGTTGATAGACAAATTTGCCGACTACTGCATTGTCTACAAAAAGCCGGATGTTGGTTGGTTGGTTGCCCATCCAGGCATTCAACCAGCATTGGTAAGCACCGACAATGGCAGCGTCGCCGGTTAATTCCTGGCTCAAGTTGCGGGTAATGACGCGGAGAACACCCTTGGAACGGACTTTGTCAAAAAGGAGCTCTTGCAGTTTAGCGCCTTGAGCCAACAGCGCTACAAATTTGAAGCGTGCCAGGTTGTCCCAAACAAAATCAGTATCCTCAGGACCGTGAACCCAATGAATGTCAGCGGCTTTCCAGATATGGAAAAACTTTTTCAGGTATCCTTCTTTGATGGAAAAGCGCTTGCGGATGGCGGCCCATTCCTCTGGGGCTTTGGCGTTAAATTCTACATCAGCGTGCATGTCGTTCGCGGGGCTGACTACCGGGATGATCCACGGATAGAAGGCTTCATCCCGTTCGGTATCTTCACTGCGGTCGCGTAATTCGTTGCCATCTCCATTTTGTACGTGGAGAAAGAAATTGTTGAAAAGCATGCCGGCACAAAGCTTATCCTGCGAACTCCCCCCCAAACGGGGTGAAAAGGAGTCTTCATCCATGATGCCTTTACTTAAGTTGGCGTGTCGGGTTTCTGGTAAGAGCTTGTCACTTTTGGTTTCAAAGTTAACCAATCCATTGAGCCAGATACCTACGGAATAGAGCGATTTATCGCTGGGCTGATCTATCCGGACGGGCTTTTCCTGGAAGCTAATACATAGCTCCAATCCTCCGTTTTGCATTTGCCGAAGGGCGTCGCCTTTGAAATGTTTTACGTTGCGAATTTTGTTTTCCAGCAGCGTAAAGAATGCGTGGCGGCCAACTACTTCTCCGGGAAAAAATAAGCGACAATTCTCTAGTGCTTCTTTGATTGCGATGTAGTCCTCACCCGGTGCCACAAAGTCGCTCATTTCTTCCAGCTCCGGGAAGGTTTCAATACAAAGACATTCCTCTTTGGTGATGGGGTAACCTCTTTTTCCGCTGGGGTAACTTTGAATATCTGGTCGCTTGTATTTGAGGTCAACTTCTACAAAAATACCGTCGACCAAAGGTTTTTTATTTCGATTTTCCGGCTGACTCGGATCAATATCTTCGGGCTGGAAAGCTTCGTAGACGATGACCCTAAAGCGTAGACGGTGAATATCTTCTGATTTTGCAATCGTCCCTAAATAAAGAGGGTTGTTGATAAAGTCGTTCCACAAGACATCGAAAGCCGTAGCTGATTCGCCACCAAAATTATTGTCACGGGCAATCCCGCTCCAGAAAGCGCCCTTCTGCATCAAGAATTTGAGCAAGGGTTGGATTTCACGAGCGAGGGGACCAGCAAAGTTGACCAGGTCGTAATCAGGGTCGGCATTGCGGACAAAGGTGCCAGTTGCCCAAGGTTTCAGTAGTTCAAAAATACGGTCGCGATCGTAGCCTTCTGGTAAATAAGTTTTTATCAAGTCATCGACTTCCGCTATTTCGTCGCGGTGAATTTTCTGAAAAGAGCGGATATTTTCAGCACGTTGTTTAAACCACCAATTGAGCGCTACTAAACTGTGTGCACTGACATTGTGCGCGAAGGAATCAATCATAATGGCGGTAATGGCCGCCTTCAGGTAAGGGCGGTAGACCTTACTGTGAATGACATCATCGTTGAAACGAATCCGCTTTTGGTAAAAACCAAGGTATTTTCGGTAGTATTCTTTGAATTGTAAATCCCTTAAAATTGGATTCCTATTGACGTGTTGGTAGAAATCTTCTTCCAGCGGCATGAGGATGGCCTTCGACTTCTCTGGGTTACGCCCCACCAAATCCCATTCCAAAACCTGGGTTTCTAACATCGCACTGGCCGAACGGATAAGCCCACCTAAGGACCGCGTACGTTTTAACAGGTCGTCCTTTTGGGAATAAACAAAGTGCATGATCCCGTCAAACTCCCCAAACATAATGAGGGGGATAGAAACGTAGAGGTCTTCTTCAATATTGAAATATTCTTTGAGAATATGGTATTCTGCGCGCTGCCGGGAGGTAGGTTCTTTGGGGTGATCCTCTTCCAGGATGGAGGCAAAGTAGGATTTCAGAGTACCCATCCCTACTTTTGGAATATCAGCAAAGCCGTAGGAACCCGAGCTAAACGCCTGGTACAACTGAGAACTTACGACCGCCGTATCACTATCAAGAGCTGTGTGATCCAGGTGATCCCAATGCTCATCCAGGTGAGGGAGTGGTTGCCGCATGGTTAAATCACAGAGCAGGTCCCTTTGTCGTTGGACACCAGCGTAGATCAGTTGAACATTAGAGTAACGATCAATGAAAGTGGTACGCTCACGGGGGAGTGCATTGATGAAAATAGTGAAAGGGCCTTGAAAGATGAATCCACTGGATATCATGTTCAGACGATATTGGAGCATATCGTAGAACTCATCAATCTGAGGAAAAGCGATGACCTCCCGAGGGGCTAACTGTTCAGGACGAATAGTAGGCGCTTGCGTCATAAGGATGTATTTACTGATTCACTTTCACTGTGGGCAAAATAGCATACCAAATGACATACGAACATACCTCTAATCTGAACAATGGTGAGTTCGCAAAATAATACTCACTTCGTTCAGAATTGTACAGCCTAAAACTGATTTGGAATTTCCAAACAGCTTATTATTTGTATACCAATTAATATCCCAGTAAACAAATTTAAGTAATCTGCATGAGAAAACGGTAGTAAAATTGGAGCGAGTGGTGAAAATTTGAATAGATTTTATTTTCAGAACCTTCAGGATTAACTGGAGAATTCAATATTAAAATAATTCAATGTTTGTTTTTAACTCGTTTTGCCAGCCGGGTGATGCTGCAAAACCGCCACTAATCGCGTGACAGCGGGAGGAGTCTCTGGCGTAAGCTCCCAGATTTGCTGCCACCAATTGGAAGCGGGTACTTGCTGAAGAGAAGTCCGCTCCTTTCGGAGTTGTAGAATCAAGCGCCGGGTACGTTGGCGGTAAAACCCCTTGCGGTAATGCTGATAAGCGGGGTGATTGAGGCAAGGAGCCAGAAATTTGTTCCAATGCACGATCTCACAAGAATCGGCGAGGTAGGCTGCTGACTCATCCTTTTGAGGGAGGTAGGCCAGGGCTATCTCCGAAAGGATCCGCGTATTCTGAATGGATTTGTAAAGCGCATTGGAAGACAAGACTTCCGTAAATGCGGCCTCTTCAAAAGTAGCAGACCAACGCATTTGCTTGTTCAGAAACTGGAGGAGCATGCTATCTTTTTTCTCGGCTAAAAGGAAAAAGGTAGGTAAGGTGAGCGTCCCATTCCGTAAATCACTGAAGTGATCCTCCGCAGTCTTGGTTTTCGTAGAGAGGCCAAAGCGACTGGGAATCCAGTCGCTGTTATCGTTTACCAACTGTCGCATCAGTCCGTAGCAGACACTGAAGTTCAGGACAGCTTTCATTTTACTCGTCGGCACCCGAAGTAACTGCCCCAAGAGGCGGCTGGCTTCCACGAAGAGGCTGGCGCAGGTAAGGTAAATACGGGCAAAGTAGATGTCCAGTTGTACGTGTAGAATCGCTGGTAGATCTGTTTTAAGTTTATTGACGAATGGCGCTATGGCATCCAGGTTCAAATCTCCTGCCCAACCTTGGGGCAAAGTCTCCTTCCATTCTTGCTGGCCTTGTACAAAGGCCTGGTAGGTATTGAATTGCTGCTCCAGGTGCTGCCCCTGGTCAACTTGCTCAAAGCATTTGCGGACTGCTTCGAGGGTCGAATTACGGGCTGAGCGGGGGAGTTGGGTGGCGATGTAGCGGTAGAGTTGCTCCTTCAGCAGGTTGGCGGCCAGCATGTTTTCTGAAATCCGTTCCCGACTGGTAACACCGGATTTGCCATCGAGAATTTGGTTGTGGAGATACTGTATGGTAATGACGACCTCAAAGATAAAGGGGAGCTGGGCGCTAAATAAACGCTCATTTCGGGCATAAGGTAATGCCGAATAGAGAGGGCTTGTGTCCTTTAACCAGATCGCCGTTTTGGCTACGAAATAAGCACGGATCGGGGTGCCACTGAGTTTGTCCTGTAGTAAATCAGTAACCCAGGAGCTAGATGAGAGCCCTGCTCCCAGCTGTTGAAAGCGGGCAAACTCTTCCCTGACCAGATCGATCGTACGACACATATCCTTGTATCTGTCCACTACCATCATTCAAAAAGGTTTGATTAATGCCGAAGCAGAAATACGGTTAAAGTCAAGAGGCTCATTTTGAACCTTTTAACAAAGTTTGGTGCGAAATCCCTTCTTGAATGGACTAAGTGTTTTTTCTGGAATGCTTGATCTGTATTTTGACTTTGTTCATACTGTTTTTGGGTAAATCTCACCGTAGGTTCTTAAAACGACAGGGTCCTCTACAGTTTCTTATGCAATTATACCAATACCATATCTGTGCCTAATCTTTCTGATGGATAGGGCGATTGTTCTTAATATGCTGATATTAAGAATTTTATAAATCAAATAAAAGAAAATGGTTATCTATAAAGTGCTCATGCCTAAAAAAGGAAAACTATAGACTTTCGGAAAAAAACGGAATTTTTTCGGTTGTTTACGGAGGGGAGCAATGTTAGGTTTTTATTCGTCGCTTATACGCCAAAATATCAATCTCCCCCGTACACATCCGGTAATCATCGGCCACATTGGAGGCAATGATCAAGAGGCGATCACCAACGTATTCTTCTAGTAAAGCGTGATACCAGGCGATGCCTTGGGCGTCCAGGTTGGTGGTGGGCTCATCGAGGAGGAGGTAGTTGGCACGGGTACAGCAGGCGAGGGCTAATTTCAGGCGTTGCTTCATGCCGCTGGAGAATTGTGCGACGGGCCGATTTTGGGCGCGTTCCAGGCCGAGGCGCTCCAGGAGGCTATCAATTGTTAAACCAGGTAAAAGGGGGCGGAAACGTTCGTGGAAACGGATGGCTTCCAGGAGAGTAAATTCTTCGATCAGCTCGATATAGGGAGCTGCGAAAGCCAGGTGTTCGTAAACTTCGGCGATGGAGATGGGCTTTTCCTGATGGCTAAAGCGGATCTTGCCTTTGCTGGGGGTAAGGTGCCCGGAGAGCATTTTGAGTAAAGTCGATTTGCCCGACCCATTGGGGCCGGTGACAGCGTAGCGGCCACCGGGAACAAGGTCAAGGTCAATTTGGCGTAGAATCCATTCGCGCCGGTAGCGTTTCCCGACGCCGACTAACTCAATCCTCATACAGTTCGCTTCCGTTGATCTGGTTAAATCCGCGCAGGATACCCGTCTTTTGGGAAGATCGAATAAAGGACAGGATATTGTCCTTTTCTTCACTCGGACCGATGGAGGATTCTACCACTTCCAAAGCATTGGTAAGGTTATAGCCTTTGACAAACATGATCCGGTAGATATCATGAATATTGTTGATCTGATCTGGAGAGAAATTACGACGGGCCAGGCCTACTTTGTTTACACCCACGTAACTCAGTGGTTCGCGAGCAGCGCGCACGTAAGGAGGAACGCTTTTGCGCACCAGCGAGCCACCGGCAATAAAGCTGTGCTGCCCGATGCGGGTAAACTGCTGTACGGCAGCTAGTCCTTCCAGAATGGCCCAGTCTTCAATTTCAACGTGCCCGGCAAGGGTTACGTTGTTGGCCAAAATAACGTTGTCGCCCAGGACACAATCATGGGCGATGTGGGCGTAGGCCATCAGGAGGCAATTCTTTCCTACAACCGTTTTATTGGCGTAAGAAGTACCCCGGTTGATGGTGACATATTCGCGGACAATGGTGCCGTCGCCAATTTCAGCGGTGGTTGTTTCACCCTTGAATTTCAAATCCTGCGGCGTGCCAGAAACGACGGCACCGGGATGGATTTGAACACCTTTGCCGATGCGAGCACCAGAAAAGATGGTCACATTAGGTCCGATCCAGGTATCATCACCGATGATAACGTCCTTGTCGATAAAGGTAAAAGGGCCAATGGTGACATTTTTGCCTACTTGTGCATCAGGGTGCACTATGGTGTGTTCTTTGTAGCTACTATTCATCTCCAGGGCGCTTAACGATTTGAGCAGTCAATTCAGCTTCAGAAACGATCTTGTCTCCTACGTAAGCTGTTCCCTGCATTTGGCAAATACCACGGCGAATGGGGGCCATGAGTTCCATCTTGAAGAGTACGGTGTCTCCGGGTACTACTTTGTGCTTGAACTTGGCGTTCTCAATCTTCATAAAGTAGGTGTCCCAATTGCCGGGATCTTCTACCGTAGACAAGGCCAGAATTCCTCCCGTTTGTGCCATGGCTTCAATTTGAAGCACTCCAGGCATGACCGGGTTTTGAGGAAAATGTCCTTGGAAGAATTGTTCGTTAAAGGTAATATTTTTTACACCAACTACCTTCTTTTCATCCATCTCAATGATTTTATCCACCAGTAAGAAGGGGTAACGGTGAGGGAGCCACTCCGCTATTTTTACCGAATCAAAGATAGGATCGACATTGGGGTCGTACTTGGGCTTACCTCGCAATTTGCGCTGCTTGAGGAAGCTTTGCTTCAGCAATTTGGTGAAAGCCACATTGGCTTTATGCCCTGGCTTGGTGGCTAAAATCCTCCCTTTAATCGGCCTACCCAATAAATTGGTGTCTCCGATGACGTCCAGCAGCTTGTGCCGGGCGGGTTCATTTTGGAAATGCAGCTGGAGGTTATTGAGGATGCCTTTACCGTCAAAAGCGACACGGGGGCGGCCCAATTTCTGAGCAAGCTTGTCGAGTTGTTCCTGAGGAACTTCGGTATCCGCAATGACGATGGCATTGTCCAAATCTCCGCCTTTGATGAGGTTGTGTTCGAACAACATCTCCAATTCACGCAAGAAGACAAAAGTACGACAGGGGGCAATTTCGGTTTCAAAAGCAGTAATATCCTGCAAAGTAGCATACTGCTGACCAAGCACCGGCGAACCGAAATCAATCAGCGTAACCACTTCAAAACCATCGTGGGGCAGGGCCATCAGCTCGGTACCGGTTTCTTCGTCGCGATAAACGATGGGTTCTTCCACGATAAAATATTCCCGATCAGCCTCCTGCTCCACTAAGCCTGCCTTTTTCAAAGCCTCGACAAATTGGATGGCGCTGCCATCAAGGATGGGTACTTCCGGGCCATTGATCTGAATCAGAATATTGTCAATCGACAAACCGGCGAGTGCAGAAAGGACGTGTTCTACGGTACTGATGCTGGCTTCGCCGGATTTAATCGTCGTGCTACGTTCAGTGCTTACGACCCGGCTGATATCGGCGTGAACGACGGGTTCCCCCTCTAAATCCATCCGCTGAAATTTGATGCCGTGATCGGCACCAGCGGGTTGGAAAGTGAGTTTTACCGCCGAACCTGAATGCAGGCCAACGCCTTCAAGACTGGTGGCCTGCTGTATTGTTTGTTGCTTCATAAAAGTATCTCCGCTGAAAATATCGCGCAAAGATAACTTTTTATTATTTATTCCTCGCGTTTACGCAAGGCTTCTAACTCCTGCTCTAGTCGATGTAGCTGTCGGTACATGTCCGGCAACTTCTTGAAAACGGCATAAGAGCGAATATAATCACGGTAAGGAATAGCTGGTGAGC
>Ga0102812_10003419_pt1 | contig 10406 bp, 7 predicted proteins | sample ColrivemetaGS713_FD_79334 | JGI IMG/M metagenome (GOLD analysis project Ga0102812, IMG submission 79334) | Estuarine microbial communities from the Columbia River estuary - Flood tide ETM metaG S.713 | ecosystem: Environmental > Aquatic > Marine > Intertidal zone > Estuary | place: USA: Columbia...
CGGGCCCTGAGCTCCCGAGGCGTAAGGCCATGGCGACGCCGGAACTGCCGGTTGAAATGCGACAGGGTTTGGAAGCCACAGGCCTCGGCAATCTGTGCAATCGAGCGTTTCGTGCTCTGCAGCTGCACGCGGGCCTCGGCGCAACGCATGTCGTTCACATACACGGTAAAGGCCTTGCCCATGTTTTTGCGGAAGAAGCGGCTGAACGCCGCCGGACTGATATGTACCCGTTTTGCCGCTTCGGCAATGCCCAGCGGCCGATGCAGTTCGTTCTGGATCCAGGGGATCAGCGCTTCAACGCGCTGATCGGTGCCCAAGGCGCCTTTGCTTTGGCTTGATGCAATCGCCTTCAGGGCCTGCGGGTTCTGGGTCAAGAGCCCCAGAACCTCCAGCAACAGCGATAAGCGGACCAAATCGGATGCCGCCGGTATGCGCCGCAGAACATCGATGACCTGCGCCTTACACGGCCCGGTAATCGCCAGACCGGTTGCGGCCCGCGCCAGCAAAGCCTGCACCGCCGACCATTCCGGAACGCTGTTGACCGCAAACAAGTCGGATCGGAATTGCAGGACGGTGGTGCGGTGCGCCTGGCCTTCGCGCTCCGGCGGGCTCAGCCAGACATGCGGCAGGTTCGGGCCGAGCAGCACCAGAACATCGTCAGCAAAAGGTGCGACGTCATCCCCGATGAAGCGCAGGCCCTGGCCGGATTCAATCCAGGTCAGCTCCGCCTGCGGGTGCCGATGCCAGGCGCCCTGAAAGGCCCGAAGCTCCAGTTGCAGGACACGAAAGCTCTGCTCGCGATGACTGACCTGCTCTAGTTGTACCTTCATGGCCGATTCTCTGTAGATTCAGGGTCATAATACAGTCAGTTTTGGTCATTGGGGTGTTAATCCCCGCCCAAGCCTGTCGTGATAATAGAGCCCACAATGGTGCGCCCGCTGCAGGGTGGCCAAGGCTTGCAGGGCGAATCATGCTGAACATCCAGAAACGTTTATCGACCAGCTTTCTCATTTTACTGAGCCTGCCTACCACCGCGGTCGGCTTTTGCCTCTCGGCCGGTGTGGCCTCGATGAGCTGGATATTGAGTACGCGCTACGGGCTGAAAATCGATGACATCGCCCTGATCTGGTTAATGGGCCCGCTGTTCGGTCTGGTCGTTCAACCGATTGTTGGTTGGCTCAGTGACCGCACTTGGCTATGGAACGGCCGACGCAAGCCGTACTTGGTGGTGGGCGGGCTGGCCGGCGCGGCGGCCTTGGTGGCTTTGCTGAAAATGGACGTGATCGCCGAGTTGACCGGCCTGAGCATCTTCGCCATAGCGATCTTGGTGGCCGTGGTGTCCGATCTGAGCATCAACGTGACCTTCAATCCGGCGCGCTCGCTGGTCGCCGACGTCACCCCAGAAGGACCGGACCGGACTCGTGGTTATTCCTGGATGCAGACCGTGTCCGGCACCTTCGGCATCAGCGCCTATCTGATTTCGATCACGTTGGGCAATTACGCCTTGGTGTGGGCCTCGGCGGTGATCATGGCGGTGTTCTCGATCTTTCCCCTGTTCTTCATCGAGGAACCACCACCGGTGGCGAAACCGGCCGAACGAATTCCTACCCTACAGGGCATCAAATCGGATTGGTCAGCGCTCGCCGCGCTGTCACCGATGAGCGGCTTTCTGGGCTTCGGCGCGTTCATCGCCGTCGACAAACTCGTGCTCGGTAATGCGCTGGCAGGAATGTATGCGTCGCTGTTCCTGGCGGTGACCGCCATAACGCTAATCTGGGGCTTGATCGTGGTCTGGCAGGGGCGAACACGACCTTCGCCGGACAACCGGGTGCGCACCCTCCTGCTCGGGCACGGCTTTGCCTGGCTGGGCATTCAGAGCATGTTCGTCATGGCGTTTTTCTTCGTCCGCGATTTCGTGTTACCCACCACCAGTTCCGATACCGCGATCGCCAGCACCTTCATGCGCCTGCTGAGTGGAAGCAGTCCCTCGGCGGTGGACAGCGCCGGAAATATTCTCTCGCTAGGCTTTCTGCTGATGAATCTGGTCGGCGCCATTCTGCCGGTCACCGCTTTGGAGCCGCTGTGCAAGCGCTGGGGCCGCATCCGGGTGCACCGTACCGCGATCGGCAGCATGGTGTTGGGCTATCTGCTGGTGTCCTTCGGAAGCGCGGGTGAACTGTACTACTACGCTGGCATGCTGCTGTGCGGCATCGGCTGGGCCTCGACCATCTCCATCGTATTCGCCATCTACACCGAATCGGTGGATCCGGAAAAAATGGGCCTAAACATGTCGGTATTCAACTGCAGTTTGGTGCTGCCGGCATTGGCGGTGCCCGGCCTGTTGAGTCTGTCCACCGCGCTGGGCGGCGGCCGCTGGATGTTCGTTCTGTTCGCACTGTGTCTGGCGGTCTCGTTCGGCTTCTGGTGCTGTGTTGCTGAACGCAATAGCCATGGAAATCCCGACCATGCCCGCTGAAGCAAAGCGCAACGCCGCAGCGGATGCGTGGTGGCGCGGCGCGGCCATCTATCAGGTGTATCCGCGCAGCTTCGCGGATTCCACCGGCGATGGTTTGGGCGATTTGGCCGGGCTCACCGCGCGCCTGGATTACATCGCTTCGCTGGGCGTGGATGGCCTGTGGATCTGCCCGTTTTTCCCGAGCCCGATGCGCGATTTCGGTTATGACGTCAGCGACTACACCAATGTCGATCCGCGCTTTGGCAGCTTGGCGGATTTCGATGCGCTGCTGGCGCGCGCGCATGCGCTGGGCCTGAAAGTCATCATCGATCAGGTCTGGAGCCACACCGCCATCGAGCATCCGTGGTTCGAGGAAAGCCGGCAGAGCCGGGATAACCCCAAAGCCGATTGGTATGTGTGGGCCGATGCCAAAGACGACGGCAGCCCGCCCACGAACTGGCAGAGCTGGATGGGTTGCGCCACCTGGACCTGGGAGCCGCGCCGCAAGCAATACTATCTGCATAATTTCCTGCCGCAGATGCCGGATCTGAACTTCCACAACCGGGAAGTGCAGGACGCCATTCTCGATGTCGGCCGCTTCTGGCTGGAGCGCGGCGTTGACGGTTTCCGCTTGGATACCGCGAATTACTATTGCCATGATTTGCAGCTGCGCGACAACCCGCCGAAACCGGCGGAGAAGCGTGGCGATCTGCCGGCCGCCATGCAAAAGCATCTTTACAACATCTGCCAGCCGGAAACCCTGGTTTTTCTTGAGCGCATCCGTGAACTGACCGACAGTTATGACGCGCGCTTCACCGTGGCCGAAATCGGCTCGGCCAATAATCTGCCACGCATGATTGAATACACTCAAGGCACGCAGCGTCTGCACACCGCGTATTCGTTCCTGCTGCTCGGCGATGCCATGGCGGCCGATGCGTTGGATGGTGTGATGGCGCCTTGGCAGCACGGCGCCGGCGCCACCGCTTGGCCGTCCTGGGCGATGTCGAATCACGACAGTCCGCGCATTGCCAGCCGCTGGGCACAGAACGATGAGACCCGCATCCGGCAATTGCTGGCCCTGCTGTTGACGCTGCGCGGCACGGTTTTTTTGTATCAAGGTGAAGAACTCGGTCTGGCCGAATCGGATATCCGTTTCGAGCAATTACAGGATCCGTATGGCAAAGCGCATTGGCCGCGCAACAAAGGCCGCGATGGCTGCCGTACGCCGATGCCGTGGTTGTGCGAGGCGCCGAATGCCGGCTTTAGCACTGGCACGCCCTGGTTGCCGATCAATCCGGCGCATCAGGCGTGTGCCGTGGATGTACAGGAAACCGATCCGGCGTCATGTCTGCATCTGACCCGCAGTCTTTTGGCCTTGCGCGGGAGCCATGCCGCATTGCGATTGGGCAGCTATGAGACGGTGCATGCCGATGAACAACTGCTGGTGGTGTTGCGCCGTCATCAGGACGATGCTGTGCTACTGGCCTTCAATCTTTCCGCGCAGGCGCGGACGGCAACGCTGCCAGTGATATTTGTAGCCGGCGATGAACCGGCATTGATAGTCGGACACGCAGCCTTAAACGGGCACACCTTGGATCTTGCGCCGTGGTCTGCGCTGATTCTGCCGGTGTCCGTCTGAATTTCAATTCGCTTACACACGCCATCACTCAACCTGTATCTACACGAGACACGCCATGACCATCGACATCGATTCCGCCTATGCCCTGAGTGCACAGCAAATCAGCGACTTCAAGCGCGACGGCTTCATCAAACTGAAAAATGTGCTTTCACCGGACGCCTTGAAACACTACGGCGATGAAATCACCCGCCTGACCATCGCGCTCAACACCCAGTCGGTGCCGATGGAAGAGCGTAGCACCTACGACAAGGCGTTCTTGCAGGTGATGAATCTCTGGCAGCACAGTGCGCAGGTGGCCGAGTTCGTAATGGGCAAACGCCTGGCGCGCATCGCCGCCGAGCTGCTGCAGGTCCGCGGCGTGCGCCTGTACCACGATCAATCTTTGTACAAGGAATCGGGCGGCGGCATTACTCCCGCGCATGCCGACCAATACTATTGGCCGCTGGCCAGCGACCGCACCATCACCGCCTGGGTGCCTTTGCAACCGGTGCCGGAAAACATGGGGCCCTTGGGTTTTTACGCGCGCAGCCAGTCGGTGGAATTCGGGCGCAATCTCGGCATTTCCGATGAGAGCGAAGAAAAAATCACCGAAAACATGGCGCGTCACGGGTTCGAATTCGTCAGCGGCGCCTTCGATCTCGGCGAAGTCAGTTTCCATCTGGGCTGGACCTTCCACAAGGCCGGCGCCAATGTCTCGGACCAACCCCGCGCGGTGATGACCATGATCTACATGGACGCCAAGATGCATTTGGCCGACAGTCTCAACGCCATTCAGAAGAACGACCAGGAACAGTGGTGCCCCGGCGCGGTGCCCGGCGCGCCAATCGCCACGGCATTGAACCCCGTGATCTGGCAGGCGTAATCGCGACCATGACGCGGCTGCGCAAGCATCTGAGCCTGGGCAATCTGCTGGCCTTGCCGCCGGCATCCGCCGGCTATCGCGGAACGCTGGCCGAACAGCTACATATGCTGAAGGCGGACGGCTATGAAAGCGTGCAAAGCTGGGATGACTGGCGAAGCATCCAGGATGCCGGCCTGCGCGCAAGCGGCATCGCGCGTCTGCAGCAACCGGAACAGGCCGCGGCCATTGCCGAAGCGCATGCCGATGCCGGGCTGGAATTCACCAATCTGCATGTCGGAATCGGCTTCGAAAGTGACGCCGAAATGGATGCTTTGGCCGACAGCATTCTGCAGGCCAGCGCGCACACCGGTTATCGCTTGCTGGTGGAAACGCACCGTGCCACTGCCACCCAGGACATCTGGCGCACCCTGCGCTGGATCGAGCGTTTTCCCGAACTGCGCTTTACTGCCGACCTGTCGCATTGGTACACCGGCCATGAGCTGACCTATGGCGGTGAATTCGAACAACGTATGGCGTACTTGCAGCCGGTGTTCGAACGCACCCGCGCCATCCACGGCCGCATTGGCAACAGCGGCGCCATGCAGACACCGCTGGACCGGCCGGGCGATTATATGGCGCATTACCGGACGATGTGGACGGCGGTCTGCCGCGGCTTTCTGCACACGGCAGATGCCGAGGAAACCCTGCCGTTCTGCCCGGAACTACTGCCGATGGCGGTCGGTAATCCGCCGTTCTGGCTGCATTACGCGCAATCCACTTCTGCCCTGGCCGACGACCCCTGGCAGGGCGAGCCGTGCGACCGTTATGCCGATGCCGAGCGCTTATGGCAGCTGGCCTGCGCCTGCTACGATGAGGCGTGTACGCAATACGAACAGGCCGCCCAAGGACCCCCGGAACGCCCATGAAAAAATCAGGTCATCGCATCGGTATCGCGCTCGTGTTGTTGTTTGTCGGCGCCACGGTTTGCGCTTCCGAAAATTTGACACGTTATGTCGATCCGTTCATCGGCACCGACGGCACCGGCCACACATTTCCCGGCGCTGCCGTGCCGTTCGGCATGGTCGCGCCTAGCCCGGATAACGCCGACAGCGGCTGGAGCTACAGCAGCGGCTATCAATACCGCGATGAGAAAATTCTCGGCTTTTCCAATACCCACATCAGCGGCGCCGGCATCAACGAACTCGGCGATGTGCAGTTGCAACCGGCTAGCGGAAAAAACTGGACGGTGGCCAGCCGCGATTTTTCCAGCCGCTATGACAAAACAAGCGAACGCGCCACGCCCGGTTTCTATGGCGTGCGTTTAAGCGATAACCGAGTGGCCGTTGAGCTGACCACCAGCCATCGCGTGGCTTTCCAGCGCTACCGTTTTGATCAACAGAGCAGCGCACAAGTATTGGCCGACTTCCAGCACGGCCTGAAATTCATCCACGATGATCGCGTGCTGCAAAGCGACATTGCCATTAACGCGGCGAACACCGAAATCAGCGGCACGGTGCACACGCAAGGCTGGGTGACCCGGCAGTATTCCTTCGTGCTGCGTTTCGATCAACCGTTTAGCGCCCTGCGCCTGCCGGTCCGCGCCGGCGAGAAAGCGCCGCGCTATGTGTTGAACTTCAAACCCGGTGCCGGTCGTACTCTGGAAGCGCGCATCGCGTTTTCCACGGTTGATGTGGCCGGTGCCCGCCGTAATCTGGCGGTGGTGGATGGCAAAAACTTCGCGCAGGTACAGGCCGAGGCCGAAGCGCAATGGCAGAATCTGCTGGCGCGTGCGCGTATCGAAGCGCCCGTCCGGCAAAAACGCATTTTCTATACCGCGCTGTACCATGCTTTCATTCACCCGAGCGATATTGCCGATGTCGATGGCCGCGTGCGCGGCCCGGATGGCAAGGTGCTGCAGGCGCCGGGCGGCGTGTATTACTCCACGCTCTCGCTGTGGGACACCTTCCGTGGCGTGCAGCCCCTGTTCACGCTCTTGGTGCCCGAGCGCGTCGATGGCATGATTAACACCCTGCTCGCCCATCACGCCGCGCAGGGCTATCTGCCGCTGTGGACGGCCTGGGGTCAGGAAACCCACACCATGATCGGCAACCCGGCGCTGCCGGTAATCGCCAATGCGCTGGCTTCCGGCTTCACCGGCTTTGATCGCAAACAAGCCCTGCAGGCGATGATGGATACCAGCACCAAACCACGCCCGAACGCCCCGGCCTGGGCGCAACGTGATTGGAGTTTGCTGGATCGCTACGACTATCTGCCCTTCGATAAGGCCGACGGCGAAGCGGTGTCGAAAACCCTCGAGCTCGGCATCGGCGATGATGCGGTGGCGCGGGTGGCGGCCGTGCAAAACCCGCAAGCCGAAGCGTTCTTCCGCCAGCGTTCCGGTTCCTACCGCAAACTTTATGACGCGCAGACCAAACTGATGCGCGGGCGCGATTCCAGCGGCCAATGGCGCACACCCTTCGATCCGCTGAAACCGACCTCGCCGATGAACAATCCCGGCGATTACACCGAAGCCAATGCCTGGCAGTATTCGCTGACGCCGGCCTTGCACGATCCGGAAGGCCTGCGGCAATTGATTGGCGGCCCGGCCGCGTTCGCGGACTGGCTGGATGCGTTCTTCACCGTGCAGGGCGAAGGCGACAACAAACACCTCGGCCAGGAAGCGATGATCGGCCAGTACGCGCACGGCAACGAGCCGAGCCACCACATCGCCTATCTGTACGCCTACACGTCCAAGCCCTGGCAGGGCCATGCCCGCATCCGGCAGATTTATCGGCAGTTCTACACCGATGCCCCCAGCGGCATCGTCGGCAACGACGACTGCGGCCAGATGAGCGCCTGGTATGTGCTCAGCACCTTCGGCTTTTATCCGGTCACCCCGGCGCGTGGCGAATTCGTGCTGGGCGCGCCGCAGGTGCGTAGCGCCGAACTGTACTTGCCCGGCGGCAAAACCCTGCGCATCGTGGCCGAGGGTTTCGACGAGTCCCGGCCGGTAGCCTCCGCTGTTTCCTTCGCCGGCACGCCGGTGGCTAGCCCGATCCTCCGCTATCAAACCCTGATGCAGGGCGGCGAGCTGCGCTTCAGCATGAGCACCCTGCCGTAAGTCGGTACGGTCGCGGTATGATGGCCTATGCCAAAATCCCGCGACTTTCTGCTCTGTGATGTGTTCTCCGACCGCGTGGGCGCCGGCAACGGCCTGGCCGTGGTGCTCGACGGCAGCGGCCTGAGCACCGAACGCATGCAGGCCTTCGCGGCCTACATCAACCAGTCGGAAACCACCTTCGTGCAGCCGCCCACCCAGCCGGGCGCCAGTTACCGCATCCGCATTTTCACCCCGGTCTCGGAACTGCCCTTTGCCGGGCACCCCAGTGTGGGCAGCGCGCACGCGGTTCTGGAAGCCGGATTGGCGCAGGCCAGCAATGGCGAACTAGTACAGGAATGCGCGGCCGGATTATTGCCGATGCGCGTGCAGGGCGACGGCGCCAACCGGGTGATTTCGGTGCGGGCGCCGCGTGGCAAACACATTGCAAGCAACGATGCGGCAAAGGCCCTGCTGCCCGCGGCCTTGCAGGGTATGCGTTTGGGCGAACTGGCGCCGGCCTTAATCAACAACGGGCCGCTGTGGTGGTGCGTGCAATTGGCCGATGAAGCGGCGGTACGCACTTTGCAACCGGCGCAGGCCGATATTGCCGCGCTGAACTTCGCTGCGCAGTCGGTGGGTTTTGCGGTGTTTGCCAAAGCCGATGCCGGTGAGTATCAATTGGTGGTGCGGGCGTTCTGCCCGGCCGACAATATTCCCGAAGATCCGGTGACCGGCAGCGCCAATGCCGCCATTGCGGCGTATTTGCATCAATGTGGCGCGCTGGCACCAATTGGCAATCCGTACACCGCCAGCCAGGGCCGCGAACTCGGCCGTGATGGTTTGGTACAAGTGCGGGTGGATGATGAAGGTGAGGTGTGGATTGGCGGGAAGACGCAGACGGTGATTAACGGAACTATGGATTGGGAATCCCGGGAGCGCGCATAAATTTTTGCGCAATGCGTGAATTTCCCCTACAGCAATTGAACAGAGATTATTTGCTGGATACGTACTTTTCGCGGCGGATGTGTTGCACCGACAGGCCGAATTCCTTCAAGGCTTCGAAACTGGCATCAACCATGTTCGGGTTGCCGCACAGGTAGGCGATGTCGTGCGCGCCATTCGGCACCAGTTCGGCCAGTTGCTCCTGCACATAGCCGCGCCGGGCATCGGCGGTGGCGTTGGCCGGCACTTCCCGGGAAAAGCAGGGCATGAAGCGGAATTTCGGATTTTCGGCGGCGAAGGCGTAGAAATCCTCGCGGTAGATCAGGTCTTCTTCGGTGCGGGAGCCGAAAAGCAGTACCACGTCCACGCCACGGGTGTCCATCATGTGCTTGAGCTGCGGCAGCATGGCGCGGTATGGGGTGACCCCGGTGCCGGTGCCGATCAGCAGATAGCGGGCGTTCTGGTCCTTGTCGTTCAGGCAGAACCGGCCATAAGGGCCGCTGCACTGGATCTGCTGGCCTTCGTCGAGCGCGGTGAACAGGGCCGAGGCAGCGCCGCCGGGCACGAAACTGACCGCGATTTCAACGGTGTCGTTCACCCCGAAGGCGTGGTCATGCTGGGTTGCCAGCGAGTAGCTGCGTTTGGTCGGGCTGCCATCCGGGGTGTTGAAATGCACCTGGATGAATTGACCGGCGATGAAATCAAGGGCTTGGCCGTCATCGCGGACGAATTCCAGGTGGCGTACGCTCGGCGCCAGCATGCGGCTGCCAACCAGTTTCAACGGAAAATGTTCTGCCACGGGGACCTCGATATCAAAAAAGAAACATTCAGTGCGGGCGGCAAGCCCGATATACTAGATGCTTGAAAGAGAAAGACCCGCCACGTCGGAAAATCGCATGACCCAGCCCGCACTCTGCATTACATCCTTGCACAAGACCTATGATAACGGAGTGATGGCCCTCAAGGGGGTCTCGCTGGACGTGGCCCCCGGCGATTTCTTCGCCCTGCTCGGCCCGAACGGAGCCGGCAAATCGACCCTGATCGGGGTGGTCAGCTCGCTGGTCAACGCCACCTCCGGCAGCGTCTCGGTGTTCGGCATCGACCTGATGGCTGACCGTTCCGCGGCCATGCGCCAGATCGGTCTGGTGCCGCAGGAAATCAATTTCAACATGTTCGAAAAGCCGATCGACATTCTGGTCAATTACGCCGGTTTTTACGGGGTGCCGCGCGCACAGGCGCTGGAGCGCGCCGAGCGGCAGTTGAAGGCTGCTCAGCTCTGGGAAAAAGCCGAAGTGATGAGCCGTACCCTGTCGGGCGGCATGAAACGCCGGCTGATGATTGCCCGCGCCATGATGACCGAACCCAAGCTGCTGATCCTGGATGAACCCACCGCCGGCGTTGATATCGAAATCCGCCGCGGCATGTGGAA
>Ga0102812_10003420_pt1 | contig 10405 bp, 8 predicted proteins | sample ColrivemetaGS713_FD_79334 | JGI IMG/M metagenome (GOLD analysis project Ga0102812, IMG submission 79334) | Estuarine microbial communities from the Columbia River estuary - Flood tide ETM metaG S.713 | ecosystem: Environmental > Aquatic > Marine > Intertidal zone > Estuary | place: USA: Columbia...
AAGTGGCGCCGCGTGAAGACGGCAAGCCCGAGGTGTACACGGTAGAGGTGAATGGCAAATCATTTGTCGTCGAGGTAAACGACGGTGGCGACATTACTGGGCTCAAACCGTTGGGTGAGACCTCAGGCTCGGCGCCACAGGCCGCTGTTCCGGCCGGCAATGCCGAGGCGCAGAAGGCCCCGCTGGCTGGCAATATCTTCAACGTGCTGGTCAAGCCCGGTCAGCAGGTAGAGAAGGATCAGCTGATTGTGATCCTCGAAGCGATGAAGATGGAAACCGAAATTCGCGCCTTCAAGGCCGGCACGGTAGCTGAAGTCAATGTGAAAGTCGGCGATGCAGTGGCAGTGGGCGCAAGCCTGCTGACCATTGCTTGAGGAGTGGTTTTTAATGGATAAGCTTCTCAATCTCTGGCACGGCACTGGCATTTATCACCTGGAGCCCGGACAGGTGCTGATGGTGGCGGTGTGCATGCTGCTGATCTATGTGGCGATCAAGAAAGGCTTCGAGCCGCTGTTGCTGATTCCGATCGGCTTTGGCGGCATCATGGCCAACATCCCGGTGGCCAATATGGCTGAGGGTGAAGGCATCCTTCATCTGTTCTACCTGGTAGGCCTGCCAACCAGTGTGTTCCCGGTTCTGATCTTCATGGGTGTCGGCGCTATGACCGACTTCGGACCGATGCTGGCTAACCCGAAGACCCTGCTGCTCGGGGCTGCGGCACAAATCGGTATCTTCGGCACTCTGCTCGGTGCGCTGGGGATTACCATGCTGGGGATTCCGGGTATGGAGTTCACCCTGCGTGAAGCCGGTTCGATCGCGATCATCGGCGGCGCCGATGGTCCGACCTCGATCTTCGTCACCTCGAAACTGGCGCCGCATCTGCTTGGTCCGATTGCGGTAGCGGCATACTCGTATATGGCACTGGTGCCGTTGATCCAGCCGCCGATCATGCGCTGGCTGACTACCAGGGAAGAACGCGGGATTGTCATGGAGCAATTGCGCCATGTCAGTCAGGTCGAGAAGATCGTGTTTCCGCTGGTGCTGTTCGTGCTGATTGGTTTGTTGCTGCCGGATGCTGCGCCGCTGGTGGGCATGTTTGCTTTTGGCAACCTGTTGCGTGAGTCCGGTGTGGTCGAGCGTCTGGCGGATACTTCGCGCAACGCGCTGATCAACATTGTGACCATCGCACTGGGTCTGGCTGTCGGCTCCAAGCTGTCGGCCGAGGCCTTCCTCAACCTGAAAACCCTTGGCATCCTGGCTTTGGGTCTGGTGGCGTTCAGTGCCGGTACAGCCAGTGGTGTGCTGATGGCCAAGTTCATGAACCTGTTCAGCAAGCACAAGATCAATCCGTTGATCGGCTCTGCCGGTGTATCGGCGGTGCCGATGGCGGCGCGGGTTTCGAACAAGGTAGGTCTGGAAACCAACCCGCAAAACTTCCTGCTGATGCATGCCATGGGGCCGAACGTGGCCGGTGTGATCGGCTCGGCGGTGGCGGCGGGTATCCTGCTCAACTTCATACCCTGACCTGTCAGGCTGGCGCGGATCAATTTCGCGTCAGGCATTAACGCAAAAGCCCCGACTGGTTCGGGGCTTTTGCGTTTCAGGGCAGCGTGAGCATTTAAAGGCCGATGGCGCTTAAATCGAGCTTGCCGTTGCGCAGCGGAGGGCACCAGAAGTAGCTTCCGCTGATCGGTTTGCTGAACTGGAACAGCGCATCAGGAATGCCGTCTTCGGCGCCAGTCATGCGACGCATCTGGGCCTCATAGGCGGTGAAGGAATGGCCGAAAGCGCTGAACATCAAGCCTGAATCATCATCCCTCGCCCAAGGCATGGAGCGGCGCAGCACAAAGGCTTCCGGCTCGAAGCTTTCTTGCGCTGTGCGTTTCACGTGAGCGGATTGCGGGGCATCGTCGAGTTCCTCGTTGTCACTTTTACGTCGGCCAATGGCGTTGTCCTGAGCGTCGATGGACATGGCGTCGAAACTGTTGAAGTCATGCAGCCATTGTTGCAGGGCGAGAAAGCTAGAGCCGTCCAGTCCGGGACCTTGACCACTAACGAATGCGGTTTCCTCGGCAGCATCGCCTACCGGGTTCTCTGTGCCATCCTCGTAGCCGGTGAGGTCCAGGCCGCTGCCATAGCGAAAGGCATCTACGCCTTGCTGCAGTTCAAATGCAGCATCAAGGGACTTTTCAACCTTGCGGCTCAGGTGTACCAGTTCACCGCGTTCATCGCTGCGCAACCAGCAGCACAGGTCGCAGGGGGTGGCGGGAATCGGCAAGCCAGGCATGGAAAAGTCGGGAAAACGGCGCAAGTCGGCGACATGGCCGCCGAGGGCTTCCATCAGTGTTTGTCCCAGTCCGACGACCACCGTCAGGCCGTCTGCCAGCTGTGCAAGGTTCGCCAGTGCAACGTTTGCTTTGGACGGTGCTTGCATACTGAAAAGCAGGTAACGGCCAAATGCAGGGATGGGTTCTGAAATACCGGGTTGCGCGTGTCTCATTGCTCCTCCTTTGGTACACCGCTGAGTAGCAACCAAGTGGTTGATGCCGGGCAGTTACTCATGCCCTTTAGCAGTTGCTGCATGCGGGCGCCGGTTGCGCATTGAGTGCGTGGAGCAGGCGCTCGTAGCCGCCGGCATCGATCACATTCGAGTAGCCCAGATCAGCCAGGGTTTTCTGGGCAATGCCCGAGCGTCTGCCGCTGCGGCAGTAGAGAATTACCGGTTTGCTTTTGTCCGGCGCGACGGCGGCTATTTGCTCGGCTATCTGATCGAATTCGATCTGCCTGGCGCCGGGCAGGGAGCCCTCGGCAAACTCCTCCGGGGTGCGTACATCAATCAGTACGGCATCTGGCTGGCTCATGGCGTTCAGCGCCACTCGCTCATCGGCATTATCGGCCTGGGCTGCTGTGCAAGTCAGCATCAGCAGTAAAAAAGGTATGGAAAACAGGACGCTGCGCATGTGAAACCTCCTAGAGTCGTCTATATGGCTACGCTACCACAGCGCGTTCTCCTGGCGCACTACACGGCTGATGGAACTATGACTTTACCCGTTGAGCGTGCTGAGCCGAGTGGTCAATCGGCTTGAGCGCATTGGTCATTGAGCCCTGCGGTGGCAAGGTTAAGGTGTTACAAAACCGGTGAAGCACCTGTTTTCCACGTATCGACAGTCACGAGAGAAGACCATGACCGAAGCATATATTTTTGACGCCGTGCGCACCCCGCGTGGCAAGGGCAAGAAGGACGGTGCACTGCACAGTGTCAAGCCGGTGGATCTGGTGGCAGGGCTGCTGCGCGCGCTGCAAAGCCGCAATCAGCTGGACACCAGCCAGGTCGATGACATCGTGCTGGGTTGTGTGACGCCAGTGGGTGATCAGGGTTCCGATATCGCCAAGACCGCAGCTTTCGTCGCTGATTGGGATGAAAGTGTCTCCGGCCAGCAGCTCAACCGCTTCTGCGCCTCGGGTCTTGAGGCAGTCAACATGGCGGCGATGAAGGTACGCTCCGGCTTCGAGGATCTGGTGGTTGCCGGCGGCGTGGAGTCGATGTCGCGGGTGCCGATGGGCTCTGACGGCGGCGCCTGGGCACTCGACCCGGCTACCAATCTGCAGACCGGCTTTGCCCCGCAAGGCATTGGCGCCGATCTGATCGCTACCCTCGAAGGCTTCACCCGTGAAGACGTGGATGCGTTTGCCCTGCGCTCGCAGAAGAAGGCCGCACGCGCCAGTGCCGACGGTTCGTTCAAAAAGTCGCTGATTCCGGTGACCGACCAGAACGGTATCGTCATCCTCGACCATGACGAGTTCATTCGTGGTGACAGCACCCAGGAAGGTCTTGGCAAGCTAAAGGCAAGCTTCGAGATGATGGGCCAGATGGGCTTTGATGCCACCGCGCTGCGCAAGTACTCGCACGTTGAAAAGATCAACCACGTACACACCCCGGGCAACAGTTCGGGCATCGTCGATGGCTCCGCGCTGATGCTGATCGGCAGCGAAGCCAAAGGCAAGGAACTTGGCCTCAAGCCACGTGCACGCATCGTTGCCACCGCCGTTACCAGTACCGATCCGACCATCATGCTCACCGGCCCGGCGCCGGCCACGCGCAAAGCGCTGGCCAAGGCCGGCATGCAGGCCAGTGACATCGACCTGTTCGAAGTCAACGAGGCCTTTGCCTCGGTGGTGATGAAGTTCATGAAGGAAATGGGCGTGTCAGAAGACAAGGTCAACGTCAATGGTGGTTCTATCGCCATGGGCCACCCGCTGGGCGCTACCGGTTGTGCGATCCTCGGCACCCTGCTCGACGAGCTGGAGCAACGCAATCTGCGCTTCGGCCTGGCCACCCTGTGTGTGGGCGGCGGCATGGGTATAGCCACCATCATCGAACGTATTTGATTTTGTAAGTTGGCCAAACCGCAAGCGGTGTTGAGCAACTTCGGGAAGAGAACTGAAAAATGACAGACGCTATCCGTTACGAAAAAGGTCAGGACAATATTGTTGTGCTGACCATGGACATGCCCGGCCAGAGCGCCAACACCATGAACGCGGAATACCGCGAAGCCATGGGCAAGATCGTTGACCGTCTTGAAGCCGAGAAAGACAGTATTGCCGGAGTGATTCTCACCTCGGCGAAGAAGACCTTCTTTGCTGGCGGCGACCTCAACGAGCTGATCAAAGTCACCAAGGCTGATGCCAAGTCGTTCTACGACATGATTCTGCGGATCAAGGGCCAGCTGCGTCGCCTGGAGTGTCTGGGCAAGCCGGTAGTGGCGGCAATCAACGGTGCCGCGCTGGGCGGCGGCTGGGAAATTGCTCTGGCCTGCCATCACCGCATAGCACTGGACAGTCCGAGCGTGCAGATCGGTCTGCCGGAAGTCACCCTCGGGCTGTTGCCTGGCGGCGGCGGGGTGGTGCGCATGGTGCGACTCCTCGGTCTGGAAAAAGCCCTGCCATTTCTTGCAGAAGGCAAAAAGGTACGCCCGGATGCTGCGCTCAAGGCCGGTCTGATACATGAGCTGGCGTCTTCTCCCGAAGACATGCTGACCAAGGCCCGCGCCTGGATTGCTGCCAATCCTGCGGCCGTACAGCCATGGGATGTGAAGGGCTACAAAATCCCCGGCGGTACCCCGAGCTCGCCTGCTGTGGCGCAGATGCTGGCTATTGCACCGAGTGTGCTGCGGGCCAAGACCCAGGGCTGCTTCCCGGCACCCGAGAAGATCATGTGTGCTGCGGTGGAAGGCGCGCAGGTCGATTTCGATACCGCACAGATCATCGAGGCGCGCTATTTCACCGAGCTGACCACCGGCCAGGTGGCGAAGAACATGATCGGCACCTTCTGGTTCCAGCTCAATGAAATCAACGCAGGTAGCTCGCGTCCGCAAGGTCTGCCGAAGTATGTGACGAAAAAGGTTGGTGTGCTCGGTGCCGGCATGATGGGCGCCGGTATTGCCTACGTCAGCGCCGCTGCCGGTATCGAAGTGGTGCTCAAGGATGTCTCGATCGAGGCGGCCGAGAAGGGCAAAAACTACTCGGCCAAACTGCTCGACAAGAAAGTTTCGCGTGGCCAGATGAGCGCTGACCAGCGCGAAGCCTTCCTCGCCCTGATCAAGCCGAGCGTCAGCGATGCGGACTTCGAAGGTTGCGACCTGATCATCGAAGCGGTGTTCGAAGATCGTGGCCTCAAAGCCAAGGTCACTGCGGCTGCCGAAGCGGCGGCCCTGCCGGACGCGGTGATTGCCTCCAACACCTCGACGCTGCCGATCACCGGCCTGGCCACGGCGGTCAAGCAGCAGGACAAGTTTATCGGTCTGCATTTCTTCAGCCCGGTCGACAAGATGCCGCTGGTGGAAATCATCTGCGGCGAGAAGACCAGCGACGAGACGCTGGCACGTGGCTTCGACTACGTCATGCAGATCAAGAAAACACCAATCGTGGTCAGCGACAGCCGTGGCTTCTTCACCTCGCGGGTGTTCGGTACCTTCACCAACGAAGGTCTGGCGATGCTCGGCGAAGGCGTATCGGCGGCGATGATCGAGAACGAGACGCGCAAGGCTGGCATGCCGGTCGGCCCGCTGGCGATCAGTGATGAAGTGTCGATGAGCCTGCAGAGCCATATCCGTCAGCAGACCATCAAGGACCTCGCCGCCGAAGGCAAGCCTGCCCCCGAGCATCCGGCTTTTGCGGTGATCGATGTGATGCTCAATGAGTTCAGCCGTGCTGGCAAGGCTGCCGGTGCCGGCTTCTACGAGTACCCCGAAGGCGGCAAGAAGTTTCTCTGGCCAGGGCTCAAGGAGCGTTTCGAGAAAGCCGACCGGCAAATCTCCCAGGAAGACGTGCGCGACCGCATCCTGTTTATCCAGGCCATCGAAACCGTGCGTTGCCTGGAAGAGGGCGTGTTGCGTTCGGTAGCCGATGCCAACATCGGCTCGATCTTTGGCATCGGCTTTGCCGCCTGGGCCGGTGGTGCGCTGCAGTACATCAATCAGTACGGCGTGCAGGTCTTCGTGGCCCGCGCGCAGTACCTGGCAGAACAGTACGGTGAGCGCTTCCTGCCACCAGCACTGCTGCTGGAAAAGGCGGCCAAGGGCGAGACGTTCTGACACGCTGAGTGATAGGGCAAAACCGGTCGTTTGGCCGGTTTTGTTTTTTTCGGCAGGGGAAGCACAGCAACGGCAGGGTGTTTGAACGTTCTCACACAGATTGCGAAAATCGAGACATTAGCTTGGCAGATCAATAGGCTATGCGGCATATCAATTTTGCGGAGTCCGACAAATGCGTGACTGGCGTTCAATCAGCCTGTGGATGGATCAACTGGAAGAACCACTAGTCCAGCGCCCGACGTTGTCAGGAAGTGTGGAGGTGGACGTTGCCATCATCGGTGCCGGTTACACCGGCCTGTGGACGGCCTACTACCTCAAACAGCAGGACCCGGCGCTGCGCATTGCCATCGTTGAAGCCGAAATCGCCGGCTTTGGTGCTTCAGGCCGCAATGGTGGCTGGTTGATGGGCAATATCCTCGGCGAGGCTCAGTTGCTGGGAGGCTTGTCTGCTGAACAGCGACAGGCTGGCTACGACCTGCTGCACGGTATTCCGGATGAGGTGGGCAGGGTCATCCAGCGCGAGGGCATCGACTGCGATTACCGCAAGGGCGGTGTGCTGTATTGCGCGGCACGCTATCCCGAACAGCTACGGGGTTTGCAACAACAGCTGCAGGCAGCGCGTCATGAAGGGCTGGGTGAGCAGGATTACCGCTGGTTGAATGCGGCTGAGCTGGAACAACAGGTGCGGATGCAGAATGCCTATGCGGGCATTTTCACCCCGCATTGCGCGACCATCCAGCCGGCCAAGCTGGTGCGCGGGCTGGCCGCCTGCGTCGAGCGTCTGGGGGTGCAGGTCTTCGAGGGTAGCCCGGTCACCAGTTGGCAGCCGGGCAGGCTGGTGACTGCCCATGGTGAGGTGCGCGCGCACTGGGTGGTGCCTGCAGTAGAGGGCTATTCAGCCAGTCTGCCGCCGCTGAATCGCCATCATCTGGCCGTGCAGAGCCTGCTGGTGGCAACCGAACCGCTTTCCGCGGACGTCTGGGCAGAGATCGGCCTTGAACATGGCCAGGCCTTTAGCGAGAGCAGCCGGCAGGTCACCTATGGCCAGCGCACGCTGGATAATCGTCTGGTGTTTGGGGCTCGTGGTGGATACCGCTTTGGCGGCCGCTTGCGTACCGATTTCAACCTGACCGATGCGGAGCGCGGCCTGCGTCGCTATCTGTTCAGTGAGTTGTTTCCGCAACTCAGGGATGTGCGTATTACTCACGCCTGGGGCGGCAATCTGGGTATGGCCCGGCGCTTCCGTCCGCACATGTTGTGCGATCCGGCACACCGGGTGGCGCTAGCCGGGGGTTATGGCGGGGAGGGTGTGGGCGCGACCAATCTGGCGGGGCGCACACTGGCTGATCTGATCCTTGGACAGAAAAGCCTGCTGGTAGAACAGCCGTGGGTGCAGCGCGACAGTCCTATAACCAAGCTGCCACGCTGGGAGCCGGAGCCGCTGCGCTGGTTGGGTTACAACGCAATCATTCACAGCTTCGTGCACGAGGATCAGGTACTGGCCAATCCGCGGACATCACTCTGGCGGCGCAAGCTGGTGCAGTGGTGGGCGCGACTGATGGAAAGTTTTATGCGCTGAGCAGTACTTTGAGTAGAGCGAACTCGCCAGAAGCAGTACGCCGTTGCTGTTGTTAATTTTGCGGACTATTCGCTGCCTTGCTAAAACCAGCCTGCCAGCATGTTCCAAATGCAGTGACTGACATGGGGAGGAGCATAAGAACGCAGGGTACAGATCGGCTCTTGGGTGTTCTTTTTTCTGATAGGGGTGTTTTATACTTTGCACACTTGTCTGGCCTTGGTATCTTGGTCAGACATCGGAAAACGGCTGCTTTTCTGTACTTTCCAGCTCTCGAGGTAACAATCCCGCAATGGCCCTACGTATCTGTATTCTCGAAACAGACTTCATTCGTCCCGAATTTTACGAGGAGTACCACAGCTACGGCCGCATGTTTCAGCAGTTGTTCTCCAAGCAGCCGATTCCGGCGGAGTTCGAGGTGTTCAATGTGGTCGACGGGCATTATCCCGACGAGAGTCAGCACTTCGACGCCTACCTGGTAACCGGCAGCAAGGCCGACTCTTTCGGCCCCGAGCCATGGATTCAGACACTCAAGACTTACTTGCTCAAGCGCTACCAGAACGGCGACAAGCTGCTCGGTGTGTGTTTCGGTCATCAACTACTGGCGATTGTGTTGGGCGGCGTCACCGAGCGCTCGGACAAGGGCTGGGGCATGGGCATTCACAGTTACCAGATGACCGAGACCAAGAGCTGGATGACTCCCGATGTCAGCGATCTGAAGATGATTGCCGTGCACAAGGATCAGGTCACCCGTTTGCCGGAAAATGCCACGCTGATTGCTTCCAGCGAATTTTGTCCGTATGCCGCCTACTCGGTGGGCGATCAGGTGCTGTGCTTTCAGGGCCATCCTGAATTCGTCCACGATTTCTCGCGGGCCGTTATCGAGCTGCGCCGTCCGCTATTCAGCGAAACGCTATACCAGCGCTCGGTTGATAGCCTGCGTCATGAGCAGCAAGGCGTCACCGTTGCCGAATGGATGATGCGATTCGTGGCCGAAGGAAAACAACCGGGCTGATTTTCGCTCTGATGCCTGATCCGGCCTGTTAAACTGCCGCCTTAGCCTACGGAGCGACCGATGAAATTCATTCACCAGCGCGAGCACCTCAATGAAGACGATCTGGTCATCATCGAGTGCTCGCAGACATGCAATATCCGCCTGATGAACGATGCCAATTTCCGCAGCTTCAAGAACGGTGGGCGGCACAACTACCACGGCGGCGCCTTCGATACCTTCCCGGTGAAAATCACGGTGCCCGGCACCGGCTTCTGGAATATCACCATCGATACGGTGAGCCGCAAGGCTGTCAGCGTTACCCACAAACCCAAGCTGACCCATTCGATCAAACTGGTGCGCCGTTCGGGCTCGAAACTGAACTAGGATTTCGGCCATTGCTACAGTCTTTTTCAGGCAATAATCGGCGGCACTTGCCGCGCCTGAGCCCTCGGGCTCGAGTTCTTGCGAGTACTACGCGGTCGAGCGCCTGCAGTCGCGGTCGATTGAGGCCCTCAAGGCGTGCTGCTGTGGCTGATGGGCTGTCCCGCCTTCCTGGGGTACTCTCGTGAGGCCGGCTACACCCGCTATCTCCGGCTTTACCATTGCGCGCAATGTCGAGTCGCTCGGTTATCCGTTCATCGAGGCGGTACGTGCAGCGCTTCCGATCTGTGATGAATTCATTATCAGCGAGGGCTACTCGACCGACCGGACATGGCAAGCAGTGCAGGCATTGGCAGAGCATTTTCCCGACAAGATCAGGATTCGGCGCGATCGATGGAGTGAAGAGCCGGACAATGGTGAGGTCATTGCGCGTATCAGCAACCAGGCGCTTGCTGACTGTAGAGGCACTCATTGCCTGTATGTGCAGGCGAATGAAGTCCTGCACGAGGACGCGCTTGAGGCCATTGCCGCGCTCCCGGCAGCCTTCCCCCGTCAGCATCTGTTCTCGTTGCCGTTCTATAACATTCTCGGGCGCGATACCCTCTGGCTCAGTCAGGGGCGCAACCGTCTGTTTCGCAGAACGGATGACGTGTGCATTACCGGTGACGGTTACGGCGCGGGCTTTGCCAGCGATCTCTCCAGACCCAGAAGCTGGGCGCTTCGCGCGTCGTTGCGCTGGGCCTCACTAGCCGAGCGCATCGAAGGACGTGGGGCATACGACCGAGCAACACTGCCGGGTGCGGTTTTCCGCTACCGGGCTCTGTGTCCGGCCAATTATTTGCGCAAGATCGATACACGCCG
>Ga0102812_10003424_pt1 | contig 10400 bp, 10 predicted proteins | sample ColrivemetaGS713_FD_79334 | JGI IMG/M metagenome (GOLD analysis project Ga0102812, IMG submission 79334) | Estuarine microbial communities from the Columbia River estuary - Flood tide ETM metaG S.713 | ecosystem: Environmental > Aquatic > Marine > Intertidal zone > Estuary | place: USA...
TAAGCCCGATTTTCACGCCGGAAAACGTCTTGGATGAGGCCCCATTAATGCAAATAGTCAAATGATAAAGATCCAAAACCTCCACAAAGCCTTTGGCAAGAACACGGTTCTTAACGGCATCGACCTCCATATCAAAGAAGGAGGGCGTATCACGGCTGTTCTGGGCCCAAATGGCTCGGGAAAAACAACCCTGATTAAAAGTATCCTGGGAATGGTCATTCCTGATGCTGGTAGTATTCATGTTCAAGGGCAAGCCATTGCTGGCCAGTGGCAGTACCGCGCAGCCATCGATTACCTGCCTCAGATTGCGCAATTTCCGGAGAACCTTACGGTCAGAGAGCTGATCACCATGATTAAAGATATTCGTCAGGCTGTACCCCGAGACGAAAAACTCATTGAGCGCTTTGGTCTGGAAAGCTATCTGGACGAACGCCTCGTGAACCTATCCGGAGGAACTAAACAAAAAGTGAACCTCACCCTCGCGTTTATGTACGACAGCCCCCTCGTCATTCTTGACGAACCCACCTCAGGGCTCGACCCTGTTGCGATGGTACGCCTGCGAGCCCTGATCCGCCAGGAAAAGCAAGCCGGAAAAACGATCATGATCACCACACACATCATGAGCTTCGTCGAAGAGATTGCCGATGATATTGTGTTTCTATTGGATGGGAAAATTTACTTCCAGGGTGCTATTCAAACCCTAAAAGAACAACAACAGGAAACCAATTTAGAACGAGCGATCGCGAGTATCCTCGATCAAACACCCTCTTCCTTACCTGCTCAGGTCTTGGCCTCCTAAAATCATTCAGAATGAGAAAGATTCTAAAATATACCCTCTTTGACCTGTTGCGAAGCCGTTGGAACTATATCTATTTCGGCTTTTACCTGGTCTTCACGATGTCCTTGCTAATGCTTAGTGGTGATGTTTCAACGGTTATCATTAGCCTGATGAATGTTATTCTCATCCTCTGCCCTTTGATTGCCACCATTTTCGGAGTCATGTACGCGTACAACTCCCGGGAATTTACGGTCTTGTTACTGGCACAACCCATTAAGAGGAGTGCTATTTTTTGGGGCCAATATTTCGGCCTGGCACTTTCCTTATCCCTCTGCCTTTTGTTGGGAATCGGCTTACCCTTCCTCTATTACGGGCTCTCCTCTTCCGGGGCAACCTGGGAGTTTTTGACCTTGCTGGGCAATGGGCTCCTCCTGACGTTTATATTTTCCGGACTGGCCTTTTTAATTGCACTCCGCAATGACAATAAAATCAGGGGATTTGGCTTAGCCATCCTTACCTGGCTCTTTTTTGCGGTCGTTTACGACGGTATCGTCTTGTTGCTCCTGCTGTTTTTCCGGGACTATCCCTTAGAAAATGCTGCTTTAGGGCTGAGTATTCTTAACCCGATTGACCTTTCGCGAATACTCATTTTGCTCAAACTCGACATCTCCGCCTTGATGGGTTACACTGGTGCTGTTTTTCAGAAATTCTTCGGTACGATCTGGGGTTCCGTTGTAGCGGTGCTTTCATTAGGTTTTTGGGTCCTCATTCCGGTGATCTCCATCAGGATGCTTTCTAACAAAAAAGATTTTTAATAAAAAACAAAGAACCATGTCCTTTTCAGATAAAACCATCGGTGAAGTAGTTGCCGCAGATTATCGAACAGCCGCAGTTTTCAAGCGTCATAAAATAGACTTTTGCTGCGGCGGCCAAAGAAAGATAGTAGATGCCTGCCAGGCAAGACAAGTTGATATCGAGCAGTTGGAATCCGAAGTAAACGCAGCCAAAGCACACGCTACCGTGGCAGCAGGTCTAAATTTCACGGCCTGGTCTCCCGACTTCCTGGCCGACTACATCGTTAATCAGCATCATAGCTATGTCCGAACTGCCATCCCGGAAATTTCTGCTTTCGCAAAAAAAGTAGCTAGTGTTCACGGCGAACGGCATCCCGAGCTCGTGGAAATTGATAAGATCTGGCAGCAACTTTCAGCAGAACTTTTACTTCATCTTGAAAAGGAGGAGAAAGAGTTGTTTCCCTACTTCAAAGCAGCAGAAAAAGGCAAGGCGCTACCTCTCTCTGCTTTAGAAGACGAGCACGAAGAAGCTGGTTTGGCTATGGCACAGATCAGGGAATTGAGTAATGATTTTACGCTCCCCGAAGATGCCTGTACCACTTACAAGGTACTCTTCCGGATGTTGGAGGATTTTGAAACAGATCTTCACCTCCACGTACATTTAGAGAACAACATCCTTTTTCCACAAGCTTAGCCCTTTTCCAACTTATAGGCCCCAGCTGAGGAGATGTCCCAACAACAAAGTGCTTTTGGCCCAGCCAAAGCACTTTGATCGGTATATAAAAAAGTTCATTTAAACCCATTCTCTTTTTCCTATCTTTGCCCCCTTAAATCAAGCCCTTTCCGGAACTATTAGGAAAAGAAAGGAATTGCAATACAGGAACATAGACTTATAGGCAACGATGAACGTATCCCTCCGCTGGCTCCGCCAGTACATTGACACGAAAGACCTCAGCCCCGAGACCATTGGCGATATTTTAACCAGTACCGGCTTGGAAGTGGAAGGTATGGAAGAAGTAGAAACCATTCCTGGTGGCCTCCACGGCTTGGTGATTGGTGAGATAAAGGAATGTGGTAAACACCCTGGTGCCGATCGCCTGTCACTTACCAAAGTGGATGTTGGCGGTGATGAGTTACTCTCTATCGTTTGTGGAGCCCCCAACGTGGCTGCCGGACAAAAAGTGGTGGTAGCTACCGTTGGCGCAGAACTCCATCCCGTAGAAGGAGATCCATTTACCATTAAGAAAGGTAAGATTCGTGGCGAGGTTTCCGAAGGTATGATTTGTGCCGAAGACGAAATTGGCCTGGGGCAAAGCCATGCTGGTATCATTGTGCTTCCTGCTGATGCTAAAGTAGGCCAGGCGGCTCGTGATCATTATGGTGTAGAAACTGATTACGTTTACGAAATAGGCCTGACCCCCAACCGTTCTGATGCAACCAACCACTTGGGAGTTGCCTATGATCTGGCGGCTGCCCTGCGCGTCAATCACCATCACCAGGGTGAGGTTCAGCCTCCTAGTGTAGCTGCTTTCAAGGTTGCCAATACCGACCTGCAAATCCCCGTGGAAGTTCGCAATACCGAAGCTTGCCCCCGCTATTCTGGCGTAACCATTAGCAATCTGACGATCAAAGAATCTCCGGATTGGCTGAAAGCCCGTTTGAATGCGGTAGGTGTTCGCCCCATCAATAATGTTGTAGACATTACCAACTTCGTTTTGCACGAACTTGGCCAACCCCTGCACGCTTTCGATCTCGAAGAGATCAAGGGTAAAAAAATCATTGTTGAGACTTTACCTGCCAAAACCAAATTCCAGTCACTGGACGAGATAGAGCGCGAGCTCCACGAGGAAGACCTCATGATTTGTGATGGACAGGAAAATCCTATGTGTATAGGTGGGGTATTCGGCGGTATCAAATCCGGCGTAAAGAGCAGCACCACAGCAATCTTCCTGGAGTCTGCCCATTTCGATCCGGAGTTCATTCGCCGTACCAGTATGCGCCATAACCTCCGGACCGATGCTGCCAAGGTTTACGAAAAGGGGAGCGATCCTAACATTACGGTTTTCGCCCTCAAAAGAGCAGCATTGCTTCTTCAGGAACTCGCTGGTGGCGTGGTTTCTTCCGAAGTCATCGATATTTATCCAGTAGAGAAAGCGCCAGCGCGTATCAAAGTTCGCTACCAGCGGGTCAACGAGCTGATTGGTGTAAACATCCCTCCCGCCAAAGTGCACGGCATCTTGGAAGCAATGGGAATGACTATCATAGAGAGCAATGACGAGGCCTTCACGGTAGAGGTACCCACCAATAAATCCGATGTTCTCCGTGAGGTCGACATGATTGAAGAGATTTTGCGCATTTACGGTTTCAACAATGTGCCTATTCCTTCCAAGGTAACCACCAGCATGGCCATTGCGCCAAGCCCCAGCCCCAGCGAAATCAGAAACAAAATCGGTGATTTATTAGCGGCTCAGGGTTTCAATGAAATGATGGCACTGAGCTTGTCCGAATCCCGCTATTACCTGGCCCAGGAAACGCTGGTTCCGACGGAGGAATTGGTCTACGTAAATAATACCTCCAACGTCCATTTGGATATCATGCGCCCGCACATGGTGTACAGCGGACTGGAAGCCATTATCCGCAATCAGAACCGCCAGGAAAGCGATCTGCGCTTATTTGAATTCGGCCGTACCTACCGCAAAGAAGGCGAAGGTTTCGAAGAAATTAACCGACTGACTTTATTCTTGACGGGCCGTCGCCAACCGGAAAGCTGGCTGGCCGATGACCAGGCAATGGTGAGCTATTACGGACTAAAAGCCAATGTAGACGGCATCCTGACCCGCTTGGGGATACAAGGCTACCAGCAGGAAGAAGTAACCGAAAAAGGCGTCATCGCTTACGGCACCCGTTATTTCCGTGGCTCCAAAGAGCTCGTTCGTTTTGGCCGTCTGCAAGGAAGCCTTTTGAAAGGGATGGACATTAAGGGCGAAGTGTTTTATGCTGACTTCAACTGGGATAATGTTTTCCAGGCACTCCCCAAAAAACGGGTGCAGTTCACCGAACTCAACAAATACCCCAGCATGCGTAGGGACTTGGCTTTAGTCGTTGATCAGGGTGTAAAATTCAGCGACATTGCCTCTATTGCTGGAAAGGCGGCTAAAAAATTACTCCGTGAAACCAACCTCTTCAATCTTTATGTTAATGAAGACCAGTTGGGAGCGGGTAAGAAATCGTATGCCGTCAGCTTCATTTTTGAAGACGCCAGCCGTACCTTGAAGGTCCAGGAGGTGGATAAAGTGATGGAAAAAATCATGACCACTTGCGAATCGCAACTTGGTGCACAGATTCGGCGATAAGTCAGTGAACTATCTTCACACCATATAGAAAAATTCACATTGTTGATAATTCGACGAAATTTAGTGATATTGTGCCTGGTACTGCAAAGGCAGAACAAATGCTTAGAGATGCAGAACATGAGTCCGGATTAGGATTATTTACCATTGCTGCCCATTAGGCACAACTGTAGACAAAGGATCTGCGTTTACTAAGAAGCAAATGAATGGCCCAAGTATGGAATTGAATACGCGATTGCAACAAATCATCCAAAAACTGGAGAGCTTGCAAAACAAGCTACAGGAACAGGAAGCAGAAAATGACCGACTTCGGGCAGTCAACCAAACATTGAAGCAACAGCTGGAAACACAGCAAAAAGCCGTGGAAAAAGCTGTACATAATATTTCGGAGCACGCACCAGTGAGTAAGGAAAAGCAGCAGGAAGGAGTGCGGGCAGCATTAGATCAGGATATTCGTCAACAGATAGATCACTACCTCAAAGAAATCGATAAGTGTATCGAATGGCTGGGGCAGCAATAAGCTATGGCGGAGGAGAATATGATAAAAATAACGGTCATTATTGCCGGTCGGCCTTATCCTTTACGGATCAAAGCCGCCGATGAACCGGCCGTACGTAAAATCGTTAAAGAGGTGAATGAAAAAATCACCACTTTTCAGTCGGCTTACCAAGGCCGGGACAAGCAAGACGGCTTATCCATGACCATCCTCACTTACGCTTTTGATCTTTATAAATTACGCCAGGACAAACCACTCGTTAACGAGCCCGGTATTGATACCCAACTGGATCGTATCGACGAAATACTCGAACAGCTGCTCTAGTACTTTGGTCTTTCTTCTCCCTTCCTTTTCTCCTGACTGTCTAACTCCGGTCTGCTACAGAATGCTGTAGTAGTTAACATTTTTAAAATCCAAGCCATTATGGAGATAGGAATAGGACTGGGAATAGGTCTGGTGGTGGGTTTGATCGTCGGTTTTATTATAATGATGTTGCGTAACAAAAGCGCCATCAATGCAAAACTCGAAGAGATCAATACTCGCTCCGATCAGGAGATTAAAGAAGCACGCCTGAGTGCCAAACGCCTGATTGATGAAGCAGAAACCAAGGCCGAGAAAATTATCGGTACCGCTGATCTGAAAAATGAAAAGATCAAGCAGACCAAGATTCAGGAAGCCAAAGAAAAATTCAACCGCTACCGCACCGATTTTGACAAATACAAAGCCGAACAGAAAGTTGAGCTGAAAGAAGCCCAAATAGAAACCAAGGCCTTGATGAAGGAATTGGAACAAAAGCAGGAAACGTTCAAAGAACGTGAGCAGAAGCTGGATGACCTGAGGTTGGAGATTGAATCACGTGGTACGGAAATCGACTCGACTCGGGAAAACCTCGAGAAACAATTAAAAATTGTTGCCAAGAAGAAGGAAGAACTGGAAAACGCCAGTGAACGCCACATTCGCGAGTTGGAAAAAGTAGCCAACCTATCGCAGGCTGACGCCAAGGAACAACTCCTCCAAGCGGTAAGAGCCAAAGCCGAAACGGATGCGATGTCCATCATCAAAAACTCCGTAGAAGAAGCCAAAGCTACCGCCGCAAAAGACGCCAAAAAAATCGTTATCCAAACCATTCAAAGGATGTGTGCGGAGTACACGATTGAGAATACGGTTTCTGTATTCAACCTTGACAGTGACGATCTCAAAGGACAAATCATTGGCCGGGAAGGAAGAAATATTCGTGCATTGGAAGCCGCTACCGGAGCGGAAATCATCGTTGATGATACCCCCGAAGCAATCGTTATTTCCAGCTTTGATCCCATTCGCCGCGAAGTATGCCGTCTTTCCCTCAAGCGTCTTGTCGCTGATGGGCGTATCCACCCTGCTCGTATCGAGGAAGTGGTCGCCAAAGTACGCAAGCAAATCGACGAACAAATCCAGGAAATTGGAGAACGTACCGTCATTGACCTGGATATTCACGGCCTACACCCCTACCTGGTAAAAATGGTAGGACGGATGCGTTTCCGTTCTTCCTACGGACAAAACCTACTCAAGCACTCCATTGAAACCGCCAATCTTTGTGCAACAATGGCTGCTGAACTAGGCCTGAGTAGCAAACAAGTAAAGCTAGCGAAACGTGCCGGACTGTTGCACGATATTGGCAAAGTAGCCGAAGAACAGAGCGAGCTTTCGCACGCACTGCTTGGTATGGAAATTTGCCAGAAACACAATGAACATGCTGCGGTTGTAAATGCTGTAGGTGCTCACCACGACGAGATCGAGATGAACAACATCCTTTCTCCCGTTATCCAGGCTTGTGATGCTATTTCTGGTGCGCGCCCTGGTGCACGCCGTGAAATTCTGGAAAGTTACCTCAAGCGAATCACCGAACTCGAAGACCTCGCTATGAGCCACGAGGGCGTTCAAAAAGCCTTTGCTATGCAGGCCGGCCGTGAACTCCGCGTCATCGTCGAATCAGAAAAGGTTTCTGATCAACATGCTGATGATTTATCCTTTATGATTTCTCAGAAAATCCAGGATGAAATGCAGTATCCTGGCCAGATCAAAGTGACGGTAATTCGGGAAAAACGTGCTGTGAATTACGCAAGATAAAGGTTAGATGGTTAGGTGGTTGGATGGTTCGTTTGATCGTAGAAATACTTCAAAACAACTATCCAACCACCCAACAAACAAACCATCTAACCAAACTAATTACTTCCCATCAATCACTCCTATTTGGTGTAAAATGGGGAGTTGACCACTATAGGTCTTGGCAATGTTCTCTTCCGTAAAAGTTTGTTCCATAGGTCCGTAAGCAATCATGCGCTGATTGAGTAGGATAACGTGATCAAAATAAGTAGTGACGGTTGACAAATCATGATGAACAACCAAAAGCGTTTTCCCTTCACTAGCCAACCGCTTCAAGACTTGTACAATTTTATCCTCTGTTGTGATATCCACGCCTACAAAGGGTTCGTCAAGCAGAAAGATGTCCGCTTCCTGGCATAGTGCTCTCGCCAAAAATACCCGCTGCTGCTGCCCTCCTGATAATTCTCCAATCTGACGTTTAGCCAATGAGGTTATCCCCAGTTCTTCCATCGCATCGTTTGCCTTGGCTCGATCTGCGGATGAAAGTCGGCTAAAAACCTTTTTGTGGGGATAACGCCCCATGAGGACAACGTCCATGACCGTCGCAGGAAAATTCCAATCCACTTCCGTCTTTTGTGGCACGTAGACCACTTCTTTCCGTTGGGTCTCAATGGGTAGCTTATTAACTTTCACTTCTCCAGCTGATACTTCGATCAAGCCTAGAATGGCTTTAAAGAGCGTCGATTTCCCCGCTCCATTCGGCCCCAAAATGCCATACACGTGCCCACTTTCTATCCGTAAGTAGATATTACTGAGTACCATTTTGCGTTCGTAGGAGACCGAGAGGTCTTCAATGGTCATTACTGTTAATCTACTCATGCTCCAGTATTTAGCTTAACCACCATGAAGAAAAAACTACCTACCATGATGAACAGAATGAATCCAAAGAGCAGGTAGTTCTGCATCGTATTTTCTTCCTCTTCTTCATGATTAAGTGTTTGTTTATCCAAACTCAACCCTTCGGCAATGGTGTGGGCATTATGCCGCAGCATTTCCAGATAAGTTCCAGCCGGGCCGTCTTTATCCCCCAGAGAATCGGCATAGAGGCTGCCCCCAATAATGACATTGTTGTCCTTGGCCAGCACCTTGAGTAACTTGGGGTTAATGGTGCTTTCGATAAACAAGGCGGGTACCTCTGATTCTTGCAGCACCCTGGTCAGTCGGCGGATATCAGAAGTCTGCACATCCGCATCCGTCGACGTTCCCAAAACGGCTTCTACTTGTACCCCATAACGGCGACCAAAATAGCGGAAAGCATCATGCGAAGTAATCAAAATACGCTTGTGACGGGGGATCGCGCTAAGGGTTTCCTCAATCTCCTTGTCCAAGTCTTCCAGCTGTTGCCGGTAAATCTTATAATTGAAATTAAACTCGGCCTCGTACTCCGGGACCAAAGTCACCAGTGCATCTCGAATATTTTGAATATAGATCAACCCGTTGCGGGTGGACATCCAGGCGTGCGGATCAGCAGAGTTTTCGTGAATATCACTTTCAATGACATCAATTCCTTTTGTTATGGTCGTAATTTGGCCGGTAAAACCAGAATTAACCACCAATTCATCGATCCAACCCTCAAAAGTAAGGCCGTTGCGCAAAACCAGATCGGCCTGTGCTACTAACTGCACATCAGACGGCGTTGGCTCATAAATATGGGGATCTCCGCCAACGGGTACGATCATTTTTACTTCAATCAAATCACCGCCAATTACTTCCGCCATATCCGCAAACATCGAAGCTGATGCGACCACCAGGAAACGATCTTCCGTTTGGCCATTCAAGGCCAAACCAGCACACAATAGACATAATAATTTGACGGAGATCTTTCGAAACATCTTGCTATTTCTTTTGTACAAATAAATTCTGCCCTACCTTCTGTGAAACCAGTAGTTTCTGCTGGTCTCCGACTTGTAATTGTAGAGAGTTATCGTAGGCTAAGCGCTCACCGATCACCAGCTCTGCACCCAGCAGCAATCCAGTCCGTTCCAGGTACTGTAAAAAAGGCGTGCTATGATCTTTAACCCCTACCACCACGGCCTTCTCTCCTACTGGCAGCTGGCTGAGCAACACCTGCTGGCGCTCGGCTATTCTTCCGTTTTTGTCAGGAATCGGATCACCATGAGGATCGTATTTGGGAAAGTCGAGAAATTCATCCAGCCGGTTGATCAACTCACGGGATTGAATATGCTCCAATTGTTCGGCTAATTCGTGTACCTCATCCCAGGTAAAATTGAGCGTTTCTACCAGAAAGGTTTCCCAGAGGCGATGTTTGCGCACCAGGTGAGTCGCCGTAACTTCACCTAAATCCGTCAGTCTTACACCTTTCCTTTTTTGGTAATGAATCAACTCCTTTTGCGATAAACGGTTGATCATGTCCGTGACCGAGGCCGCAGAGGTATTCATCTCCACCGAAATGGCATTGTTCCCAACGAGGGCGCCACTTTGTCGGCTAATCTTGTAAATAGCCTTGAGGTAATTCTCCTCCGCCTGAGACAACTGATCCTGCATAAAGTAGCGTACTATTAATTAGACGAATCTAAAAAAACTCTTAGACACTGCAAGTTACAGGAAATCTCTTAGACGAGCAAATTGGTTTCAGAGAGGTGACGGTGGATACAAGTGTAAAGGTGTAAGGGTGGAAAAGTGGAAGGGTTAAGACCTCAGTGCATTACTCAGAATATTATCCTACGATAGAAGGTCCCAACGTTTACACCCTTACACTTTCCCAACTTTTACATCCTTTAAGGCTTCACGCCGACATCCACTTTAATGCGCTCATTCCGGTTGGCCAATTCCCAGTCGGGATAAAAGACCAGTTGGCCAATGTGGACCATCTTCTCGAA